>Ga0193953_1000106_pt1 | contig 45924 bp, 47 predicted proteins | sample BB_4_MG_FD_140325 | JGI IMG/M metagenome (GOLD analysis project Ga0193953, IMG submission 140325) | Microbial mat bacterial communities from the Broadkill River, Lewes, Delaware, United States - BB_4_MG | ecosystem: Environmental > Aquatic > Freshwater > River > Microbial mats | place: USA...
ATGCTTGCATTTGTTCCCACTCCTATTGGAAACTTAGGAGACATATCTTTTAGAACTATTGAAGTTTTAAAAGATGGTGAACTCATTTTGTGTGAAGACACACGAGTTACAAAAAAACTTATCAATCTTATATCTCAAAGGCTTGAGATACAATTCCCCCAATATGAATATATCAGTTTACATTCTCATAATGAAAAAGATTTCTTAACTAAAGATAATCAAGTTGTATTAGAAACAAAGAGATGCATCTATATGAGCGATGCAGGGATGCCTTGCGTAAGTGATCCTGGAAGTTTTCTTGTTGATTTTTGTTTAGAAAATGATATTGAATATGATGTATTGCCTGGAGCGAATGCTATATTGACTGCGTATGCAAGTAGCGGATTTTCGAATACTACATTTACATTTTTTGGTTTTTTACCTCACAAGGGAAGTAATCGTTCAGATATGTTAGATAAAGTAATGAACAGTGAAAATTTATCAATTTTATATGAATCACCACACAGATTAATGAAACTGATTGAAGAGATAAATGAAATTGATCCAAATAGAGAAATTTTTCTAACGAAAGAGCTTACAAAGAAATTTCAAATGAGATATAAAGATAAAGTAAGTATTATTTTGAGTGAATTAAAAGAAACCACTATAAAAGGTGAATGGGTTGTGATTATTAAAAATATTGAATCTTTAAATAGAGGTATTATTACCCAAAATGATATTTTAGAGTTAAAACTTCCTCCAAAGCAAAAAGCAAAAATGTTATCGAAATTAACAGGGGAAAATGTTAAAGATATTTATAATAATTTAACAAATTAAAAAATAGTAAATGAGATACCTTGATTCTAACTATACTGATACATTAGAAGTTAAAAAGTCCAAATTTATAACATACCTAATGCCATACAAAGAATTTTTGAGTATGATGAAACAGTTAAAATTAGACCATCCCAAAGCAAGACATTTTGTTTATGCATATAGATATTTAAATGAATTTGATCAAATAGTTGAAAATTGTAGTGATGATGGAGAACCTAAAGGCACAAGTGGAAAACCTAGTTTAAGTGTCCTTTCTGGAGCAGATTTAATTAACACAGCTGTTATAATTGTTCGATACTTCGGCGGAATTAAACTTGGCACGGGTGGATTGGTGAAAGCATATAGTGAGGCTGTTAATCTTGTTTTAAAATCAAGTAAAACAATCAATTATGTAAAGTTAGAATATAAAAATCTTTATATAGAATATTCACAATTATCCAAAATAGAATATAGTATATCTTTACTGGAGATAAACATTAAAAATAAAATATTTACTGAGAAAATTTGTCTAGAATTAGAGGCTTCAACAGAAGAATATGATAAACTTTCAAATGAAATATTTAGAGATAATATTTTAGAGGATTTATAGCTAGATGTTAAAAAAATATACACCACCTTATTTTTCAATTTTAACTACAGTCATACTTGTTAATATGATTTTTAGTTCCTATTTTATTGCATTTTTTCTTGCAGGCGTAGTGTTTCAAGTCTTTAAAATGGCAATTGCAAAAGGGCACAACTATATTGTATTATTCTCAATACTTACTTTCTTAATTATAGAAAATACTCAAGGATTACAACTTTTTTCACTAACTATAATTGCATTGATTGTATATTTAGTAGTTATTCCACGAATGAAACATCTATTTTCATCAAATACAATGTCGGATTTTTTATATATATTTGCATTTTATCTATTATTTTATCTATTAATTCAAATTTATACATCATTTGAAACGAGTTTGATGAGTACATTTTTAATAAATTTTTTTATTGATATTCTTGTTGTAGGGTTTGTTTTATGAGATTAAAGGTAATTATAGGATTTATTTTATTTATTGTGCTGCTTCTATTAGGGCGAGTATATTATTTAAGTATAATATCAAATACTCATTTTGAAAAACTGTCTCAAAAAAATTATATAAAAAAAATACACACAGCAGCATCACGTGGTTCTATCTTAGATAGAAATGGTAAATATCTTGCTGTAAATAAAGTGGGTTTTAGTATTAATATAAAACCACACTTACGTAGTAAAAAGAAATTTAAAAATGTAGAAGAGGTTGCTACTTTAATAGTAAAATATTTTCCAAAATTTAAATATAAAAAATTACTCAAAAAATATAAACAATTGGATTCTCCATATAAACATGACCTAGTCAAAGTTGTAGATTATATCTCGTATGATGAGTTTTTTAAATTTTACACAATTTTTAATTCAAATGAAAATGTAGAGATAAAATCTGCAACAATACGAAAATACCTCTATAATGATGTTGGAGCACATATTTTAGGGTATATGGGAAAAACTACTAAAAAAGATATATTAAAAGATGAACAAAGTAAATATTATGATGTATCAGGTCGAAGTGGAATAGAAAAATATTATGATAAAGAGCTACGAGGAAAATTAGGATATAAAGAGATACAAGTTAACTCTTTGTATCAAAAAATAAAAGTTTTAAATGAGGTAAAACCAGAGAAGAAAGATATTCAGTTAACTATAGATATTGATTTACAAAAATATATTCATACATTATTTGGAGATAAAGCAGGTGCAGTAGTTGTTATGAATGTTGAAAATGGTGAGTTGTTGGCATCTGGAAGTTTTCCAGAGTTTGATAATAACCTCTTTGTAAACGGAATTAGTCATAAAGCTTGGAAAAAAATTCAAGATGACTTTAACCACCCCTTTACAAACAAACTAATAAATGGAACTTATCCTCCTGGTTCTGTTATGAAAATGGGTGTAGCTTTGTCCTTTCTAGAAAATAATATTTCACCAAAGTTTCGTGTGTATTGTAATGGGGAGATGCAGCTAGGAGATAGAAAATTTAGATGTTGGAATGATAAAGGGCATAAGCATACCTCTTTCATAAAAGCAATCAGTGAAAGTTGTGATGACTTTTTTTATAAAGGAAGTCTTAAAGTTGGTATTAATAATATTCATAATACTTTAGATAGATTTGGAATTGGACAAAAAACTGGTGTAGACTTACCGAGTGAATCATCTGGTATTAATCCAAATAAAAAATGGAAAAAGGCAAAACGGAACCTCCCTTGGTATGTAGGAGAAACAGTTGTTGCCTCTATTGGGCAAGGATTTATAAATGTAACTCCTATGCAAATAGCTAGGTATACAGGTGCTATGGCCACCAATAAACTTCAAGTACCACATTTCTTGAAAGATGATTCTTTAATTAAAAGTACAGAAACAAATATTAGAAAAAGAGATTTGAAAATTATACAAAAAGGGATGTATTCAGTTGCAAATAGACCTTTAGGAACAGCTGTTCATTATATAAAATCGAAAACAACAGTTGCTGCAAAGACAGGTACAGCACAAGTTGTAGGAATCCCACAATCTGAGAAAAAAAGAATGAAAGAACATGAACTAGAATATTTTAAAAGATCACAAGCTTGGCTTACTACGTATGCTCCTTACAAAAACCCTAAATATGTTATTACAATTCTTGTAGAACACGGAGGTCATGGGGGAAGTGCTGCTGGACCTATGGTGGGTAAAATATATAACAAATTAATTGAACTAGGATATATGAATGCAAAATAATAAATTATTTATAGAGATGTATAAAAAAATAATCGATGCTCATTATATATTAATAGTTTCTCATAAAAACCCAGATGCAGACACAATCTCATCCTCTTTAGGATTGAGTAATTATTTTTATGAAAATAAAATTAAGCATAAAGTTTTTAATGTATCCCCTTTACCAAGAAGACTAGACTTTTTAAATAAATTTGATAAAATTTCCAACAAAATACCGAAGTTTTATGATCTTATTATCTATATGGATTGTGCAAACTTATCAAGAGTAGGGGAGCTTTTTCCTAAAGAGATTGATTCAATATCAGTAGATCATCATCAGACAAATGATAACTTTGCAAATATAAACATAGTAGATGCAACAAAAGGGAGTACTGCTGAACTTTTACATCAATTTTTTAGTATAAATAACTTACCAATTTCTAAAAATGTAGCAGAGTGTTTATATGTAGGGATATATGATGATAGTTTAGCTTTTACAACACAGAGAACTAATCGTGAAACATTTAAGACTGTATCTGATTTATTAAAGAAAGATATCAATGTTTCTTCTCTTTTGGATAAATTGACACAAAGAGAATCTCTATCAAAGTTTAGAATAATACCTAAAATTATGAATACATTAGAACTTTTTTCAGAAGGTAAACTAGCAACAGTTTATCTTGATGAAAAATGGATTAAAGAAACTGGTGCCAATGTTCATGAATGTGATGATATCGTTGAGATGGTACTTGCTTTAGGAATAGTCAAAGTGGTTGTCTATCTCAGAATAGTAGAATCAAAAATAAGAGTTTCATTACGAAGTAAAGGGAATATTGATGTGTCATTAATAGCAAGTCATTTTAATGGTGGTGGTCATCAAAATGCTGCTGGTTTAGTAGTCGACTCTACAAATATTAAAAAAACAAAAGATACAGTAGTAAGTTTTATTCTAAATTACATTTAATATTGAAATTTTCTTCAGTAATCGATACTGCTTGCGTAGTTATAGAAGGATCATTTTTTTCTATAAGTTCAAGCATAGTATTTTGTAACTTTATATTCTCAAAAGGACCAATGTATATTGCTGTCGTCCCTTCATTATTGTTACAAATAGATATTCGTGCTTGTTTTGTATCTGTTTTTTGCACAAGTGTTTTAAATAAACTATATTTAAAACTATTTGTTACAACATAAGGAAATTTCTCTATCGCGTTTTCTATTGCTTTTTCGTTGTTAATAATGTCTGATTTATTTTTACTTGTAAGCTCATTTTTTGTAGTTTCTTTAAATGTTTCTTTTTGAAATAGAGTCTTTTTTTCAATTATTCTTTTTTGATCAGGCTCTTTTATTTCATATAACGGTTCTTCATGATTATTTTTAGAAAACTCTAAAAGTTCTTTTTCTCTTTCAAGTTCAAATAATCGATTTTTTTCTGCTAATTTTTGAGCTTCTAATTCTTCTTTATTTAAAACATTATATTTTGTTAATTCTTCAAGTTTATTATTAAGTCGTTTTGTATTGATATCTGTAATTTCAAAATTTACTTTTTTAATAGGTGGATATTTAATTACTTTAATATTATTTTCATCTTTCTCTATCTTTGGAGTATTGGGATTTACTTTTTTTTCAATTTCTGGTTCAGTATCAAAAACTCCTAGTATATACATGATGAAAAAAGAGAATAATAACACTACAATGAAAGATGCTACTATTATAATTACAAGTTTTAATTTTTTTGTTTTGCCGTTCTCTTCAATCTCTTCTTCAGCCTGATCTTCTTTTGATTCAGTATCATTTAGCTTTTCTTCTTTTACTTGTGGTTCTTCTTGAATCTCTTCTTTGACAGGTCTCTCCTTTATCTCTTCATAATAAGTAATTTCTGATGATGCGATTTCTGATATGTAAGGATGAATTGGAGCATCAAATTCAATAAAAATAATAAGTTCATGACCTTCTAAATCAATTTTAAACTTATAAGTATCATCTAAGTTTAAAGGGGTATTTTCTAAAAGTACCTCTTTATGTGAAATATTAAATTTTGTTTGACCAATATCTTCTAAACCTTCTGCATTTATGGCTGTTGTTAGACTTCCTGATGTATTGGAAATAAACTCCCCAATTGCATCTTCTGCATCATCGTCAATCTCAGTGGAAAGTTCAGTAATCGGAGAACCCATCATGGTGTTAAAAATTAAAGAAGAGCTTTGCGCAGGAATAAGAAAAGATAATTCTGAAGAAAATTCAGAAAAATTAAAAACTGAAGTAACCTTTAAAATTTGCAGGTTTTCTGCATCCTTTGCATGCATTTTTGTAATTTCTATAATTTTTGCATCTTTTGCAAGAAGACCATTTAAAGTTAGGGTAATACTATCTTGTATTAATTTTGATAAATCTGATGCCATATTTAATTTTCCAATTTTTTATTTAATCTATTCTTTTTTTGTTGAAGCAGGATTTTTTCTTTATTTTTCCTATAATACTCTTTTCGATATTCTTTTAGTTTTTCTTTCTTTTTGTCTCTGTACTCTTTATCGTATTCTAAACGAGTTTTTTTATGTTCTTCATAATATTTTTGTTTCTTAGATCGATACTCTTCAATTTTTTTATTTATTTTCTCTTCTCTAGATTCTATATGAAGTTTTTGCTTTTTAGCAATATCTTTTAATTTTTGCGCAAAATTACCACCAAAAAGTTCAACCTCATAGTCAATAGAATTTACTTTTTTTATCTCTTCTTGTTTTTTATTCATTTTAGATTTAAGATAATAAGCTCTTTTTTTTCGTTTATGTTCTAAAAGTTTTTCTTCTCTTAACTTTTTTAATTCACTTAAATCCATATCTAACTATTACTATTATCTTTTAAGTTGATTTACTGTTTGAAGCATTGCATCAGTAGTATTAATTGATTTAGAATTTGCCTCATATCCTCTTTGTGCTGTAATTAAATTAACCATTTCTGTTACAAGTTGTACATTTGAACCTTCAATCATCCCTTGTCGTATTGTCCCTATTCCATCCAATCCTGGTGTTGCGTTAATAGGGTCCCCTGAGACATTTGTTTCTAAATATAAACTATCCCCTTGTGGGGCTAGTCCTGCTGGATTAATAAAATTTACTAGTGTAATTTGACCTAATGTTGTAACTTCTCCAGTTGTAGCATTTTGTCCAGTAACAGTACCATCTTGTCCTATAGAAATCTTAACTAAATCAGATGGTATAACTATTTCTGGTTCTAATTTAAACCCTTGACCATCAACCATTGTCCCCTCACTATCAAGTTTAAATCCACCATTTCTAGTGTATGCAGTTTCTCCAGCAGGTGTAGTGATTTGAAAAAAACCATTTCCTTGGATAGCAATATCATAAGTATTACCAGTTTCCTTAAGGTTCCCTTGTAAAAAGTTTTTTTGAATTCCAGAAACCCTTACTCCTAAACCAGTATCTATACCAGTAGGATTATTTGTTGTTGCAGATGTAGCACCTGCTGTGTAGTTTAGTGATTGATAAATAAGGTCTTGAAATTCTGCACGATCTTGTTTAAAACCATTGGTATTTACATTGGCAATATTATTTGATATAACATCAATATTTTTTTGTTGAGCTGTCATACCTGCAGCTGCTGTATATAATCCTCTTATCATCATTAATCCTTATTTATATTATTAATTACTTTATTCTACTAGATATTGTATTAAAAACAAATAAAACAAAATTAAGATAAAATTTAATTATATTTAAGTATAATGTATTTAGTATTTTATATGACAAAGGGATATTATGAGAATATTAATAGTAGATGACAGTTCAACAATGAGAAGAATAATAGGAAATGTTGTTCAGCAATTAGGTGTTGCAAAAGATGATTTTGATGAAGCTGAAGATGGTGTTGTTGCATGGAAACTATTCCAAGATAATAATAATTATGATGTAGTTTTAACAGATTGGAATATGCCTAATATGAATGGATTAGAGTTGGTAAAAACTATAAGAACTGTTGATAAAAAAATCCCAATTGTAATGATTACAACTGAAGGTGGAAAAGGTGAAGTTATTACAGCTTTAAAAGCTGGAGTAAATAATTATATAGTTAAACCTTTTAGTGCAGAAATACTAAAAGAAAAACTAGATGGACTTGTTAAGGGATAATTCATGAGTATGAGTCAAGAAGAAATTGAAGCATTGATGAGTGGTGCGGATGATGTAGAAGTTGACGAAATAGAAGAAGAAATACCAGTTATAGAAGAAGTATCAGAAAATGAAAAAATTTTAGAAGAATCTAGTGATGATGAAGATGATTCTATTGAAGAGATCAATGTTGATGATATATTAGCAGGTATTGATGGAATAGTAGATGATGAAGCTCCTGAAGAGACACCAGAAATAGAATCAGAAACTACAAAAGTAGAAGAGAGAGAGTCTGAAATTAATGAAGGGCAATATCCCCTTCCTGTAAGTAATGAAAATAAAGTTGTAAACCAATTAAATGAAGTTGCAGATGACAGTGAAAAAAAAGCCTCACAGATATTTGATGTTTTAAGTTTTATTTTAGATGAAAATGCAGAGATTGAAGATTATAATAAAGAGATATCCGCTTTTATTCTTAAGCAAACAGAATTATTAGAATCGTTATCTGTTAAATTTCCAAATGTAGATATATTCAATGAAAATTTACAAAAGGCAAATACTTTAATTGAAACTTCGAAACAACTTTCATCAAAAGTAGATGCGGAAAATAACAGAATTTTCGAAGCGATGGAATTGATGCAGTACCATGATATCAATAGACAAAAAATAGAAAGAGTAATGGCTGTAATAAAAAAATTAAGTAATTACTTAAATGGTATATTTGAAGATGATTCTGGTAAAGCAGAAGTACAAATAGCTAAACATATTTCAGGTGATTCATCTGAGATTGTAGATGATGATGATTTAGAATCATTGATTTCAGAGTTCTCAGCAGATTAAAAAGGAAGATTATGACACAAGGTATACATCAATTAACAGCAAGTATGGTAAATCAGCTAAATAGAGTTGATGTAATATCGAATAATTTAGCAAATGCAAATACTGTTGGCTTTAAAGAAGAAAATCTTGCAGAAGGTACTTTTAATAGATATTTAAGAGAGCAAGAAAAGAAAGATGCGACAGTATTAAAAGAGAGTATGGTAATGGATACTATACCTAAAATAGATGCTAGTTATAAAAATGAATCTTTAGGTGCTACTAAATTAACAGGGAACAATTTAGACTTTGCTTTAAAAGATAAAGAGTTGTTTTTTAAAGTAAGAAATGATCAGGGAAAAATAGAATATACGAGAGATGGATCTTTTAAAAATTTAGCAGGAAAACTAGTAACCCAAAATGCTTTTGAGGTACTTGATGCTCAAAACAATTCTATCGATGTAAATAGCCCAAATCTTAGAGAATCAATTGCAGTAATTAAAACAGATTTTAAGAATTTAGAAAAACTAGGGAATAATAATTATAAAACTGTTGATGATAAAAATACAGAATTAGTTGTAAACAATGATGAGTATATAATGCAAGGTGCTTTAGAGCAAAGTAATGTAAATACAATTAGAACTATGGTTGGTTTAATAGAGGCTCAAAGAACTTTTGATAGATCACAAAAGGCAATTACAGGTATTGATCAAATTAATTCAAAAGTGATAGATACTATTGGAAACCAAAGATAAAAGGGACTAAAATATGCAACCAAGTAGTGTAACTGAACTTTTATTTCAACAATTAAATTATAGAGGAGAGCGACAAAAAGTGATCTCTTCAAATATTGCAAATATAGATACTCCTGAGTATAAAACAAAAGATTTACAATTTAAAGATCAATTACAAAAATCAAATGAATCCTATTCTCTTAAATTATCAACAACGCATAATATGCATATGTCTTTAAATGTTGAAGCAAAAAAGAGAAACTTTGATATATATGAGGTAAAAGGTTTAGTTGAACAAAATGATGGAAATAATGTAAATCTTGATACTCAAATGAGTGAAATGTCTAAAAACTCTATCATGTTTAATGCAGTACAAAATTCGATAAAAAAAGACTCTGCTTGGTTTAAGACAATGATAGATTCTTCAAGTAAAAACTAATAGGATACAAGAAATATGGAACAAATTTTTAAGTTTATAAATAATCTCAACACTGCACAAAGGGCAGTTATTATTGGTGGTTTTTCTATATTGTTTTTATTTTTGATTGGTTTACTAATATATTCTAATATAAAATCAAAAGATGAAGAACTAAATTATACAATTGCATCAAGTTTAACGAAAGCACAAGTAATACTTGCAAGTACAGAATTGGATGCTTCTTCTATCCCTTATGCAATAATTGGTTCTGGTAATAATCTAACGTTAAGAACAAATAAAAACAATATTAATATTGCAAAAATTAAACTTGTAACAAGTGATGCTTCAACAGCAAAACATACTGGCTGGGAAATATTTGATAAAAGTTCTTTAGGAACTACAAATTTTGAAAATAAAGTAAAATATTTAAGGGCATTAGAGGGGGAATTAGCTCGTTCTTTGGAATCAATATCTGGTATTTTATCTGCCAATGTAAAAATTGCTATACCAAAAGAGTCTGTTTTTACTCAAAGAAAAATTGATCCTACAGCATCTGCTGTATTAAACTTAAGAGAAGGTACAACTTTATCTCAAAGACAAGTTGAAGGTATTAAAAGTTTTATTGCGTCTTCTATCCCAAAATTAAAAATAGAAAACATAAAACTTATCAATCAAAATGGTTCTTTACTTGAAAGTAATCCAGAAAGTATAGAAAATTTAAAATATATTGAACATGAAAAATATAAAACGAAACTTGAAAATGACTATGAAAACAAAATAAAAGATTTATTATTACCATTTTTAGGAGATCAAAGAATAGTAGCTAAAGTTTCAATTGAATTAGATTTTACAAAAAAAATAATCAACGAAGAGATTTATGAACCCGAAGGAACGATAAGAAGTCAGCAAACAACAGAGATAGCTGCTAAATCTGATGCACAAGAGCCACAAAAAGGTGGAGTACCAGGGGCAGAAAGTAATATAGAAGATCCTGAAAATGAAAATAAATTAAAAACAACAAAAACTTCTAAAGAGGAAGCAAAAAATGTTACAAATTATGAAATTTCTAAAAAAATAATAAGTGAAAAGAATAATGCCTATGCAGGTATATCTAATATAACAGCTGCAGTTACATTTGATTCGGCTGTACTGGAAAAAGTAGAAAATAAAGAGGAATTTATAAATAGTCTTAATTCTATTGTACAAGTTGCAATTGGTTATCAAGAAAAACGTGGTGATAGTGTAACAGTAAAATCTTTTAAATTTATAGGATTACAGCCATTTGGAAGTGAAAATGAAAATACTGCTTCAGAAGAAGATGGTGGTTTAAGTTTACTTACTACTCAAACAATGATTAAAGAGTATAGTAACTATATTCAATATTTAATAGCAATGATTCTTCTTTTTGTATTTTACAAAAAGTTTATTGCAAATAATGAAATTACATTTTTAGGTGGTACTGCTTCAGGTGAAGGGAAAATTGATGAAGAGATGGAAGACCTTTTTGATGAATTTGATTCAAGAACTGAATCAAGTAAATTAAAAGCAAGAGTTAAAAGTCAGATTTTAAGTAATTTAGATGGTTTAACAGCTGAAGAATCTGCTAAATATGAAGTTTTAATAGAACAAATAGAAAAAAGTGTAAATGAAGAGCCTGACGATATAGCAAAGATGATTCTTATGTTATTGAATGAAGGTGATTCAAAATTAAAAGGTAATTAAAATGGCAACAGAATCTACAAAAAATATATTAGAAGCGATGCCAATGGTCGAAAAAATAGCTCATTTTTGTGTTCTCATTGGTGAAGAAGCTACTGTAAAAATATTTCAAAGTTTACCAAATGAAATTGTTGAAGATTTGTCTATAGCCATTACTCAAATTAATACAATAGATAAAGACACATCTTTGGGTATTTTAGAAGAGTTTCACCTATTTATAGAATCTAGTTCTTATATTAGTTCTGGTGGGTTTGACTATGCAAAAGATATACTTTATAAATCTTTAGGAAAAGCAGAAGCGGATAAGGTTCTTGCTAAGTTAGCAAGATTACAAGAAGCAAAACAATCTTTTGCATATTTAGAAAATATTGATCCCAAACAGCTTGCAGATTTTATTAAAGATGAATCTCCACAAACTATAGCAGTTGTTTTAGCACATATGGATGCAGATGATGCGTCAGTAGTTTTATCAAAACTAGATGATACTTTAAAAGTAAAAATTTCAATGCAAATGGCAACTATTAAAGATGTATCACCAAGTATTGTACAATCGATGTCGAAAGTACTTGAAAAGAAACTAGAATCTTTACTGGCATCTATTGTTACAGTGGGTGGTGTAAAAACGGTAGCAGATATGTTAAATAAAATGGGTTCAAAATCAACAGAAATTTTAGAAAATATTAATGGATTAGATCCTGTTTTAGCGGCGAAAATAAAAGAAAATATGTTTGTATTTGAAGATTTATTAGCATTAGATACGAATGATATTATGAAAGTATTAGGTAATGTTGAAACAGAAGATTTAACAGTAGCTTTAAAAAATGCACCAGAAGAAGATATGGCTATCATTATGGGATCAATGTCTCAAAGAGCTAGAGATAGGTTTAAAGAAGAATTTGAGATGTTGGGAAGAACAAAAATAAAAGATATTGAAGATGCACAGCGTAAAATTCTTGAAGTTGCAATGAGACTCTTAGAAAGTGGAGAAATTGAACGAATAGATGAGGAGGAATAATGTCATCAAATAATGTAAATACAACTTCTAAGGTAATTAAGTCAAATAATAAAACATCTCCTTATGAATTGGGTAATTTTATATCAAACGAACAAAATCAAAATTCAGATATGAAAAATGTTGCATTGTTAAATGATAAAACAATTAACGGTAATGTTGATCCAGTGCTACAAGAGATTCAAAATTTACAGCAAACTCTATTGCATATCGGTCAACGTGTAGAGTCAATTGAAAACGATGGTGTAAAAGGGCGTGATTTAGATCGTCAATTAGTTGAAGCGTTAAAAGATTTGAAACATTATTCAACATTTTTTGAACAAGCAACTTTTCAAATGGAAACGAAGTTAGTAAAAACATCATTTTCAATTGCAAAAAAAATTATTGCTATAGAATTAGGTGAAAATTCAGCAAAAATTGCTGAAGAAACAATTAAAAGTATGATGGATAAAATAAAAACATCTTCAAAAGTAACAATACACTTAAACCCAAAAGATTACATAATTCTTAACGAACAATTATCATTTGATAGCTTTGTAAATTTACAAGAAGATTCAAATGTAACTGCAGGTGGAGTAGTAATTGCAAGTGATTTAGGAAACTTTGATGGAAATATTGAAGCAAAACTAGAAACTATGCTGGGTTCTTTGGACGCTTTAATATAAATATAGTATGATAATTATACATTATCATACTATATACCTCTTAATATATTTAATTATTATACAAAATAAACTTTTTTATGTTATAATCAATAAAATAATAGTAAAAAGAATAAATATGGAAATTACAACACATGACTATAATGTTTTAGTAGATACAGAAGCAGTTGTTGATGTTATATTAGGGCATACTGATATTACAGTAAAAGATTTTTTAGATTTTACAGAAGGTGACATTCTTACTTTAAATAAAGTTGCAGGTGGTTGTGGCGATATTTTTGTAAATGAAAGAGTAATAGGAATAGGTGATATAATTGTGATAGATGAAAAACTTGCGATTAGAGTTCAAGATTCTATGAGTCCAGAAAAAGTTGTAAATTTCTTTTTCGATGAAAAAACAGTATAGGAGAATATTATGCCAATTAATGCAACAAATGCAGCGTCACAAGCTGATGCAGATAAAACTTACTGGGACACAGTAAAACAAACACACACAGATGCAGCACAAGTAAATACAAAAACAGATGCAAATGGAAATACGTACACTGAAGCAATTTCTAACGATAGTTTAACGAACAATGATTTTTTAAAGTTAATGCTTGAAGAGTTAAAACAACAAGATCCAACAAAACCACAAGATAGTGCTGCTTTAATGGACAGTCAGTTAAAAATGTCTACAATTCAATCAAATCAAGATATGTCAAAAGCAATGTCCTCTTTACAAGCATCTTATGCAACTTCTGCTTTATCAACTGCTGCTAGTATGGTAGGTCATACTATACAAAATGGTGAAACAGATGATAAAGGTGATAAAAAAGTATTTAAAGTAAATACTGTTGAAAATAAGAATGGTGAGCTATATATGAAAGCATCACAACTTATAGGAATAATCGATGGTTTAAAAAATACAGCAACTGAAAAACTAACTGTGTATGATAAAGATGGTGTAATTTTCGAAGATGGAGAAGCTACAAATTATTCAGTTGCTTTAGATAGTGAAGGTAGATTTTTATACAATGAAGATGACAGTTTAAAAATTCTTGATGAAAATAATGATGTGGTAACTGATCCTGAAATTAAAGCTCTTTATGTAAACGGTGGTTATTCATATAGGTATGCAGATCCAATTGATATACCACTAAGTAGCGTTACTGCAGTTAGTTAAGGAGAAAATTTATGAATGGTTCAATATATAATGGAAGATCAGCAATTATATCATTTCAAGATGCACTTGGTATTGAATCAAATAATGTTGCCAATGTCAATACTATAGGATTTAAGGCTGATGCAGTTTCATTTGATGATATGATGTATCAAGATGGTGTGGGAAAAGGTGTATCGCGTAATGATCCCCTTAAAGTTTTTTCTCAAGGAAGTATTAAGCCTACAAATTCTGAATATGATTTTGCAATTTCTGGAGATGGTTTTTTTACCCTACAAGACCCTATAGAAACAGATAAAGTTTACTATTCAAGAACAGGTCAATTTTCAACTAATAATGAGAATTATTTAACTAATAGTCAGGGTTTAATAGTAATGGGTGTTAGTCCAGTAGTAACTGGTGATACTATTACTAGTGAGTACTCAAATAATATTACCTCTACTATCATAAATACAAATGAAACGACTTATTCTTTAAATACATATACAACAAATTTTGCATCAAGTGCTGAAAAAATAAAATCTGTACTCGCTAATTTACCTGCAATTGAAGCAATAAATAATGGTACTGCTACCCAAGAACAACTTGATGTAGTATCATCAAATCCATCTTTAATAGAAAACTACAATACTTATAAAGTACAGATAACAAATATGCAAAATATGAGTTCTGGAGATAATAATAAGAGTGTTGATACAATTTTAAATGATATTGATGAAGTTATTAAAAACTATTCTAATGCACTAAAATTATTTTCTGTAAATCCAGTTGAGGGTGAAATTCCATCTAAAGCACAAAGTTCTGTCGTATTTCCAAAAACACTCAATGAGAATAGTGTGAATACACTTGAGATAGAAATTAATGGAATTAAAGTACAGCAAAATTTTGATACTAATATGGATAAAACACTCAATTTGTTTTCAGATAAGATTAATTTATTTGCTGGAATCACTTCAAGTGTGGATAATACAACAGGAAAATTAACAATAAATTCATTGGTTTCTGGTCAAAAAATGAATGTTACAAATGCAAAAGTTAATGAGAATAATATTGCTGTAGATAATTTACAAGAGGCAACGGGATCTGGGAAGAATTTAATTGATTCATTATATTTAGATTTACAGAGTTTATTGGAAAAAATTGGAGCGAAAGCTGTTACAAACAAAAGTGAAATTATGAATCCTACTACAGGTTCAAATCTTGTACTTGAAACAATTCAGTTAGATCTTAATAAATTAGGTATGAGTACAGTATTGTACGAAAAAATTGTAAATGGTGATACCTCTGCAATTGCTTCATATCCAAATATTGAAAGTGATAATGGGAATATTTATCTAACTGATGGTGATGCTCGTTTTTTAGTTGCTAAACTACTTCCTGTGACTTTTACAAATGTGAGTGACTTAGAACCTCAAGGAGATAATGTCTATTTACAAGGAAAGAATCAAAAAGATCCTATTTTTATAGAGAATTCTGCTGATGTGATGGGAAAATATTTGGAACATAGTAATATTGAACTTTCAGAAACATTAGTAAACCTTATGGTTTGGCAAAAAGCATTTGAAGCAAATTCAAAAACAATAACAACATCAGATGAGCTACTAAAAACAGCTTTAGCACTTAAAAAATAAGTGCTTAGATTTAAATAATCAGATATATCTGATTGTTTACATTTGAGCATTAAAATGTTCGTATTTTATATTTAAAGGAATCATCATGGTTGGAGCACTTTGGACTGGTATCTCAGGATTAGCAGGTTCGCAAACAGCATTAGATAATGAGTCAAATAATATTGCAAATGTTAATACAATTGGTTATAAAGCATCAAGAATTTCATTTGCAGATCAAATGTATCAAGATAAAATCGGTAAAGGGGTTACCTCTTTTGATATCGAAAAAATGTACACACAAGGTAACCTAAAAAATACTGGAGTTTCTCATGATATGGCACTAAATGGAGATGGTTTTTTTACTGTTTCAAATGGTTTTGAAACATATTATACGAGAGCTGGTAACTTTAGAATGGGAGAATCTGGAAAGCTTGAAGATGTAGGTCAAAATGCTGTTCAAGGGTGGGCAATGTCACCTATTTCTCCTGATGATGATGTAATCTCTACAGATCCAAATGCTACTTATTTTACAAATGCATTTTCTAAAGTTCTTGGAACTAAAATCATTCGTGATAGTACAACTATTGAAACTATTGCTGCAAAAGCTACAGATTATACAAAAACAGCTGTATCTGATGTAGCAACTGTTTTTGAAGGATTTGGGGCAAAAACAGCAAGTAGTAAAAAGTCAGATGTTGATGCGCTGATAACAGAGTATAATTCACTCTTAACTACACATGCAAAAGCAAATCCTAAACCTACGTCTGCTGATTCTAGTGTACAAAAAGATTATCTAAATTTTAATCTTAATACTGTAAATTTAGAAGAAGGTGATGAACTATATGTATATATTGATAATAAGAGATATAAACAAAAGTTTGATACAGATGAAGCAACTACACTTAAAAAATTTGCAGATAAAATTGCAAACATAAAAGGTTTTGATGCGCATGTTACAAATGCTGTTGTTGATAATGCTACAGGTACTGTTAAAGAAGGTACTTATGAATATGATAATATATCTGGAAAGAATCCTAAAGGTGGAATCTATATAGAGTCTTTAATCCCTGGTACGCAGTATAGAATTTCTGAATTTGGGTCAGTTGATACAAGTAATGATAACCAAACAACAAAAGGTGAAGTAAAAAATATACAAGCAGCAGTACAAGGTACAGGTATAGGTGCGATTACTTCAATCGAGATGGCAATGAAAAAAGCTATTGCAGGAAAACAGCAAGATGTATATACTGCTGATGAACTTATGTTAAGCTCAAATTTTGCGGATAATAAATTTTCTTATAAAATAAATATTTATGATAACGTTTCTAAAAAGAACATTAATATTTTTGCAAAAAATGACCCGATGAAAAATCCAGCAGGAACTGATGGTGTTAATAGTATTGATGATATTGTTTCAGAAATTAATAATGTAGCAAATGCAGATGGAATAGCAGCTAAAGATGAACTAGCATATTATGTAAAAGCATTTAATATAAATGGAAATTTAGTAGTGCAAACGCTTGACAATAATGCAGACGTAGAATTTACAGGAGAATTAAAAGGACCGATTCCTGAACAACAAATGATCACGCTAACAGGTGATGTTATGGCAGATGGTTCGGATACAGTTGCAGGGGAAGTTCAAGCTTTATCAATTTCAGGTTTTACAGGAACAGGAACTGCTACAGATAAGGTGAGTTTTTTAGGAACTGAAATTACATATGACAATAGTACAGGTGTTACAGCAGCAACTGCTTCTCTTACTACTGCAATTAATACAGCTGCAACTAATAATGCAATTAAAGATGCATGGAATTTGGAAAATCCAGATCGAAAAATTCTTACTATTACAGCAACAGATTCCGATCCTGAAGTTGATTTGGTAGTTGAGTATCAGCAAACTGCTGGAGATGTAGTTACTTTAGAAACAGCTAATAATAATGGTTTGACGTTTGGTCCAGTTACAACAACAACTGCAGGAGATAGTACTGCAACTATTGATTTTTTAGAATCTACGATAACTACAACAAAAGGGGCTACTCTCTCTTCTGTAATAGATAAAATCATTGGAGATAAAGCTGCAATTATTGATGCGTGGAATTTCAAAGGTGGTTCCGGTACAGATAGTACTGATGATGCAGATGATGATAATGAGCTTAGAGAAATCCAAGATATTGTACGAGTATCTGCTGATGAGATAAAAATTATTTATAAAAATACAGAAGGTGATGTACCTAATATAGGAGCTGCTAGCGATAATGGTCTTAACTTTTCTGAAACGTCAGAACTTATCAAAGGATCTTTTAATGGACTTATTACAAAAAACTTTGATGTAAGTGGTAGAGAAGGTGCTGGGGCTGAGTTTTTAAAAATTACTACAACGATAAACCAAACATCTACACAAGATGCTATTCAATTAAGACTTGATAGTTTAGGTCTAACAGATAGTGCTTTTGGAGATTTTGCTGTTGATAAAACTGGATTAGTAACGATGCAACAAGATGGAGTTAACTTTGCTGTAGGGCAAGTATCTGTTGCTAAGTTTACAGATAATAGAGGACTTGAAGCTGTAGGTGGAAATCTTTTAAAAGCAACTACAAGAAGTGGAACTGCTTTATATAATATAGATAATGATAAAACAGCAGAAATACGTGGTGGTCAACTAGAACTATCTACTGCAGATTTAAGTGAATCGTTAGTAAATCTTATGGTTTTCCAAAGAGCTTTTGAAGCTAATGCTAAGTCAATTACGACTGCTGATCAAATTTTAACTACTTTAATACAGTTAAAAAGATAGGGTATTTTAAATGGATAATTTTTTACTTTTATCGATACTAGGAGTACTGTGTATATATTTTTACAGTAGTATGAATGTATATAAATCGCTTTACCGTAAAATAACGGATGAAAAGGCGATGGTGGAAGAAAAGAATAATAATTTAGAAAAATTAAAAGAAAAGTTTGAAAGACAAGTAAAGTTTTCTCTTGAAACAATTGATGACTCTCAAGAGAGTTTAAAAAGTTCAAGAGAAAATGTTCAAGAATTAAAATTACAAAATACAGAACTCGATCATAGAAATAAATTACTTCAAGAAAGAATCAATGAACTCTATGATTCAGTTGGTACCTTACAATAAAATATGATGAATATAATAAAAATACATTTTTTCATCTTATTTTTATCTACAGTTTTATTTTCAATTGAAAACAAAACTGTAGAATCTCAACCTCAAATACTTTTTGAACATGAAAAATTACAAAATAAGCAAGTTCGTAGAGAACTACTTTTAAAATTTAATACAGCAGTATTATATTTAGAACAAGAAAAATACACTCATGCTATTCAGTTATTGAAACAATCGTCGAAAATATTGAAAGTGCCTTCTTATTTAAATATAGGAATCGCATATTATAAACTTAAATCAAAAAACAATGCGTATCTTTATTTAAAAAAAATTTATGATTTTAAAGAGTTACAATACAAAGATAAATTTTCTTATTTTAGTGCAGCATATTATTTATATAAAATTACAAATAATAAAGAGTATATAAAAGAGATTACAAAGGTAAGTGATAAAGCTAAAAGACTTACTGAACATGAAAAATTATTAGTTGTTGATACTTTAATATTACAAAAAAATTATAAAAAAGCTTTAAAAACTGCAGAAGAGATAAAAAATATTTCACAATTAAAAATTGCTATATTATGTATAAAACTACGAAAATATAATAAAGCAAAATATTATTTGGAAAAAGCGATGGCAAATGCTCAAGGGGATAGAGCAAAAAATGAAGTACTTTGGTTTAAATTATATAGAAATATAAAAGCCAATGATATTGTAAATACAACAGAAGATATTTTTAAAATTGATGAAAGAAAAAAAATATTTCATACAAATAAAGAGTTAGAATTGGAGTTGTATTTTAATAAAGAAAAATTTACAGCTAAAGAGTATTTTGATAAAGTAACAAATCCTTCTTTTGATTTAAAAATGGATTTTGTATATTATTTTGCTCCATTTATTTTTGAAGACTACGATGTGATGAATGTTAATGAAACAAATGGCTTTATCATTAAAAATAAAAATAGCATACATGAATTGAATATGATGATAAGCTATAATTCAAAATTTTTAGAAGTTATAAAAGAGGACCCTATTAAAAGAGTTCAAATTTTACAAAAAATGATTGATGAAAAGTATGATACAAAAGCTTATGAGTATTATAATTTAGGGCTTTCTTATGCTCAAATTTATGATTATAACAATGCATATAAATACTTTAAGAAAGCATACAATTTGGATCACGGGAATAAGCTGTATTCAATTATGACACTTATTACAACAAAAAAATTCAATGTAAATGAAGATAAAGTTTTTTTAGAATTTTTAGAAAAAAATATCCTTTCTAATAATGGGACGTATGAATATTTTGCAAAATATTTATATAAAATATTTATTGATACTTCTATAGAAATTGATAAAAATAAACTTTCATTAAAACAAAAAAGGTCTATATTTTTCAGAGCATTATATTTTGTGAAAAATTTAGACAAAGATGGGATTCGAAAAAATTCGCCATTGCTAGTAGAATTTAGTAAAGATCCATTGGTTCATTTACTAAACTTAGTTGCTAGAGAAAAAAATGAAAATGATTATATTTACATATCAAGAATACAAGATGAGATTCCAAAAGCATATAATAATAATTTTCTAAAAGGTAGTTTAATTATTACAGATTATTATATTGATGTTTTAAGAGCATTGGGAGTTTTTAATAGAACGGACTTTAATATTTCAAATAATAAATCTGCATCTTATTTAAGAACAAAAGCAATTATCCAACTTTATAATGGAGAACCGTTAGAAACAATAAAAATTATAGAATATTTGCAAAATGAATATAATTTACAAAGTATAGACTCTTTTTACCTTCTAATTGCTGCACTATTTAGTTCGAATCAAAAAGAATTGGCATACGCTACATTAACTGAAATTGAATTCTTTTATAAAGATAAAGATGCAAAATTTTTGAGTGGTATTCGAATGATTCAAGATATGAAATTAAATAGTGCACCACAATATTTTAGAGATAAATTAAAGGGTAAATTAGTTGATATACGTTTACAAAAATTAGATGATTTTTTAGAAGAACTCTAATATAGGGTAAAATAGTATTAATATAATAAATTTTATGTTATAATTATTTTAATTTTAATTAAGGAGGAAGATATGCAATTAGGAAGACTTGAGGTTATGGAACAAGCGCAGGTGGATTATGTATCTAAAATCTCTAAGATACAGGAAACTGATAAAAAAACAAAAATTGATCCAGATGAGCAATATAAAAATGCTCAACAAAAAGTTAGTTTAGATGAAAATGAAGTAATGCTGGATAATGTAAAATTTGGATACAACTCTGAAACAAAAGATTTTTTTGTGAGAATCATTAAAGGTGATGTAGAATACAAATATCCTACAGAAGATATGATGAATCTTAAAAAAAGCTTAATGGAAGCGTATAAAAATACACAATCATAAAATAGGAAGAACAATTGGCATCTGATATATCAAATATAATAAAAAATGAAATTGCTAGTACTTTAGAGAGTTTACTTTCTGCAAGTAGTAATGTTGAAGAGGTTGTTTTAGTTAACTCTGAAGACTTAGAAGATTGCGAATCTATTAACACAACAGTTTCATTTGATTTAGGTGGTAATGAATCGAAATGGAACTATTTCGTACCTGTAGCTACTGCTACACAATTTGAATATTTGATGCTGGGTGGGGTTACTGACTTAAAAGATAAAATTGATGATGAGATTACTGATGCAGTAAAAGAGATAATATCAACTATTTCTGGAAGTATCTGTACTAGTGTAAATGCTCAAGGTTTTGGAGATATATCTGGAATCAAATCAACTATGGGTGATAGTTCTGTAATTTCTTTACCAAATAGAAGTGATAATAATAAAATATATAAATTTATAGTGAAACTTAATGATGATAATTTAGATATTTATATCTCTTTTGATGGAGGTTCTCTCCCTTTTGTAGAATTATTAACAAATGACAAATCAAGTAATGATTCTACTTCGGAAGTTAATACTAATTCTCAAACATCAATTATTAGTTCACTTTTGGGTGAAGAATCAGTTGATAATTTACGATTATTATTTGATATAAAAATGAGACTAAGTGTACGCCTTGGTACAAAAGTATGTTTATTGAGAGATGTAATAAGCTGGGATATAGGTGAAATTATAGAATTATCTCAGATGACAAGTGAACCATTGGATATATTAGTTAATGGTGTTGTTATTGGTACTGGGGAAGCTATCATTGTCGATGGAAAATTTGGTGTAAAAATTAAGCATATTGGCAAAATAAAATAAAAATGAGAAAAGATGGATAAAACAACAGCAGGCGGTTTAGCAGGAGTTTGGGGACTTGTTTCATTAGCTATTGTTCTCGGTGGTGCTGGTTTTGGAGCATATGTAGATATCCCATCAGTTATTATAGTTTTTGGTGGAACTGCATCAGTTACAATGGCACAATTTGAAGGTGATGCTTTAGGAAAATTTGGTAAAGCTGTTGGTATTGCAATGAACCCAGTTAAAGTTGAACCAATTGATGAATTAATAGAAAAGATTATTATTTATGCAACCGATATCAAAAAAAATGGTGTAATGTCTGTTGAGGCTAAAATTCAAGATGAACCTAATCCTTTTTTTAAAGAAGCATTTAATTTACTTGTTGATAATACAAAACCAGATGTATTAGAAAATTTATTAGAGATTAAATTAGAGCATATGGAAAATAGGCATAAAACAATGATTTCTATTTTTACAGCAATTGGTGGTAGTGCAGGTTCTATGGGTATGATTGGAACACTTGTTGGACTAGTAGCGATGCTGGCAAACTTATCAGATCCTTCTGCTGTTGGACCTGCTATGGCGGTTGCTTTACTTACAACAATGTATGGGGCTTTAATTGGTACTGGTTTTGCGGGTATTTTTGAGAGTAAATTATCTGAAAAACATACAAAAGAGATGATTAGTTGCCAAATTATTATTCAAGGTGCTCACATGATTGCTTCTGAAGAATCTATTGGAAATGTTAAAATGAAACTTGGTGCAATAATGCCATCAAATGAAGAGTAATAAGTAGTTTATAATGGCAAAGCAAAAATGTCCTGATTGTCCTAAGTGTTTGCCTGGTTGGTTAGTTCAATTTGGTGACTTGATGTCTTTATTACTTTGTTTTTTTATTTTATTACTCTCTATGGCAACGATGGATAAGAAAAAAGTTGAAGAGTATTTTGAAATTATGAGAAGAAGTATGGGCTTTTTAGAGGGGGCACAAGATACGGCAGAAGCTGAAAAAGAGTCACTATCCCAGTATCATGCAGACAAAAGTGAATCTGGTAGTGGTGATGATGTTGGGCAAGATAGTGAATCTGCAGATGTGTCTCAACTTATCGAAGAAGTGACTCAAGAATTTAACGATACAAGTGATAAAGAAAATCAAGAAGTACAAATTACGCTCAAAGGTAATAATGAGTTTACACTAGATATACCATCTTCTTTACTTTTTGAAGAGGGTGAGTATGAACTAGGAAATCCTAATGCAAAAAGATTTATTACTAAAGTTGCAAAAATATTAAGAACAATGACTCAAGAGTTTGATATAGAAGTTTCTGGACATACTGGATCAAATTATCAAAGAGGTTCTGGTATCCCAAGGGATTCTTGGGATACATCAGCTCTTCGTTCAATTGCAGTTGTAAAAGAATTTATTAAAAACAAAATTGATCCAGCGACACTTAAAGTAAGTGCTTTTGGTTCTTATCGTCCTAAAAGTGATGATGCATTTGAAAATAGAAGAGTTGAATTACGTTTTGTTTCTACAAGTAAAGATAGTAGCCGTATGGCAAATGATGAAAGCTTTTTTGATAGAATAGAAGAATAAAGGTTAAAGTAATGGAAATAGATAATCAATTTTTAGATGTGAAAAGTTTAAGACCTAACTCTTTTAACGGAGTTTCAAACGCAAATATAAAATCAGATAAAGCTTTAAAAGATGTTTGCAATAGCTTTGAATCATTTTTTATGAATCAAATTTTGGAAACATCATTAAAATCTTCTAAACTCGCGGGTGAAGGTACAGGTTCAGAAATCATTAAAGGTATGTATACAGATGCATTATCACAAAAATCCTCTGGTTCTTTAGGGATTAGCGATATGTTATATAAATTTTTAAGTGAGAAAAAATCATGATTGATATTACCGTTTTAGAATTACAAAGTGTTACAAATGCATTAAAAGAATCGATTTTAATGGATATAGAAGATGTTAGAAAAGCTAACCATGAAAGTTTAGTAACAAGAAATGCGGAAAAGTTGACCTTCATGGATAGTTTATCTGAATTAAAACAAAAACTAAATAATGAACTATCTGATGAATACCAAAAAGGAAATGATATTTCCGTATACAAAACAAGTATAGATGAATTAGAAATTAAACTTCGTGAATTGTATGATTTAAATGGACAGTTAGCATCCATAGTCCTTCCTGTAAAAGAGATGTATAAAGAAATAATTGATGAAATAACAGAACAAAATGGTGGTTCACTAGTAGAGGTTATGGCGTAGTGATAAAAAAATTAGTAATATGCTTTTCATTATTTTTGACCCTAAATGCAGCTAGTACTCAAGTAGTTCCCTTATCAAATAAAACTATTAATTATAAAAATAAAATATATAGCCAAGATGTTAGGTTGATACAAATAAATGCATCTTATAAATGTAAAGAGTATTTAGATATTAAAAAATTGAAACAAAATAAATATTTTGCGAAACATTATATATTGAAAAATAAGCCGCTTTGTGCAAAAGATGTATATATACCAAAAATGAATAAAGTGAATTTCAAATTCGGGAATTTAGAAATAGAAAAAGAAGCAGAATTAATACGTGAAACTAAAAGTTACATAAAAATTAAGAATGTTGATGGTACAATAGAAAAAATCTATACTGATGGAAGAAAATATTAGATGAAAATGCTTTCCTTTTTAGGTGAAACACCTACAATAGCTTTACAAAATGCTCAGAAAGAATGTGGATCTGAAGCGGTTGTAATCTCTACAAAAAAAATATCATCAAAAGATAAAAATAGTGTTAACATGTATGAAATAACTGTCGCACTAGAAGAAGCAACGGATAATAAACGCTCTATATCAAAACAAACTGTAGTATCAAATCAAAAGAATAATAAAAATAACGATGTGCAGTTTTATGACTTCAAAGATCAAATTACAAATATGCAAGAGTCCCTTGAAAAAGTACAAAAAACACTGTGGGAACCAAAAAGCCAATTATATGATTTAAATATCCCACCTGAATTTATTGATATATATACTTTATTTGAACAAAATGAATTTGATCCTGAGATGACATATAGTATTATGAAAAAAACAATAGAGCAATTACCTGTGGGAATGAAATCAAATCCATTAAAAATTAATAATTTTTTTAAATTGATTTTAAGAAGAATAATAGCTGTTAAGCATGAAATTCCATTACGTACACACCAAAGAAAGATAATGATGTTTGTAGGTCCTACAGGTGTAGGGAAAACAACAACAATTGCAAAATTAGCTGCTAGATATGCTTATAAACTTGGTACAAACTATAAAGTAGGAATAATAACTTTAGATTCTTTTAGAGTTGGTGCGGTTGAGCAATTAAAAGCATACACAAATATTATGAGGTTACCATTAGAGGTGGTTAAGAGACCAGAAGAGTTAAGTGAGGCAATAGCTAGATTAAAAGATTGTCATTATATTTTAATAGATACTGCAGGTGGAAGCCAATATGATATGGATAAAATTGAATTAATAAATCAATATCAACAACACCTAACTGAAACACCAATAGAAAAAATGTTGGTGTTACCAGCAAATGTTAAAACAACAGATTTATATGAGATTTATAATAGTTACTCTTCATTACATATACATAATTTAATTTTTACGAAGTTGGATGAAACAATTAGTTATGGAAATTTAATTTCATTTGCACATAAAACGAAAAAGTCTATTTGTTATATCTCTGTTGGTCAAAATGTACCTGATGATCTTCATGAAGCAGAGAGTAATTATTTAATTGACTGTTTTATGAATCGTCAAATAGTTTAAAATAAGTAATAACATTGTTTGAAAAAATATCAACACAGGCAAATAAACTTGTCTCATTGACAAATAAACTTCATTCAAATTCTAAAACAAAAGTTATTGTAGTAACTTCTGGTAAAGGTGGAGTTGGTAAATCGACACTGACTTCTAATATTGCTTATTTATTATCCCAAAAAAAGAAAAAAGTTGCTGTTTTGGATGCTGATATCGGTCTTGCAAACTTACAAGTAATATTTAATTTAAAACCGAAAAAAACTTTTATGGATTATTTGGAAGGGGAATGTGAACTTGAAGATATACAGTTAAAAACAAGTTATAATAATATCACATTAATAGCAGGTAAAAGTGGCTATCAATATAGTAAAATAAAAAATAGTATGCATTTTGATCGATTAGTGAATGATCTTGTAGCATTAAACAAATATGATGTCTTACTTATTGATACTGGTGCTGGATTAAATGAACAAGTTCAAGAATTTATAGATATTACAGATAATATTTTTGCAGTGACTACTACTGATCCAAGTGCTTTGACGGATGTGTATGCATTAATGAAAATGATTAGCATGAAAAAAAATAAATTGATGCTTTGCTTTAATTTTACTGCCAAATATGATATTGGGGCATCAATTACCACTTCATTGAAAAATTTAGCATTAAAAAATAAACTAAATAGAAATTTTATGGTACAATATATGGGTAATGTAAGTCAAATGAACAGTATCTCAACGACAGGAAGATTGAGAAAACTCTTTGCAAAAGAATTAAAGCAAGATGTTGCATCTCTAGAGTTAAATCTAGTAGTAGAGAATTTATTAAAAAGTCTAAAGTGAGTTTAAATGGTAATTGAACAGTTTTCGAAAAGGATGGTAGATAGTGGTATTTTTAATACTTATGTCGCTGCAGTATTTTTTTCTTCTTTAATCTTTTTTGTTTTAAATGCTTCAATGTACACACCTATTGAAATGATGTTTGGAATAGTTATTATAACTATTTTTTTTAAAGGGCTTGCTAATTTAATGTTATCATTAACAATCTCATTGGTAAGCTTAGATAATCAACAAGATAAGGTTGCGTTCAAAAAGGATTCAGATAATTTAGAGTCATTAGTAAATGATTTAGCGATACAAGAAGCTTCAATACAAAGTGCAAAAAATATAAATAAAGTACAATAGAAAGGACACACATGAAATTAACAGAAGTTACAAACACCTTTGGAAACATAAATAAAAACTCTTTATTGGATTCAATTGATCTTCAATCAAATTTATCTCAAAATAAAGAAAAAGAGCAAAGTTTTTCAAGTGTTTTAAAAAATTCTCTTGAAGAGGTAAATAATTCTCAGGTTCAAGCGTATGATGCTATGAACGATATTGCTACAGGTAAAGTTGAAAATTTACAAGAAGCTGTTAAAATGATTGAAGAAGCTGAATTGAGTTTAAAATTAGGACTTGAGGTAAAAAATAAAGCTTTAGGTGCATATAAACAAGTAATGGCAATGCAAATATAGATTAATACTAAAGGATAATTTATGGGTTTTTTTGATGGATACAATGTAGCAACATCAGGTATGTCTGCACAAAGAACAAGAATTAATATGGTGAGTTCAAATATTGCAAATGCTCAAACAACGCATACAACAGATGGTGGACCATATAAAAAACAAAATGTGGTATTTGAAGAGATATTATTAGACTCTGCTAAAAATAATAAGAAAAATCAAGAAAATATCATTGATCCTTTAGCATTAAGAGGTGTTGGGGTAAAAGAGATTATCGATTCTAAAGATGAAGCAATTTTAAAATATGAACCAGAACATCCAGATGCCAACAAGGATGGATATGTAGCATATCCTAATATTAATCCTGTTATTGAAATGGTCGACTTAATGGAAGCAATGAGATCATACGAATCTAATGTTGCTGCTTTTAAAACACAAAAAGATATGGATACTAAAACTCTTGATATCATAAAAATGTAGGATTTAATTATGTCAGCTGAATTTCTCACTATTCTTAAAAAAGAAACACCTCCTTCCACTAAAGAAAGCTCTACTAAAATAATCAGTGGAGATAAGGAAAAAAAAGAGGGAAATTCTTTGTTTGATTCTTTAATGAATGAAGCAAAGAAAGAGACCTTAAAAAATAAAGAAAAAAATTCTGTAAATGGTGATAAAATAAATGCTGAATTTTCTCAAAAAACAGAATCTAAAACAGAATCAAAAGTAGAATCTAAAACAGAAAGCAAAACAGAATCAAAAGAATCAAAAGAATCAAAAGTAGAATTTAAAACAGAATCAAAAGAATCAAAAGTAGAATCTAAAACAGAAAGCAAAACAGAATCTAAAATAGAATCAAAAGCAGAAAATAAAGAAATAGGTTTAAAACTAAATAATCACAAATCCGTAGTAAATACATCAGAAGTTGAGGCAAAAATAAAATCCCTTCTATCTAATAACGAATCTGCAAAAGATCCAATAGTAGAATCTAAATCATCAGACACAGTAAAAATAAAAGTAGACAATTCCATTGAAGAAGAGTTAACTGAAATAAAAAATACTAATTCTAAAGATACGAAAATTATAAACAATACAGCTGCAAATATAGAAGGCAAGAATTCTTCATCACTCAAAAAAATGGTTGAAAAACTTGTAAATATAGTAGTAAATGCAGCAAAAGAGATATTTGATAAATCAAGTAGAAATGAACTTAATACCACAGAAATAACTGCAAAAGTTGAAAAAATTGTTGATAATAAAATACAAACTTTAGAAAATAGCGATAAGATTAAAGTATTAATTAGTCAAAAAATTGATATTGTAAAAAATAGTGTTGATACTATTAAAAAAGAGATTAAATCGATTTCTACTGAATCTGAAGTAGCTAAAAATACAATCAAAAGTGAAGTTGAAACAGCTAAAAATGCTATTAAAAGTGAAGTTGCAATAATAAAAGAGACTGTGCAAGGAATTCAAAAAGAAATCTCAGTTATTGATTTAGAAAAAAAAGAGACACCAAAAGATATTCAAAAAGAAATCTCAGTTAACGATTTAGAAAAAAAAGAGACACCAAAAGATATTCAAAAAGAAATTTCAGTTAACGATTTAGAAAAAAAAGAGACATCAAAAGATATTCAAAAAAGTACTTCTAAGTTGGATAATGACAATCATAGTAAGAATCATTTGAAAGAAGAGGTTGTAGAAAACTTAATAGTTATAGATAATAATGCGGACGAAATTAAAAACTTTATATCTGCAAGTGATGATAGTGTAAAAGAGATAAGAAATATACAATCTACGGTATCAAATGTTGAGAAAAAAGTGCAAGTTATTAAGGATGTAATTAGTGATATCAAAGAAAAAATCTCTGAAGTAATTATTGTAAAAACAACAGGGAAAGAAGAAAAAAAAGAAATAACTGTAAATACTACAAAAGTTTCTGAATCTCTGAGTAATTTAGATGAAAATAATAAAGAAAGACCTTTGCTTGCTACAATGTTTTTGAATGCACAAAAAAAAGCTAAAACTACTACAAGTTTAGAACAACTTAAAGATGCAAAAAATAATATTGTTGAGAAAAAAACAATAGAGGCAGTAAAAGTAAGTGCTGAAAAACTAGAACTTGATATAGAAGAGACTGAAGTTAAACATGAAGAACAAGAGGGAAAAAAACCTATTTCAGAGGAAAAAAAGCAAGAATTAAAAACAAACAACTTTATCACTAATAGATTATTAAATAAAGCAATTATAAATCAAAGAGCTGGTGAGATACAACTTAATAAAGAAAAAAATATATTAGCAACAAATAATGAAATTAGTATTTCTAAATCTGCAGATACAATAAAAGAAGAATCTGTTGAATTAATTGTCCCTAGAGACATAGTTCAAAATTTACAACATAAAATAATTGGTGCACAACAAAAAATGGGTACTTTTATGAATGATGTAGCAAGAAGTATGTATTTAAATTATAAGCCACCAGTAACTGCCTTTAGGGTAAATTTAAATCCTGCAAATTTAGGCTCTATTTCTATTATAATGAAAGCAAATAAAATTGATAACAGCTTAAGTGTAAGTATGAATTTGAGTAATTCTAATACTATGGAAGCATTTACTGAAAACAAGGTTGCTTTACAATCTGCTATACAAAGACAGTTTAATGATGGTTCAAATGTTTCTATTAATTTTAATATGCAAAATCAAAATTCAGATAGCCAATTTAATCAAAGTAATCAAGAAAACAAACAAAATAATCAAAATACTAATAGTAATGAGAAAGAATCTCTTGCTAATGAAGAACAAGAGATAGTTGAAACAAACGATTATATGTAAAAGGTTATAAGTGCAAGAGTTAATATCTTTAATAGATCAGAAAACAGTATTTGCATTTTTATTACTGCTTGCTAGAATATTAAGTTTTATGGCATTTATGCCAATAGTTGGTCATAAAACTGTAAATCCAACAATACGAATAGCAATATCGTTTTATTTAACAATATTTATTTTTCCACTTATTGATTATGATAAAAGTTTAATTTCACAAGATACCTTTCTTCTTTCTCTTATTAGTGAAATAACATTAGGACTTGTTGCTTCTTTTTTAGTACAGATTATATTCTCTGCAATCCAGATAATTGGTGATTTAATTGGATATGCAACAGCATTATCAATGGCAAATATGTTTGATCCAGCTACAGGTACACAACAAGGTATAGTAAGTAGATTTTTATATATGATAATTTTGGTTATTTACTTAGAATCAGGTATGTATGAGGTAACGCTTTATATGTTAGCAAATAGTTTTGGTCATATCTCTCTTGGTACTTTTGACTTGTTTAGTTATGATGGTATTGAGTATGCATCTAAAGAGATTAATAGAATGTTTGCTTTTGCTTTTTCTTTCGCATTTCCTTTATTTTTTATTGGCTTTATTATGGATGTTTATTATGCTTATGGAACAAAATCTATGCCAGCATTTTCCCCATTTGTTATTACTTTTCAAATTAAATTTGCATTAATTTTTATTTTTATGCTATTTGGACTTGATATATTTGTTGATAGTTTTAATAACTATTTTATTTCAAAGTTTGAGTATTAGTGATTATTTATGGCTGATGAAGAAGAAAAAACCGAAGAACCCACCGGTAAAAAGATAGATGACTCCAAAGCTGAAGGGAATGTTCCTAAATCTGCAGAAGTTCCAGGGGCTGCTATCTTATTTTTTACTTCAATATATTTACTTTTTTTTGCAAATCCTTTTTTTAAAGATATTGAGAAATTGATGCTTTATATTTATTCTTTTATAGGTTCTGATTTAAATGGACGAGTATACTATGAAATAACATCAACTATAATTAATACAATACTTTTTGGCATGTTTCCATTGTTTTTTTTAGTGCTGTTTTTAGGTGTTGTTTTTAATACAATGCAATTTGGATTTCTATTTACACCATTAAAAATAAAACTAGAGAAAATAAATCCAATTAGTGGATTTAAGAATATTTTTAGTGCTAAAAAAGCGATTGAAGCATTAAAATTAACTGTGAAATTAATTCTTATTTTTATAGTGATGTTAATTATTTTAGCTATTGTTTGGGATAGTATTTTAGCTATGATGGATAAAGATGTACGTGCATCTTTAGACAGTATGATTACCTTAACGATATATTTTTTATTAACAATTTTGTTAATTATCATCATTTTTGCTATAATTGATTTCTTTTTTACACGACACTATTATTTTAAACAACTAAAAATGTCTAAGCAAGAGATAAAAGATGAACATAAGCAAATGGAAGGTGATCCACTTGTAAAAGGTAGAATTAGACAAATACAGATGAAAATGTCAAAACAAAGAATGATGGCTGATGTACCTGATGCAGATGTTGTGATTACAAATCCAACGAATTATGCAGTTGCATTAAAATATGATAAAGAAAAATCTGAAGCTCCTATAGTTTTAGCCAAAGGGATTAATTTTCTTGCTTTAAAAATTAAAGATATTGCATTAGAGAGTAAAATTCCTATTGTAGAGGATCCTGCATTAGCTCGTGCGTTATATGAATCAGTTGAAGTGGAACAAGAAATACCTAGTAATTTATATAAAGCTATTGCAGAAATATTTACTTTTGTGTATAATCTAAACAATAAATAAAGGATAGAAAACAAGATGATTAATAAAATATTTTTTTTGCTTTTAATCTTTTTAGCTACATTGGAAGCTAAAAAAGATTTTTATTATAATTTTATCAATGAAGATTTAACTCAAATATCACAAGATCAAAAAGAAAAGATTGTAGGTGCGAGTAATAAATTAAAAACAGTTCGACGATATATAAAAGAGGGGCAACTTGAACTTGCCCTTAAAACAATGAATATATTTCTCAATAGCAATAAAATCTCAATTTTGGATTCGACAGCAATGTTATTGAAAAATGAAATCTTATATAAATTAAATACAAAAACAAAATCAGAAGAAGCAAATAAATTACTAGAAGCTTCAATTAATAATTCAACTATAAATCAAGATGATTTATTGGAAGCATATAGATTGTTAGTATTAATTAAGCTAAGAGTAAACAAACCAAAAGAGGCAGAATATTACGCAAAAGCAATAGAATATAGTTTTGATGATCCTTTATCAAAAGTGTATGGTAAAGTTGCTTATGCCCAAATATATATGAAGAATAGAAGTTATACGAAAGCTATTAAAATTTTAAGACAAGAACTTGTAAATACGACAAGTTTAGAAGTAGCTACAATTATCGCAGATGAATTGTATGATGCATATATCTTAAATAAGCAAAGAGATGAAGCATATACTTTAGTAAAAAAAGTATTAAATAAAAATATAGATTATTATGCAAATGATAGTTATAAAGCGTTAAAGAAAGTTGATAAACTTGTAAAATCAAATATGTCTGAATTTGCTATTGATATATTAAAAAAACTATTAAAAAATGCAAGTGAAACGGACAGTATAGATAGTTTTAAATTTAAATTAGCAAACACTTATATGAAAATAGCAGGTTTTGAAAAAGAATATCTACCAATGGCTAAAGAAATTTATGAAGAACTCATACAAATAAAAGATAATAATCCTTATTTTAACAGGTCTAAAATGTATTTAGATGAAATAATTATGAGAGAGGGAAAATTTGAACCAGCGATGATGGCTGCAAAATATAGTGGTTTTGAATCAATGCAGTATAAAGCGATGATGCAAGAGCTTTTAAATGCAATTGAAGATGAAAAATATGAGCAGATTATCAGAATGCGTAAAATTTATAATGGGATATATAATCCAATCGTAAGAAGATTTGGATATGAAAGTATTGAGCAGATATATAATATAGTTAATTCAAAAATGGTTCAATATTATTTAGAAACAAAACAGTGTAAACAGCTGAACAGTGTGATTAAAGATGTTACAGATGATGTGTTATTATTATTGATTCAGGATAAAAAGAATATAGATAGTTTATTTGGTTGTATGTTGTCTGTACCAGAAAAAAGAGCCTATAGAATTGCGAAAAATACGTATGGAAAAGCTCAAAATAGTGAGATATATTTCTATTTAGAAAAAGTTGCAATTAAATTAAATAAGTTTAAAGATGCAGAAAACTTTTCACAAAAACTTGATATGTTTAGTGACTCAAAATTGTTATCTGATGAATTTTTATACAGATTTTTAATTAATACTTATAAGAATAATCCTTTAAGTATGCAAAACTTTTTTGCATACGCAAGAGCAAACCAAGAATTTGTGATAAATAATGAAAACAATCCACTCATTATAGATTTTTATTATGAATATTACTTATATTTGTTAAAAGAAAATGAAGAGGAAGAAGCGCTAGAAATTCTTATGAAATTATATAAAAAACAAAATGAGATGAACGCACGTATACATTCACCTTTTGTAGAAATAGAACTTGCAAAATATGCTAAACTTGATGATGATTATGATACAGCGTTAGGATATTTAAAATATGGATTAAATGTTAAGAGAAGAAAAGATGGCAAAAGTATTGATAGAAAAATTTCAGAGGATGATTTAGCACATATATATTATGAAATTGCAAAGATTTATGAATATCAAAAAAAGAAAAATAGATATAAAGCGACTATTAAAAAATGCCAAAATTTAAAAAATACTGAAAGCTTTTATAAAAAAATGTGTGATAAATTATAATGACAATTGATAATCTTTTAGATCAAATAGATTCTGATAAATTGTATATCCCTTTTGGACGAATAGTTAATATAAACTCTACTACAATTATTGCAGATGGTTTAGATGTAGCAATTGGTGATATAGTAAAATTAGAATCTGTAGCCAGAACATATACTGTACTTGGAATGGTTGCTTCATTAAGTGAAAGTGATTTTACCGTTGTCCCTTTTTCTTTTATTGATGGATTTAAGATAGGAGATCAGGTCTTTTTACAAAAAGAAGGGTTAAGTGTAAAGTGTGGTTATGGCTTACTTGGACGTGTAGTGAATGCTTTAGGAGAACCTATTGATAACGGTGGAAAACTCACAGATGTAAATGAACTATCATCAATTAATAAATCAACAATATCCCCTTTAGATAGAGGTATTATTGACCAGCAATTTTCTACAGGTGTAAAAGCGATTGATTCAATGCTTACGTGTGGTAAAGGTCAAAAAGTAGGAATATTTGCAGGGTCTGGTGTTGGTAAATCTACCTTGATGGGAATGATTGTAAAAGGGAGTGTTGCAAAAATAAAAGTGATAGCACTTGTTGGGGAAAGAGGAAGAGAGATACCTGAATTTATCCATTATAATCTAGGAAATAATTTAGAAAATACTGTGATTGTAACGGCGACGAGTGATGAATCATCTTTAATGAGAAAGTATGCTGCTTTTACTGCAATGGCTATAGCTGAATTTTTTAGAGATCAAGGGCATGATGTATTGTTGATGATGGATAGTGTAACCAGATTTGCTATGGCACAAAGAGAGATAGGTTTAAGTACAGGAGAACCACCTACACAAAGGGGATATCCACCTTCTGTTTTTGCACTTCTCCCACAGCTTATGGAGAGAGCTGGATCTAATACAAAAGGGACAATAACTGCATTTTTTACTGTTCTTGTTGATGGAGATGATTTAAGTGATCCTATTGCAGATCAAAGTCGATCTATTTTAGATGGTCATATTGTACTCACTAGAAAACTCACAGAAGAAGGTTTTTATCCCCCTATAGATTTATTACAAAGTGCTTCTAGGGTTATAGACAAAGTTGTATCGAAAGAACAGTATAATAGATTTTTAAAGTTAAAGAGGGTATTATCTTTAATAAATGAAAACGAAGTACTAATAAGAATTGGTGCTTATAAAAAGGGTATGGATAAAGAACTCGATAATGCTTTGGCTAAAAAAACGAAAATAAAAGCTTTTTTATCACAAGGTACTGAAGAACTTTATTCTTATGAATCAATAGTCAAAGGACTGATGGAGGTGACAAATGATTGATACTAGTAAAAATATGTTATATCATATTGGGAATTTAAATGCGGAAAACCAAAGAATAAGCCACCAAATGGCTAGTGGAGAAAAACTAAAAGATGGTAGTGATGATGCACTTTTACACGCAAACTTAATTGATTTAGACGACAAATTACGAGTTACTGAGGGCTTAAAACTCCAAATAGCAAAATCTAAAGTTATGAATGAAACTTCAGATACAAGTATGAAAGAATTGAAACTACTTTTAGGTGCAAAAGAGACAAATAGTATACAAAATGACTTATTAAAAGGTTTAAACTCTGGGATGGATAGAAGTGATAAACTTGCACTTGCTACAAACCTAAGAGGTATTAGAGAAAATATGTTTGATTTAGCAAATGAGAGAGTTGATGGAGAATATGTCTTTACTGGATCAGATACTTCGAAGCAAACATTGATTAAAGATAAAGACTTTGATTTAAATGGTAAAGTAACTTATGGGGGAGATGGCTTTTTAAGAGAAGTAGCTGTGCAACCGGGGAGTTATAGAGACAGAGGAATTACTGGGTATGATGTGAATTTTTATACTGCAAGTAAAGCGTATGCAGGGGATTCATTTACATTTGCAGAAGGTGAACGAATTATTGATGAAAATGGTTTTGAGTGGAAACTTAATACAGCAGGTGATGAATTACAAAAATATGATTATAATGGGAATGTCTATCATCCATTAAATGATAATGCAGCTAATGGCGATGTTACATTAATAAAAATTGATAGTACTGTTCCTAGTCCTTTACCTAGCCCAGCAGGGAGCCCTAATGCTACTAATGCTGATGCAATTGCTGGAACAGGTCAATATGTACCGACAACATATACAATAAGTTCTCTACCTTCAGTACCTGCTGGTAGAGTTTTTGAGGCAAAACATAATTATTTTGACGATTTAAATATTATTATTAATGCACTTGAAGGTAAGGCAACACAATTTGATGGTACTACTGGGGCTACAATTGATGATGAAATAGTACGTAAAACAGTTTCAAATGGACTGGAATTAACTACTAAACAATTTGATGCATCTAATGTAGGACATGGAGAATTAGGTGGTAGAAATAATGTATTTAATGTTGCTTACAACAAATTGGAAGCACAAGAAACACATTACAATATTTTGATACAACAAACAGGTGGAGCAGATTTAGCAAAACTAGCTATGGAGTCAAAAGCATTAGAGTTGACTTATCAGTCGCTTTACACAACAATAAGTAAAATGAATAAGCTTTCATTACTTAACTATTTAGACTAAAGCGTATTCTATAATCTATGAATATTAGAGAGATATTTTTTCGTAAAGAATATGTACTTATAGGATTTATTTTTGCGATGTTAGCGATTATTATCGTTCCATTGCCAAAAGCGATGTTAGATTTCTTTTTGATTTTATCTCTAACATCTGCCATATTAATTCTTTTAATATCTCTTTTTATTGAGCGTCCAACAGACTTATCTACTTTCCCTACACTTTTATTAATATTAGTACTTTTTAGGCTCTCCCTAAATATTGCAACAACGCGATCTATTTTAGGGGAAGGACACAATGGACCTGATGCTGTAAGTTCCATTATCTCCGCTTTTGGTGAGTTTGTCGTCGGTGGAAATATGGTTATTGGTGTTATAATATTCATTATTCTTGTATTAATTAATTTTATGGTTGTTACAAAAGGTGCTGGTAGAGTTGCAGAAGTACAAGCTAGATTTTCGCTTGATTCTTTACCTGGTAAACAAATGGCTATTGATGCTGATTTAAATGCTGGATTTATTGATGATATTCAAGCAAAAGAGAGAAGAGAAGCATTAGCTAGTGAAGTAAGTTTTTATGGTACGATGGATGGTTCTGCTAAATTTGTAAAAGGTGATGCTGTTGCTGGTATTATTATCACGCTTGTAAATTTAATCGGTGGACTTATGATAGGAATTTTCCAACATGACTTAAGTGCAGCGGAGAGTTCAGAAATTTATACAATTTTGACTATTGGAGATGGTCTTGTTGCTCAAATTCCAGCACTTATTATCTCTACAGCAACTGCAATTATTATAACACGTTCAAATAACGATGAAGAAAAATTTGCAAGTGGAACAATTGCACAGCTTGTAAATGATAGTAAATCTTTAATTATAACTGGTATTGCACTATTACTATTTGGCTTAGTTCCAGGTTTCCCTATGGGAATATTATTTTTCATGGGAATATTACTCGTTACTATTGGATATATAATTTATATGGTAGAGGCAGAAAGAGATAATGCTTTTACTCGATTTATACGTGGTGCTGATAGTGGAAATAAATCTAAAACAAAACAAGACGAGATAGAAAAAGAGAAGAAAAAACAGAAGCAACCAAATTTACCAACCGAAGAGCAAACAATTGATAAAACAATGAAATTGGAAGTTTTAGAGTTAAAACTTGGAGCTCAGTTACTACGATTAGTTCAAGGTGATAGTGAATTACTAGATAAAATTAAAGGGATTCGAAACAAAATTGCTGGCGAATTAGGATTTGTGATACCACAAATTAGAATTAGTGATGATTCGATGCTTGGTATGAATGAATATTCTTTTAACTTAAAAAGAATACCAATTGCTAAAGGGAATGTTGAATTAAATCAATTATTAGCAATGGGTGGAATAGCAGGTGCAAAAATAGCTGGAAAAAGAGTTAAAGAACCTGTATTTGGACTCGATGCTACATGGATAACACCTGATAATAAAGATGATGCACTCAATAGAGGATTTACTGTTGTGGATGCTCCTACTATTATCTCTACACATTTATCAGAACTGATTAAAAAACATGCTGAAGATATTATTACAAGGCAAGATCTTGTAGATATGATAGATAGATTAAAAGGGGATTTCCCAATTATTGTTGAAGAAGCTATGAAAGTTACTACTTATGGATCACTTTTAAAAGTATGTAAAGACTTGCTGCATGAAAATATCCCTTTAGTTGATATGATTACTATTTTAGAAGCAGTTTCAGATATAGCAGAGCTTACTAAATCCCCAGATATTTTACTTGAACATGTACGTTCAAAACTTTTTAGGTTGATTACAAATAAATTTACAGCATCTGATGGATCTTTACATATTATCACAATTAAATCGGAATTAGAACAAGACTTTATAGGAAAACTTCAAGAACAACATGGAGTAAGTCAATTATTGTTGAGTATTGGAGAAATTAATAATCTAGTAACTCGAACAAGAGAACTAATTAATGAAGTTGAATCAAAAGGGGTAACAACCGTATCGATGATTGTTGATCCAAGTTTAAGAAGAAGAGTTGCTGAAATATTTGAAAAATTTGGTTTACAGATTGCAGTATTAAGCCATGCTGAACTTGACGCTAAAGCTGAGTTTACAATAGAAGGAACATTAGAATTTTAAGTATCCTTTAGATAAAATAATGCAAATTATATTTAAAGGATTACATAATGAACAATGATTTATTAAGTTCACTACTACCACTTGTCGTATTATTTGCGATTTTCTATTTTCTGATTATCAGACCACAACAAAAACAACAAAAAGAGCATAAGACTATGATTGATGAGCTTACAAAAGGTGATAAAATTGTAACTAATGGTGGACTTATTGTTGAGATTACTAAAGTTGAAGAATCTTTTGTAACAGTTAAGAGTATCGATGGTACTTCATTAAGAATAGCAAGAACATTCATTTCAAGTAAATGGGAAGATGCATAAACTAAAGATTTTCAAAAGGATCAAAACTTGCAATTTTTAAACTACAGACTAGTTATTTTTATGCTAGTCACAATATTTGGTATAGTCTTCTCTATACCATCTTTTTTACAAACGAATGATGGTAAAAAAATATCATTAGGTCTTGACTTACAAGGCGGTCTTCATATGCTTTTAGGTGTAGAAACGCAAAAAGCAGTTGAAGGGAAAATAAAATCTCTTGCAGCTACTGTTAAATATTATACAGATAATGAAGATATATTAATAGAAGATTTAACTATTGAAAAAGATGAATTAAATTTTATTTTACTTGACAGCGATGAATCACCTAAATTAGATACAATGTTAGCAGAGATTAAGGGACTAGATATTAATAAAGGTTCTGACTTAACTTATACGATTCGACTAACTCCTATTGAAATTGAGATTGTAAAAGATATGGCAGTTGGGCAAGCAGTTGAAACTATTAGAAATAGACTAGACCAATTTGGATTAGCTGAACCTTCTGTTACAAGACAGGGAAAAGTTGATATTGTTGTTGAACTTCCTGGAATTAAAACACCTGAAGAGGAACAAAGAGCTAGAGAACTTATTGCAAAACCAGCCAATTTAGAGTTAATGGAAGTTGATGAATTAAAAGCTGACCAAGTTTATAATCTTACAGATGAAGAAGCTCAAGAGATGGGTAATTTAATTTTAGAAGATACAAATGATCCACAAATTAAATATTTAGTAAAACAGATACCTATTTTAACTGGTTCACAAGTAGTTGATGCAAAAGTTGCTTTTGATCAACAAACAAATTCTCCTATTATTAATTTTACTCTAAGTACATTTGGAGCAAAAGTATTTGGTGATTTTACTGCTAGAAGTATAGGAAAAAGACTGGCTGTTGTTTTAGATGGAAAAGTATTTTCTGCACCTTCTATACGTGAACGAATTGGCGGTGGAAGTGGTCAAATCTCTGGTAATTTCACGGTAAATGAAGCAGGAAATGTTGCTATTGCTTTACGAAGTGGGGCTTTACCTGCTCCAGTTATAATGCTTGAAAAAAGAAGTGTAGGTCCTAGTTTAGGGGCAGATAGTATAAAAGCTTCAATGATTGCACTTATTTCAGGTTTTTTACTTGTTGTTATTTTTATGGTTGTTTACTATAGAAGAGCAGGGATGATTTCGAATATTGCGCTTATTACAAATTTATTTATTATTATAGCCGTAATGGCAATGTTTGGAGCGACTTTAACCTTACCTGGTATGGCAGGTATTGTACTTACAGTTGGTATGGCAGTTGATGCCAATGTTATTATCAATGAACGTATCAGAGAGTTACTAAAACAAGGGAAAAGTGTGCATAAAGCAGTTGAAGATGGATATAAAAATGCTATGAGTGCTATTTTAGATGCAAATATTACTACACTTCTTGTTGCTGTTATTTTATATGTTTATGGAACAGGACCAATTAAAGGTTTTGCAATTACAATAAGTATTGGTATTTTAGCATCTATGATTACTGCAATTTTAGGTACTCATGGTATTTATGAAGCATTGTTATCAAAAATAACTAAAGATAAAAACTTAAAAAAATGGTTTGGAGTTAACTAATGGAGATATTTAAATCAAATAAAACATATAATTTTATGGGTAAAAGACTACCATTTTTAGGTTTTTCGACAATTTTAGTTCTTGCTTCTTTTATACTTTTATTTACAAAAGGTTTAAATCTAGGAATTGATTTTTCTGGAGGAACTTTAGTACAAGTTCAATATGAAAAAGCTGCACCAATTAAAGAAATTAGAAATACTTTAAGTAAAAACATACAGTTTGAAAAGTCAGTTGTAACTGAGTTTGGTACACCTGAAGAGGTGATTATTAAGATACCTACAACATCTACTTCTATTGAAAAAGATATTGGTGATGAGATTCGAAGTATCTTAAAACCTACTGGCGACTTTACTATACGTAGAGTAGATATTGTTGGACCAAAAGTTGGTGGTGCTTTACAAGAAAAAGGTATTATGGCACTGAGTTTAGCATTACTAGTAATCCTTATTTATGTATCTTTTCGATTTGAGTGGAGATTTGCTATTGCTTCTATTTTGGCATTGATTCATGATATCTCTATAGCACTTGGTGCTATTGTGTTATTTAGTGTAGATGTAAACCTTGACATTTTAGCTGCTATTTTAACGATTCTTGGTTACTCTTTAAATGATACAATTATTGTATTTGATAGAATTAGAGAGGGTGTAACAACTTCTAAAGAAAATGAATTAAATAAAGTAGTAAATGAGTCGGTTTCAAATACATTAAGTAGAACAACATTAACTTCATTGACAACATTTTTTGTTGTATTAACACTCTATTTATTTGGTGGAGAGATTATAAATGGCTTTAGTTTTACTCTTTTAGTTGGTATTGTTGTAGGTACATACAGTTCTATTTTTGTAGCTGCATCATTTTTAGTACAATTAAATTTTTCTATTGCTAATTATAGAGAAAATGAAGCCTTAAAAGAGAAACGATCAAAAGAGAAAGATAAGTTACGAGCACAATTTGAACAAGGAACAGTTTAATTATGAAATTATTTGGAACTGATGGGGTAAGAGGAAAAGCAGGTACTTTTTTAGATGCTATAACAGCACTAAAATTGGCTCAAGCTGCTGGAATCTACTTTAGAAAACATTCAAAAACAAAAAGAATTCTTTTAGGTAAAGATACTAGAAGAAGTGGATATATGATTGAAAATGCATTAGTAAGTGGATTTACTAGTGTAGGTTATGATGTTATCCAAATAGGACCTATGCCAACTCCTGCAATTGCTTATCTAACAGAATCTATGCGATGTGATGCTGGTATAATGTTAAGCGCTTCACATAATCCATTTGAAGATAATGGTGTGAAGTTTTTTGATTGTCATGGGGATAAGTTAAGTAATGCAATTGAAAAAGAGATAGAGAATATTTTTTTCAACAAAGAACTACTTATCTCTGCTCAATGTACAAATAGAGATATTGGTAATGCAAAAAGAATTGATGATGTAATAGGACGATATATAGTTTCTATTAAAAGTTCTTTTCCAAAAGAGTTAACATTAACAAATATGAGAATTGTATTAGATTGTGCTAATGGGGCAGCTTATAAAGTAGGTCCAACAATTTTTGAAGAACTTGGTGCTGATGTAATTGTTGTAAATGATAAACCAGATGGTTTTAATATCAATGAAGAGTGTGGTGCTTTATATCCTAAAGCATTAGGAAAACTTGTTTCTGAGTATAGAGCTGATATTGGTATTGCACTTGATGGTGATGCTGATAGATTAGTTGTAGTAGATGAAAATGGTGATGTTATTGATGGTGATAAACTTATTGGTTCTATGGCTGTTTATTTAAATAGTAAAGGTTTACTCCAAGGTGAAGGTTGTGTAACAACAGTGATGAGTAATAAAGCTTTAGAAGACTATCTAGGAACTAATGGAATAAAACTGCATCGTTCAAATGTTGGTGATAAATATGTTTTAGAGATTATGAAAAATGAAAAGATTAACTTTGGTGGTGAGCAAAGTGGTCATATTATTTTTTCTGATGTTGCTAAAACAGGAGATGGATTAGCATCTGCTCTTCAAGTTATTGCTATGATTTTAAGTAGTGGTAAAAAAGCAAGTGAAGTTTTAAATCCTTTTGAGTTATATCCACAAATATTAAAAAATCTTATGGTAGAAGAAAAAATCCCATTAGAAAAAATTAAAGGTTTAGAAGATTTACTTATAAAGTTTAGAGAATTAGGTCTACGAGATTTGATTAGATATTCTGGTACTGAAAATAAGATTCGATTATTACTTGAAGGGAAAGATCAAGTTTTAGTTGAAAAATCTATGGAAGAGTTAGTCCAATTAATTAAAAGTAATATATGTTAAAAAAACTTTTAATAGCATTATTATTATTTGTATCTTTATTTATAATTGATCAATATATAAAGTTTCTATTTGTAGATGGATACGAACATAGAGGAGAGTGTATCTCTTTTATTTTAGTGTACAATTATGGTGTAGCATTTTCGATGTTTGCATTTTTAGAAGGTAATCTAAAATATATCCAAATAGCGATTATGTCGGCTGGTATTTTATATCTTATGTTTAATAAAGAGATATTTAAACTATACTATTTCCCTAGTGCTTTAATTTTAGCAGGTGGCATTAGTAATATTTATGATCGATTTATTCACGGGGGCGTTGTAGATTATGTTTACTGGCACTGTGGATTTGATTTTGCTGTATTTAATTTTGCAGATGTGATTATAGACATAGGGGTTGTTTTAATCCTTATCATTAACTATAAAGATTCAAAAAATAAAGAGAAGTTACAAGCTAATTAGCTTGTAATCTTTTTAATTCTTCTTTTACTAAATCTACGTGTAAAACTTCTGTTGTAACACCAGCTTTTTTAGTTTTCTTTCTTACTGATACTTTATCCCAAATAGCAGCTATATTTCCTTCAGGATTGATAATAAAAGTAGTTCTTACTACTCCCATACTCTCACGTCCCATAAACTTCTTAAGTTGCCATACACCATACGCTTTACATGTAGTTTTTTCTGTATCTGATAAAAGAGTAATCTCTAGATTTTGTTTAGCAATAAAGTTTTGGTGTTTTTTAGGTGTATCTGGGCTTACTCCTAAGATAACAGCATCAAGATCCTCAAACTGTGGTAAAGCTTCAGTGAAGTCACAAGCTTGTGTTGTACAACCTGGTGTATTATCTCTTGGATAAAAATATAAAACTATCCATTTTCCTTTTAAGTCTCGTAAACATATTTCTACTTCATCTTGATTTTGGTTACAAAAAGCTGGTGCAACGTTTCCTACTTCTAACATTATTATTTCCTTATTATTATGTAATTAATTATGGTGAATTATATCTTATTTTTCATGTAAAATAAACTTAAAAATGAAAGTAGTGCTATGGCTGAAGAATATAAGAAAAGAAACTCTCCATAAAATTGTCCAGAGATAATAGCACCTAAAAATCCACCCAAACCATAAGCAACACCTAGCATAAACTGTTGTGCTAATTTTTTATTTGAATAGAGTTGATAAAGGTATAATATCACGGCACTATGGTAAAGTCCAAAACTAAATGCGTGTAAACTTTGTGTGAAAAAAGATATCGTTAATGACTCTGGATATAAGTAGAGTAAAAACCATCTAACTGATGTAACTAGTATAGAAAACTTTATCATTAAAAGAAGATTTTTCTTTAAGAGTGGAGCTTGATAATAAAAAATCAAAATTTCACAGATTACACCAAATGCCCATAAATAACTAGTCATCTCTAGACTAATTCCGAATGAAGTTTCATAAATAGTAAAAAAGTTGTAAAATCCACCAAAACTCACTTGCATTAAAAATAAACTCAACCAAAATGGCCAGTATTTTAAAATTGAAAATTTTTCATCATCTTTATTAGCTTCTAAAGAAACATCATCGTACTTTAATAAACTATAAGCGCTTATTGCTGTAATAATAGTTGCACATAGATAATAATGCAAAGCAATTTGCGGTTCGGTTAAATATTTTGCAAGCACAAGACCTACAAGCATAAATCCTATAGAACCATATAGGCGTGACCGACCATATCTATCTTTTAGCTCTTTTATAGCGATGAGTTCAATATATGGAAGTAAAAGACTCAAACATACACCTAAAATGGCATTGTTTAACATAAATAGATAAAAAGAGTCTATTGTTACATAAAATAAAGAGGAAGAGATAACTGATAATAATAATACATATTTAAAAAGTTGTTGATTAAGTTTAACATGTTTTAAAAATAAAAAAGGTGTTAAAAACCGCATCAAAGGAGCAAGTGCCAAAACAATACCTATATTTGAAGGAGTGTATCCTATATCGGATAATACTTTTGGTAAAAACATTACATAAACACCAACTGCAGCAAAATAAAAAAAGTAAAATGCTGAAAGTTTAAAAAATAACATATATTAATATTCTACTTTTTTTGGACAATGATGACTGAGGTATTCATCACTAAGTCTTGAAATGTTTTTTTATCTTTTCTAAAAAATGGTAATAGCACTCCAATAATACTAATTGCACTCACAATAAACATAAAGTACCGTAATGTTGCAGTAACTAGACTCAAAGTCTGTTTATCTTTATCATTTACAAGAATAATATCATATGCTTTAAAACCAGGTGTTTGACCTTTTTTTACCCAAAAGATGATTACGATTAATCCATAAAGTCCCATCGTAATCCATCTTGCCATCTCACTACCTTGAAATGAATCTTTTCCATCTAAAATAAGATAAGTAGTGATGTACATAATAGGCATCATGATCATAAACATATCAGTGATAAATGCTTTGATTCTAAAAAGTGGTGAACAAGACTGATTTAAAACTACTTCTTGTGGTTGTTCATTTTCGACATTTTTTTTGGTAAACTTACCTTTTTTAGTATCTCTCCATCTAGCCATATTTGGTAACCCTTTATAATAAATTGGAATTTTAATCGCATTATACAAATGTTTAACCAAATTTATACAATAAAGTTTGTAACTATTAAACAATATTTCTATATAATCCAAATTATGATAAATATACAAGATATACAAGAAGCAAAACAACGATTAAATGG
>Ga0193953_1000107_pt1 | contig 45744 bp, 73 predicted proteins | sample BB_4_MG_FD_140325 | JGI IMG/M metagenome (GOLD analysis project Ga0193953, IMG submission 140325) | Microbial mat bacterial communities from the Broadkill River, Lewes, Delaware, United States - BB_4_MG | ecosystem: Environmental > Aquatic > Freshwater > River > Microbial mats | place: USA...
AAGTTTTTACTATAGGAGCATTTTCAATTTTAGAAATATAACTTTGGGCTTTTTCGTTTGTTTCTTGTAATACTTTCAAAGTATCAACTAAAATTCAAGCAAAATCATCCATTTCTTTTGTTAAATTAACTTTTGCTAATTCAAACATTTCTTTTACCTCTTTCGAAGTTATTTCTTTGTGTTCTTCAAATGATTTTTCAATTTTTGAAACACTTTCTTTGACTAAATTGTCAAAATCTTTTTTACTAAAATCAAAGTCTTTAGCTGACTTTTTGTTTTCACCAGCTGTTTTTCAAGCTTGTTTTTCAGGTGCTTTTTTAATTTCTTCTTCTTTTTCTTCAATATCTTCTTTTTTTTCAATTTTTTCTTCATCTTCCTTAGTTTCTTCTTTTTTTACTTCTTTTACTTTTATATTTTCTTTAAATTCTTTTGTTTTTTCAACCCAAACTCTTTCGCTTTCAACTTCAATTGGTTCTCATAATAATATTTCATCTCAATTCATAGTATATAAAACTTTCATATATTTATCAAAATAATCAGTTCAAAATCAATAATAATTATATACTATCTTATCAGTAGTAAATTCAACAACCCAAATACTTTCATTATCTTCATTAGTTATAAATTTTTCTTCTAAAGCATTTTTTAATTTATTTTCCATATCTTCTTCTCAGTCAATTTTCTTTTCTTCTTTAATAGCTTCTTTTTCTTCAATTTCTTCATCAGTTTTTTCTTCTTCTTCTTTATTATCATCAGTTTCATCAACAATATCTTCTTTTTTTTCTTCATTATTAACCTCAATAGTTTCTTTTTCTTCTAATTCTGAATCTGAAACATCTTTCTTTTTATCCTTATTCATAATGTTATTATTAGTATTAAAATTTTTAACCTTATTTGATAAATCTTTAATAGAATTTGAAAATGTATAAACATCTTCTTTATCTACATCATAAAGACTTTTAATTTCATTGTCACTTAATCAATCTAAACTTTTTATTTGAGCTCAAGCACACATTGGAACGGATACTAAAGAAATTTCAAATAATTCAAGTTGTTTTATTACAAAAGCGTCAACTTCTTCAGCTCAAACCATTACAGTTTCAATAGCATAATCTAAAATTCTATATCAAATTGACATAGTTTTTAAGACTCATGTTCTTAATTTTTGAAAAACATTATCTATATCAACTTTAACTAATCATTTAACATATAATCAATTATTATCAACATTCACTTCAGTGTAGTTTCAAATTGGTTTATTATCATCATGCTGAAGTAACATCATAGCATTTTCCATAAAACTTTTCAAGGTATCATTAAATGAGGTTGGAAGTGTTACATCTCATCATCTATCTAATTCAGAAGTAGAAGCGTATCATTCAAATTCTAATCAAATATACTCTTTTCAATCTGCTCATATATATTTTACTTCAGTTATTGAAGTTTTTCAATTAGCTTTTTTTAAGGGTATTTTGAAATAATTTTTTAATTCCATATTTTTATAATTATGTTATATTATTATTTTTTGGTTCAGATTGTAAATTTGTTTGAATTAATGGATTTTTTGCAAATTCTTGTTTAAATGGTTCTAATCATCTTTCTTGCCTAACTTCATTAATTGTAACAACTCCATTATTTATATCTTTTCTTTGATTTTCTTCAATTATATTTCTATCTTCAAAACTTTCACTACTACATTTAACTTTATATTTACTTAGATCAATTAATAAATCTTTTGAATAATTATTTATTAATATATTTATAATACTTTCAAGATAAATTTCATAAGCTTTGATTGTTGAGTTTCTAAATTCTTTTGTTATTTCAATAATTTTTGAATAACTTCAACTATCAACAACATATCAAAGTAATTCTTTTGGCACTCAAAAAGTAGAACTAACTTTATCTATTGTGAATTTTCTTTGATTTAAAAAATCCATATCTGTATGACTCATTACAAGAGTTTTTACATCTTCAACTCAATTACTGACTAGAAATTTATGTTTATTTTCTGATCAAGAAAATTTTTGTTTAATTTGTTCTGTTGCTAAAGCTAATTGTTCTTTATTCATATTCTTATCAAGCATGAATACTGCTCCTGGAATTGCATCATTTTGGAAAAAATAATAATTTGTTTTGACTGCTTCTAAATCTCAAAGTATATCAAATATAATTCAATCAAGTAATCACATTGACATATTTTCATTTTCTACATCTTGTTTATACATAAAATATCATAATTCATCACTTCAAAATTCTTTAGATTTTCATATTTTAGGATATTGTTTAAATCATTCTATCTCTCAAGTATTACTATTTATAACTTTACTCATTCCTCTAGAATCTATATTTGCAAATTTTATTATTTTATTATTTATATTATATTGTGGTTCAATATAATTTTCTCATGATAAAGTAGTATTTGTAAAAAAAACATCTTTCCAAAAATTAAAAGTTTGACTTGTAAATAATTTATTCAAATAAATATACTCTTCTTTATTTTTTTCTTTATCTAAAACTTCTCAATTTTTATCTTCCAAATAAAGACCATTAATAGATGTTTTTTGAGCTATTTTATCAATACATCAATTAACATCAGAATTATATTTTTTAAGTTTATAAATATCATCTAAACTAATTCTTAAGTGTCAGCAAGACAATAAAGAACTATTAAAATACCCAGTATTGTTTACTGTGTATGATTTTTTTTGTTTATTGGCTTTTTTAATTTCAAATCAAAAAATCTTCATTTATTTATTTTTAAATAATTATATTTATAATATAACTATAAAATCTAATTTAAAAATTTTTTATTAATTTTTATTAATTAATTTAGTATAATATGTATCTATATTTTTTTTATATAATCATTTTTTAAAATAATTACAGTCTAATTTATTTTGTGTTTTTATATATATTTTATTATTATTAGTTTCTAATTTAATTTTTTTTCAAACTCTTCATTTCATTCATTTCTTTCAAAATAAAAAAACAAGAGTTTTAGTACTAATTTTATATTTTTTTGCAAAATAAATTATATTAGTATTAAAATACTCTTGTTTTTTTTCTTCTAATTCTTTTTTTGATAATGTAAAAAAATAGTGTTTATTCATGATTTATTTAAAATTTTTATATAAAATTATTATTACTATAATTATAATTAAAAATATATTAATTAATCAAATAATTGGTAATCAAATTTCATAACTACTTGTGTTTTTAGAGTTTAATGGAGGTTTTTTATATTTTTTCATTTTTTTTTATAAAATATTATTTTTTTTAAATCTTTCATATAGGTTTATAAAATATGAATTTAATAATATTATTAAAAATAAAAACATTATAACTATTTTAGAATAAATATCTCAATAAAACAAAAATACAATTATAGTTGGAAACGGTATAATCATACTTGTCATAATAATTAACTTAAAGAAAAATAAATCAAATTCTTCATATATTTCTTCATTTATTTTGCCTATAATTTTAATAATTTTTTTCATTTTATTTTTATTATTCAAATATATAATCACATTGTTTTTTAAAAAACATTGATATTCAATATCTAGATGCATCTGGAGCATCATCAAAAGCTTTAACAGGTTCTTCTAAACGCTTTCAATTTTTATCTACAGCCCGTACATAATTATCAAAATCTTTTTTAGACTTTCAACTTCTTGATGTAATATATAATATATAGGTTTGTACTGTTTCAATTCAATCTTTAACTGATCAAGGTCATTTAATACAAGGTTTACAATTATATCATGATTGAAACATTTCTTCAATTGCTTCAGGTCTTGAATTATCTGCAATTATTTCTTCAGATTTACTAAAATTTTTATCATCTAAGAATTTTATTATATCAGAAGTAATATATCAAGATCAATACAAAACTTCATCTAAAATTATTCATTTAATTACTTCTCATGATTTTTTATCTACTATATTATATTCATATATTCATATCAATGCCATAGGATGATTAAATCAAAAATCTAATCAATATCACATTAATTTTGCTTGTTCTGGAATTTTATCTATATTTTTATATTCATATATTAATCATTCAACAGCTTTTCAAGGAATTCATAACGCATATATATTATAAAGATTTATATTTGTTATTTTTAATCTTCTCATTACTTTATCATAATGCTCATGTCAAACAAATCTATTGTCTTTGTAAGTACTATGACATAAAGTGACATCTTCATTTTCTCATTTATTCCAAAAATCAGTAATAAGCCAATGTTGATCAGAAATAGGATTATAAGAACAAGTTAATTGTAATTCTTTTCAAATTCCACGAAGTCTAATATCAAGTTGATCAAATGATCCTTTGTTAGCTTCTGTTGCTTCTTCAAGCCAAACACGGGTAACTCATTTAACAGATTTAATTTTTTCAACATTATCTAATCATCTAAATATACAATCAGATCAAGTTAATTTATTTTTTATATATAATGGAGAAACTGTGTATTCAAAATAATCTTTTAATTTCCAGTCTTCTATTACTTGAACTAACTCAGCATAAATTGAATCCTTTATAGTCTCTCTTACTTGTCTAACTCAAAGTAATCTATTTCATTTTATAAAAGTTTTAATTATTTCTTTTTGAGCACAAAACTTAGATTTTCAGCTTCAACCTCATCACATATAAAATAAATATCTAGATTTATTATTTATATATGGGATAAATTTATAATTATATAATTCTCTATTTGAAAAATCTACCAACATATTTTATTTATTATATTTTTTTTTATTATTTCATACAACCAAAAAGAAAATATTTTTTTTATATATCTTTAAATATATTTCATCAACAATATTTACATTTTTTAGCTTTAGAATTAATATATTCTAAACAATCTTCACATTGTTTTAAATTTTTATTATATAATTTATTAAATGTTTCTTTAGATATAAGAAGAAAATAAAAAAACTCTAATAATCATATTCAAAATCAAACTGGTGGGAAAGATACAAATATAATAAAATAAATTATACCTATTCAATAATGATTCAAATAAAATCTTTGGGCTCATATACTTCATAATAAGAAAGCCCATAATGCAGTAGTTTTTTTATTTTTCATAATTATATTATTATTTTTCTAAAGTTTCTTTTGGATTTTCAATTTCTTCTTTTCTTTTAAGTTCAGCTTCTTCTTGTGGACTTATTTCAGGAATAAAATCTATTTTTTCAGCTTTTTCAACTTCATCAATTAATTTATTTATATCTTTTATTTTTTCTTCTAAACATTTAACTGATGATAGTTTAGCTTCTTCCAAAGTTAAAAATACATTTTTAGACTCTAGAACTGTATCTTTTCATCTACTAGTAACAATATAAAAAATTTTATTTTTTTTTTCAATTGATCATCTTATAATATGCCTTGTTATTCATCCATCATAAGATAAATATATTTTTTGTCCTGGTTTTAAAGTATTCATAAAAATTATTATTATTAAATAAAAATAAAAACATATAATAATTAGATTTTTACTAATAACCTCTAATATATTGGTGCACCTCAATTAGCGCTCTGACTATTGAGCTATATTATATGTTTTTATTTATATTTAATTATTTTTTTCATCCCATTCTATTAAAAATTTTTGTGTTTTTCTTATAGATTTAATTCAATCTAAAATAATTAAACAAAATATTATTAATAAAAAATAACTTAATATATCTGTTTTAATTCAAAAAATATATAAAATTATTAATAATAAAACAAATATAGAATGAGTAAAAACCTCGTTTAGATGAATTAATCTTATTAAATAAGTTCTATAATCTAAATAATATTTATAATCTTCTTTAGTTTTTTTCATAAATTATATTTAAAAATTATAATTATATTAATTAATACCGAGGATAGGATTTACACCTATCATAGACAGCATTATTACGTTAGGCGTTTCCATCCTAAATATTTTGCTAGTATCGTATCTGTCCTTACCATTAGTGTCTACTTATTCCACCACTCGGTATAATATATTTTATGTATATATGTAATGTGTAAAAATAAAAGCTAGGTTTATTTATAACCAATTTATGTGATGCTTAGTTGATTAATTCTAAGTCTTACAAGTTACTGTTATAAAAGTCGGTATTTAATATTGGGTGCATTGTTTTTCTAGTTTATCAAACTATCCAATAACTTAATTATTACACATTACATTCATACATAAAATTCTATTTATGGAGACCGAGACAGGATTTGAACCTGTATGATAACTTAGGACCACCTTGTTATCTATATGGATTTAAGCGTCTGAAATTCCGCCACTCGGTCAAATATTGGAAAATAATGTTATGGTAAAGAAAACCTCATCTATTTATTACTTGTAGTTAACAAAATCAATAAACTAATTATTAAAAATCCTCACTATCTTTTTCTACTTCTGAATAAGTTTCATCATTATTTTCTCATGTTTGAGAATTATAATTACTTTTAAAAATTTCTTTTTTAATATACCTATTTTTAAAAACCAATTCACTAAGTGACATTATTCTATTTGTTATGTTTGTTTCACAAGATAATTTATACTCTAATTCTTTTATTTTAAAATCCATTTCTAATCTTTTTGTTTCATTTAAACTTGCTTCTGCTTCAGCTTTAATTTTTTTTGCATTCTCATATTTTCATTCTTTTGCTCTATAGTCTGCTATAATATCTTTTTGATATTCTATTTCTTTGTTTAAATTTTCATTTTCTAATTCTAATTTTTCTAATTTAATAAAAAAATTTTTTAATTCTTCAGCTTGAATAGCTGGTAGATTTTTTTCAACAATTAATTTTAATTCTTCATTAAATTTTGTCATTTTATTATTGATTATAAATTAATAAAACCATTATATTTATTTTTTTCTATAAATCAAATTAAACTTAATTATTTTTTAATTTTATTCTTTTTTTGCATTCTGGTAATATAAATATAATTGTAAAGAAACTTCCTTCTTTTTTGAAGTTCCTTTATTTTTATTTTAGTTTCAGAATATTCTTTTTCCCTTTTTTCTAATAAACTCATTATTCTGGTGTTTTAATTTCTAATACTTCCACTTTTGTATTATTATCAACTTCAGTTTTAATGCTAAATTCTCATTTACTTTTTCTTTCAAGCCACTCTTTAGAAGCTTGATAATCATTTGCATTAATCTTTTTTATCCAATTTACTTTAGCTTGTATATTTGGTTTCTTTTTTAATCTTTCTTTTCTTTCTCAAAATTTAGGATTTTTTTTAATATAGCGATACAATGTACTAGGATTTATATTTGCATATAAGCAACATTCATCATCTGTTAAGCTATTAGAAAATCAAGCTTCTAATTTTTCAATAACTGCATCTGTCATTTTCCAAGATCAACAATTTTTTTTTCTTTTATCTATTTTAGTCATGTTTTTATTTTAATATAAATAGTTTTTCATTTGGCTGATTATTATGAGATTGACTTCATCATTGCAAACAACTCTTTTGTGAAAACTCATAAATAGCTTTAAAATCATTTGGTGCTGTATATTCACTTATAAACACTTTATTTGTTTTACTTAATATTCTAATATATTCCCAAAATTCATCATGGTTAAATCATCATTCAGAATAAGTAGCTGTTCATTTATATGGTGGATCACAATATACTATTGCGTCTTTTGGTATTTCTATTTCTTCATAAGACTTTCATTTTATTATTTTTTTAATATTATCTTTTTGAAGTCTTTGAAGTCTTTGAAGTCTTTCTAGGTTTTGTAGTCTTTGTAGTCTTTCTAAATTTTGTAATCTTTCTAACTCATTTTGTCTATATAAATTATTTCATCTTTTCAATAAAAATTTTCATACTTTATTTAGGGCAATTCTTCTTTTTACTAATGAATCTTGCTTAAGTATTCAATCAATATATTTTTTAGGCAGTTCTTTTTTAATTATATTCCCCACTTCTTTTCTAACAACTAAGTCATCAGCTTGTTTTTTAAATTCCTCTCTATCTTTTCAGTATAAATAATTTTTTTGATTATTTCAAAAACTCCATATACATTGAATATATCAAACATACCAATCATCATATTTTCAAGGATTTTTAATAACATCTTCAAATTTTTTTCTACTTACCCAATCAAAAACAACATCAGACAATCAATCTAAAGTTTGTTCTAAAAGAGCCATCACATATTTATTTTTATCATTATTTATAGTTTGCCATCATTCTTTTATAAATATTTCACTTATAGCAAATCATCAAGTAAATAAATCGACTAAAAGATTTTCTTTTCTATCTTTTGTAAAAGCATTTATAACATTAAATATATGTCTTGCACTTTTTCATTTAGATCACATGTATGGGATTGGCATATATAATAATTAAACATTAAATTTTTCTCAACAACTTGGACATTCTACTTCTTTTGTTTTATCACTTACTTCTCTGTCTTCATTTCATTCTATATTATCAAAATCTATTTCTTCAATATCTAAATTATATAATTCATCTAATTCTAAATCCTTTAACTCTTCCAGCTCAAATTTAATATTTTCAATATTATCTTCAGCTAATTCTGCTATTTTATTATCTAATAACCTATATTTTTTTATTTGTTTTTCTGTAAGATTACCCTTAATAATAACTGGAACTTCTTTTAATCAAAGCAATTTACTTGCTTCTATCCTTCAGTGTCAAGCTATTACTATATTATTTTTATCTATAATAACGGGATAATTAAATCAATATTCACTTATAGAGTCTGCAAGTATTTTTATTTGTTTTTCGTTATGAAGCTTATTATTCTTTTCATATAAAACTAATTTATTTATATCTATTTTTGTTATTTTCATTTTTAATTATTTAAACTGTAGTAAAATCTTTTTTCATAAAATATTCTTATAAAAATATATAAGTTAAATTATACTTAATTATTTCAAAATTAAAAATTATTTTATAAAAATACATTCAAAAGATAAGATTTTATTTGATTATAAAAATTAAAATTGAATAATAACACATTAAAAAACTACACTTAGGAACACTTATGTAATTACATTAATTATATTATTGTTAAACCACAAAGATTTAAATTACACAAAAAAAAACTACACATAGGAACATTTACTTTATTGCACAATAAAAGCAAAAACACAACAAGTACACATTTTATTATACTAAATTCCTTTAGAGTTTTTTATTATTTTTTTATTTTACCGTTTTCTATTATTTATATATTTATATATTAATATAATTATATATATATATAGTAAATGTAGTATAAGCTCAACAATGCTACAAAGTGGATGTCGTTATGATTTTTTACAAAAAAAATATTTTTGGCTTATTAAAGCTAAAAATAAAAAAAAACACACAACAGTTTTTGTTATTGTTAAGCAAAACCGCGACATATAATAAAAATTATTTGATTTACGACACAAAAAACATATAATAGTGTTATTTTTAATAAATAACTATAAAAAAAATGAGTGTAAAAAAAATTGATTCAATGGTAAAATTTTATAATTTCAGAAATAAAACAATTCTAGTCAACACATTATTAGAGAAACATTATAACGATATGATGAAATGAAAAATGTTAGATTTTTGAAATACAATTGAAGATAATATGAGTTTTAAAGCTTCTGAATTATTAAAAAAATATAATCATAAATATAGTTATTTAACTATAACAAAATGGTACAAAACAGAATATTTAATTGATATTTCTGAAAATACATTAATTAAATTAAAAACTAAAAATAAAAATTCAAATGTAAAACATAAAACAGTATGTAATATTATTAAATTATTAGAAAAAATTGATAAATTAACAAAAAATAGTGAAGAAAATAATAATAAAGAAAATATTACTAAAAAAAATAATTGTGCATCTATATTTGATTAAAAGAATACCAATTAATGTTTTATTATTGGTTTTTTTATAATATAAAAAATAAATTTAAAATAAACTTTGACAAAATAAAAAATAAATATATAATCTTTATGTGTTAAAAAATATTTTATTATTAATTTTTATATTATGAGAATTATTACAGAGATAAAAAATAAAAAAGTAGTTGGACTTCTATTTCAGACCAATAAATTATTAAAAAATTGAAAAATTGATCCTCAAACTACATTAACTTTAACTATACTTGCATTACAACATATTTTAGATAAAGAAATTGTATATCATGTAGTATGAAAAAATATAAAACTTTTTACTAAAAGTTTTAATTAAAAAAAATATTTTATTATTAATTTTTATATATGTTACAAATTACCAAAAGTGGAAATATAGTTACAGAAAATGAAAAAAATTATTTTTCTATAAATGTTGAAAGATGAGAAGTAGCTCATCTTATAAATTGAAAAATAGATAGTTATATAAAAGTAAATAGTTCAGAAATTCAAAAATTTATAATAGCTAGGAATTTTGAAAGAATATCAAAATATTATAATGAATTTAGTAAAATTTCTTATAATAAATGTACACAAGGTCAAGTTATGAACTATGCAATTGATGTATTATGATATAATGAAATTATAACTTGGGATGATTTAGGTGACAATCAAAAAGAAGAATGTATTGAATTTAATAATTAATTTTATAAAAAATGAATAAGCAAGATAAAATAGATACTATTTATGAAAAAATATCTGATAAAACATTAAGTTTCTGATGCAGTATTTTTATACAAAATTATATTACTTCTGTAGTTATTATATGAGATAATAGATGATTTACATTGGTTGAATGAACTGAATATACTGATTTTTTATGACAAACTTGAACTAGTACACAAACTTTTAAAGAAAAACATATTAAAAAAATAATATGACATCCTGTATTTATATGAGTTTTATTAGAATATCACGATAAAGAATGTGATTGATATTTAATGAATAGCTGAGAAGTGTTTGAATTGTTTGAATTATGGAAAAATAAAAAACTACCAATAGAAGAACAATCAGATGATTGTATAGATTATGTTTACAATTTAATTAAATAATTATGTATTACTCAAATTTCAATGATTATCTTGAAAAAAATTGTTGATGAAAAAATAAAAGAAAAGAAAAAAATATTTTAATAATTAAAAAAGATAATGAAAATAAAAATAATATCCAAAATGACAAAAAAAATTTTATTTAAATTAGAAATAGAAACATTAAAATGAAATATAAATGATTTAGAAATGATAATAATAAAAAAAATATTTATATTTGTACATTTATGAATTATAACATGAGAAATAAAAATTGAAAATTTTGATAAAAAATTTATAGATACTTTCAAAAAAGAAATAAAAATATTTGATTTTTTTAAAAAAAATCCAAATGATTGATTAATTACTTTTAGAAAAATACTTAAAGAAAAACAATTAGAAAAATTTGATAAGGAATTTATTTTAGATATTTTAAAATTATAAAATGATAAAAAAAATTAATAATAGGATAATAGAAATAAAATTAAATAAATGATATACTTTATGAAATTGATTTATTAATCATGTTTCTAATTGAATAGAAAAAGGTTTTAGATCTTGAAATTTTTATTGAAAAACAAATAAAAATATTGTTTGAAGTTGGAAAACAGTAATAACGGTCAAAAAGAAAAAATCTTTTCTTTTGAATGTTAAATTTTATTTTATAAAATTTGAAAAAATGAAAAATGTATTTTGGGCTATTTCTTTTGGTAGTTGATTAATGTTTTTAGCTTTTTGATTGTATGTGTTTATTGCATTGTTAATTATTCCACTATCGTTACAAATGATAATAACTTGAATAGTATTTTTGTTACTATCTAAAATATTTGAATAACTTATAAGAAAAATGGAAGCAATAACATTTATAATAATAATTTTATCTATTTTATTTTTGGTTGAATTAATAATAATTGTAATTTTAATATATAGAATAGTAAAATTAAATGAAGAATTAATTGAATTATCAGATCAAGATTTAGAAAATTTTGTTAAGATTAAAAATCTAGAAATTGAAAAAACAATTTTAAAAAAAAATATTGAAGAGAATAAAAAAAATAAATAAAATATTTCTTAAAAGAATTTAATTATGAAAAAGATAAATGAAAACTGGATTGATCCAAAAGATAAATTAACTTGAAATACAGTTAATAAAGAACACACAGAAAAATTAATAAATGCAAATGTTAAAAAAAGAAATGCTGAAATAATTTTAGATAGTCTTTCAAATGAATTAAAAGAAAGTCAAGAAGAACCATTACAAAAAATAGTTAAAGAGGCAGTTGATGAAATTTTCAGACTAACTGATTTAATTCTTAATTATCAAGGATAATGATAAAAAAATATATACAGTTTGGTTTAGATAATTGATATGAATTTAAATATAATAAAAATTATTATCAAAAACTTGATTATTCACCAGATTGAATAGAAGAATGAAAAAGATATATTGGTCATATTAATTTATCTATGAATAGAGTACATAACTTTAAGATAGAATTTATTTTAAATAAAAAAATGTATGCTAATTATTATAATACACTGGAAATTATAACATCTAAAGAATTTATTGAAGCAGTAGCTAGATGAGTATATGAAAATAATAAAGATAGGAGTTGAAATGCTTATTACCAAAATATAATAAAAATAATAACACATGAACAAGCAGAAGCTATTAGAGATAATAAACTAGAAGAATTTATAACTAAACTAGATTTATATGAAAATAGAAACTAAATTATAACTACTAGATATAGTAGCAAGTGAATTAAAAATGATACCTAAAACAAGTCAAGAAGATTTAAACACTTGAAAAATGACTAATCAAGAATGAAAAATATTAATTTCTTCTTTGAATAATGTTAAAAAGCTAGTAAATGATTTATTAAGTTTGGATGATGAAAAATAAAACAGAGCATGAGTGATTAAAAGAAATATGTGATTTTATAATATATAAAAGTAAATTTGAATATATAAAAAATACAAAAGAAAACTTATATTATAATTGAGAAGTTTGATTTGTAGATTATGATAAATGAACAGATAAATATAGAAAAATAGATGTAAGAGAAATAATATTTACTTCAGAGTTTATGGATAAATTTTTTAATTATAAGGTTGCTAACTTTTGAGTAATGTGATGGACTAAAATATTATTATGACTAGTTGAATGAAATTTAGATAATCCTGTACAATATTTATATAACTTATTAGAATTATGATTAAAGAAAGACTAATTGTTTGGAAAAAATGCAAAGAATTATGAAGATGTGTTTGTAGTACACCAAATAATCCGTTTGCTTGTCCTTGTAAATATTTCATAGAATATAAAAAGTGCAAGTGTAATTGAGAAGAATTAGTTGAATGAGATACAATTGAAAAATGGATAAATTTTAATATTAATAAAAAATAAAATAATTTGAATAAATATTTAAATTAAGTATAATTAATAGGCAACAACAATAATTATATATAAATAGAAATAAGTTTTTAAGGTTAGTTGTTGCGACTATATATCCCTTGAAAGCTTATTTTTGTTATAATAAAAATATTATGAAAGAAATTTGGAAAGATATAAAAGATTTTGAATGACTATATCAAATTAGTAATTTATGAAAATTAAAAAGGGTAAAATGAAGATATTGTATAAAAGATAGAACTCTATCATTTATAAAAAATAATAAATGATATCATAGAATGTCTTTATCCAAAAATAGTAAAATTAAAAGATTTTATATACATAGATTAGTAGCTCAAGGATTTTTATGATTAGATATTAATAATAAAAAAATTTACGTATGTCATAAAGATGATAATCCTAATAACAATATAGTTGATAATTTATTTTTATGAACAGCAAAAGATAATGTTATGGATATGATTAATAAATGAAGACAAAATATGTGACCAAAATGATTATTTTGAGAAAAAAACCAAAGAAGTAAAAAGGTTTGACAATATAAAGACTGATTTTTAATAAAAGAATATTGAAGTATGCTTGAGGCCTATAGAAAAACATGAATAAGATATTCAAATATTTCTAGAGTATGTAATAAAATTAAAAGACACAGAACTGCATGATGATTTGAATGGAAGTTTATATAATAATAAATTAATATGAAAAAAATAAACATAATAAGTTTAACAGGTAAAACTGAAACAATAGAAAAAGACAAAAACACTACTTTACAAAGTATTATTAATGAAATAGTTTGAAAGGTTGAATGAATAACAGATGTAAAATTATCTAGCAAGTGTATTGATTGAGATATTACTTTTATAATTAGAGAGAAATGAGAGAAATAAAATTTAAGTTTATATTTAAACAAAAAAACTGATATTATTATAAAAAATATACACTTAATCAATTAATTAGAAATAAATTAGAAGAATTATGTGATATATTTAATTTAATAAATAAGGTTGAATATACAGGTCTAAAAGATAAATTATTTCGTGAAATTTATGAATCTGATATAGTAAAATTTAGAAACAACTATTGGGAAGTTAAATTTTATAAATGAACATTCAAAGTAAAAAATGATAATTTATCTACACGGAATAAAGACGTTGAAATTGTTTGAAATATTTACAAAAATCCTAATCTTTTAAAAAATGATAGCTAAAACTTATAGAGAAATAGACAATCTTGAATCAGATCTAAAAAATAATAAAATATTACTTTCTTTATATCCAGAACAAGATGAAGAAATTAAACAAGAAATTAAAAGAATTCAATATAAAATAAATAAAAAATATAATTTAATCTTTTGAAATGAAAAATAAACTTTCTGATAAACAAAAAATAATTAATAGAATAGAAGAAATTAAAAATTAAACTTGATTAAATGATGTACAAGTTGAAAAATTTTTGAAAAAAGGTTTTTCTTTGTCAGAAATAGAATCTTGAAAAAATATAAACTTAGTTTTTAAACCTAAAGATTTAATAATTATTAAAAAATAATAAATATAGAAAATGTTAAACAAACAACAATTAATTAGTCAAATTCATGTTTTTGAAACATGTAATAAATTAAATATTACGAATACACAAAGTTTTACTTTGAAAGAATTAAAAAAACATTTACTAAAGATAAATAAACTTTGACAAAAGAAAAAATAATAATAAAATAAAATAACTTTATAAAATAATAAAAAAAATAGAATGAATTTAAAACCTGCCAAAAATATAAAAAAAGAAAAAAAAGAAGAATTAATTAAAATAATTTGAAAATTATTAAAAAATTGATTTAGTCAAATTGAAATATGAGAACTTTTATGAAAACATAAAAATATAATTTCTTGACTTTGGGTAAGAAAAACAGATTATCCAATGTCTTTAGCTAATTTAGAACCATTATTAGAAATAGCTAAAGAAGTTTTAAAAAAGTATGAAAAATAAATAAAACCTTATATTTTAATTTTTAAAAAATGTGAATTATTGATGAATTAAAAAAGGTTAATTTAATAGAGCATATTACTAGAAGATTATGACAAAAATGAGAGGAGAAACAATGAAAAGTTTTTTTTAAAGCTCATGAAAAAGATAATACTAGTTCACTTTGCGTTTGGGTAGATAATTCAAAATGATATAAAGATTTTAGCGAAACACTTTGAGCTTGAACAATTATTGATTTTGAAATAAATTTTTCAAAAGTTGAATTAAAAGATTCAATAAAAATATTAACAAATATGTATTGAATAAAAGAAGAAAAAAAAGAGTTTAAAAAATCTCCTAAAAGATACGAATTAGCTGAAAATTTTGAAAAATTTAGAATAAATTGAGAAAATCAATGATTTATAAGATTTTTACAAACAAGAGGAGTAACTTATGATTTTATTCAAAAAAATAAAGATTTAATAAATAAAATTTCAAAACAATATTGATATTGTGAAAATGCTTGGATTTCTTGATTATGAAAAAATGCTATATATAAAGATGTAATTATTTTTCCTTGTTTTGATTGAGATGAAGAAAAAACTTTAGTATGAGCAAAAATAAGAAGAGTTGATTGAGAAAATTTTATTTATAAATGATGAAGTTTAAAAAGTGTTTCTATTTGAAAGCCAAAAGACTATAAATGAATTTTTCCTTTTTCTACTTGAATAAATTATAATAAAATTTCTGATGATTATGTAATAATTACAGAATGAGAAACAGATGAAATAATTTTAAAGATTCTTTGATTTGAAAGTGTTATTTGAAATTATTGATGAGTTTCAGCTTGTTCAGAAAAAATACAATCAAAAGTAAAGAAAGTTAAAAAAGTTATTAGTTTTTATGATAATGATCCAGCTGGAGCAAAAGCTAATATGGAATTAGTTGAAAAAATATGAAGACCTATAAGAAGAATTGTTTATCCAAAAATAGAAGGTAAAACAAAATTTGATGTAAATGATCTTTTTAAAATGTGATATATGAAAAAAGATTTTGATAATCTTTTAGAAAATTCTGAAATATTAGATTTAGAAACAGCAAAAAAAGAATTAAAAGAATTGAAAAATAAAAATAAAAAAGAAGAAGTTAAATTATACAAAAATAGAATTATGTATAATGATACAAAAATGGAGTATTTTGATATAAAAGATTTTAATTTCAAATGAGCTTATACCTTAGCTAGACATTTGTTTATAAAACCAAAAGAACTTGAAGAGTTAAGACAATCTAAAATAATACCTACTTTTGAATGAATTTGTTATTTTGATTGATGAAAACCAAATTTTTTTAATCTATTAAACAAAAATACAATGATTAAACCAAGTCAAACTCCAGAAGTACACCCAGAAATAAAAGATTTAATCATGAATTTATGTAATAATAATAAAGATAATGCAATTTGGTTAATGAAAGCAATAATATATAAATTTACTCACTTAAATGATGTATTTATTCCAGCAGTTGTATTTCATTGAGTTTGATGAACAGGTAAAGGTTTATTTATAAAATTATTAGAACAAATTTTTTGAGAAAATAATACACAAGCATGATTATGACAAGAACATCTTGATAGTAGATTTAGTGCATATTCATGACAAAAATTAATAGTAGAATTTAATGAATTGTATGTTTGAAATACAGCCAAATGAAAAAAGAATATGCAAAAATTAAAAACTTTAATTATGGCTGATAAAATTGTAATAGAAAAAAAATGACAAGATGCAGTTTGAATTGATAATATAGCTTGGTTTATAATGAGTTCAAACGACTCAAAACCAATACAACTTGATTCGGTAGATTCATGAAACAGAAGATTTACAATAATTAAAACATGACCTAGAATATCAAGAGATAAATGAAGCAAAATAGCAGAAATTATAAAAGATAAAAAAAATATAGAAAATTTTATAGCTTGGTTGTTTTGGAAATATAAAAATATTGAAAAAGAAAAAAATATAAGTCCACTTGATAACGAAGACAAAAGAGATTTAGAACTTGTATGTGAAACTATTTGAAATTTATTTTTTAAACGGTTTGAAGAAGAATATCCAAATATAAATAAAATAACAAATCACGAAAGAGAATGTTTAGTTGATACTTATGCTTTAAAATTCGGTGATGATAGATTTAGAGATGAAAGATATAATATAAAATATTTTAATGCTTGATTATCTCACAGATATAAAATAATTAATACTACAATTAGAGGAGAAAAAACAAGAGGATATAAAATTGATAAAAAAGTTGATTGAAGTTGAATGTTTGAGGCTAGGCAATTTGAAAATTTAGATAATGATTTTAAAAAATTATAAATAATTTAATAATAATAAACTAATTATGATAGAAATAATATGATATAGAGAAATAAAAGAAAATAAATGAGGTTGAGAACATTGATATAATGAAATGTCTCAATATGAGATATTATTTAAAGAATGAAGTATAAAAAAAATATGTACATTAAGTAATGATTATTGAGATTGTCCAAGTGGTCGGACTTCTGCTACTTGGTGAGATAAGAAAATAAAATCAGTATCTGATTTTTGAGAAATTCATTTCAAACCTATTAATAAAATAGAATTAGATAATATAGATGATTTTATTAATGTTAGTAATGATTGATGAGATATTCGGTATCCATCTTGATATGCTTGTATAAAAGATGAATTTATTAATTTATTTGAAAAAACAAATAGATATAAAGAAAAAAGGCAGGTTTATATTTTTACTTGAAATAGCTGAAAATGAAAAAGTTATATTTGAAGAAAATCATCAATAAGAGTATTTGAAACAGATATATATGATAAATTACCAAATGAAATAACCGAAGAAATTATAGTATTATGAAATAAACATAACTTTACACTTAAAGAAATAAAATCAAAAATAAATAATTCAGATATAATAGAAGTAAATTTTAATTAATATAGAATAAAAAAAAATATATTCAAAAGAAATTTTAGAAAAAATTAAATAATTATGAAAATAAATAAATTAAAAGCACTACAAAAAGACTTAAATAATTTTAAATATAAATGTAAAAATGGTTGCTTTGAATGTTGCACAAAAATTATTTTTCTTAAAGAAGAATTAATACTAATGAAAAAAGAATTAATAAAAAATTGATTTAAAAAACCTCCTAATTGAAAATGAAATAATTATTGTGAATATTTAACAAAAGATTGAAAATGTAGTGTTTATAATGCAAGACCTATAATATGTAGAACATTTTCAGATATAAGTTTTTTATTAAAAAATAAAGATAAAAAATATTTAACAAATATTTGTACATATTCAAAAAAAAGAAAAGTAGTAGTTCCATCAAATGAATATTTAAGTTATTCAAAAGAATTAATGGAAAAATGAATTAGTAATAAATAAATATTTATAAAATAAAAACACAGAACTTAAAAAAATGAGATAAAGTAAAAACAAAAGATTGAATCTATGAATTTATAAAATATGAAAGAAGTAAATATATCAGAAATATTAGACATAGTAGATTGTTTTTGTATTTTAGATGTTTGATATGATGAAATTAAAGAAGTATTAGAATAATATGTTTGATATAAAATAACAAAATAAATGCTAACAATACTTAAACAAAAGACCGTTGAATGACTCCTAGAATATCTAACTTTTAATTATACCTGGACATTAAGAAACAACGGCACAATAGAAATAAATGATAAGAATTGAGGTTATTACGAAATTAAAGGACTCCAATTATGAGTAGACCTTGTTTATCAAGATAAGGAAGTTTTAGAAGAATTTAGTAAAATAATTAAATAAAAATGGATAATAAAATAAATGATATAGTTTTAGAAAAACTTATTAAATGAAATAATATGACATTAAGAGAATTATGTGATGAATTATGATATAGGCCACAACAACATAATTTTGTTTTTATAGATGATGAAATAAAAATATTTGATAATTATGAATGATATAAAAATGCAACATTAAAAGATTTATTAGAATGTAAATATTTTATATTTCATATAAATTTATATTTTTGATTTAATTAATAAAATTTTTAAAAAAAAATGAATGATACAAGAAAGCAAATAATAGATATAATTTGAGATTATATGCTAAAAGATTTAAAATTTTGATGTTTTATAAAATCTTGATGAAAAATTTATAAATTTTTATATGAAAAAGAAACTAATAAAAATCATATAGCTAAAATATACTTAGATACAGAAACTAATTTAGAATATGAAAAAGCTTTTATAGATAAAATTATTTGAAATTACGATATAACATCAGTATTGAAATATATAAAAAATAAAGTGTGATTTAAAAAACGGAAAATATATGACGATGTTATTATGTTTGAAGAGGTTGTTAATAAAAAAATAAATATTATTAAAATACCAAACAAACCACTACATTTATATATAAAAGAAGAAGAAAAAGATTTACTTAAAATACTAATTAAACTACAAAATGAATTTAATAGAATTAAGAGCTAAACAAAAATTCCTAACAAAAAGAAAAGAAGAATATAACATCCATCTATGAAGATATATTGAAAGAGTTTATAGATTTTTTGATAAAAAAACTGAATATTTACCACCAACTATTAATTATACTTATAATTGACCTTGATTTTTAAAATTAGAGCCAATTCAAAAAACTCTTTGATTAAAAATAAAAAAAACTACTCAAGAAAACAAAATAAAATTTGCAGAAAATATAATAATACAAAAAGAAGTATTAAGAATTGTAAAAAAAAGAAATGAAGAATTTAATTATAGATGTTGATTGATTAAATTAACTACCGGAAAAGGTAAAACGCATATAATTATAGATATAACAAATTACTATCAAACAAATACATTAATATTAGTTCATAATATTAAAACTTTAAATGAAATGATAAAAAAATTTAAAAATTTTACAAATATTATTCCGTCACAATATTGATGAGGTAAAAAAGAAATTTGAAACATAACTATAATGACAAAAAAAAGTTTTGCTTTAGATAGTATAAAAATAAAAAACATATTTAATTTAGTATTAATTGATGAAGCTCCAGTATGATTTTCTAAATCTTTTTGGAATTGATTAAATTTATTTTTTGATTGAAAAAAATGAGTAGCATTATATTGATTAAGTTGAACTCCTCAAAAAATAGAATTAGATCAAAGTGATTTAGAAAGATATTTTTGAAAAATACTTGAAATAAAAAACCAATCAAAAAACTGATATAATATTATTCCAGATTTTACTTTTTATGATTATATTGTTGATAAATGGATTTATGAGTACGAGAACCCTGCAGAAATGAGATGAGTTATTTCAGAAAACGAAAATAGATTAAAAGAGCAAATAGTAGTAATAAAAGAATTATTTAAAGATAGAAAATGTTTACTTATTTTGACTGACAGAAAACTTGAAGTAGATAATTTTTATAAAAATAGAGATTTTTGATTTACTTTTTTAATTACTTGAAATACATCAATAGAAGAAGACAACCAAAACATAAAATCAGCTGAATTATTAGTAAAATCATGAAAGAAAGTATGTATAATATGAACTATCCAAAAATGCTGAATATGAATGGATATACCAGCAATAGATACTATTTTTCTTGCTAGTGCTATAAAATTTCAAAGTACAGTAATACAATCGGTAGGTAGATGACTTAGATTATTTGAGTGAAAAAATAATGTTAAAGTTTGAGTTTGGTGAGATTTACCTCATTATAGATGACAAAAATCAGAAAAAATACAAGTTATAAAAAAAGAATATTGAATAAAAGAAGAAAATATTGAAATAGTTAAAATTTTAAGAAAAATGAAAAAGAATATTAATAATTAAAATAAATATGAGTAATACAAATAGATATGCTACAAGAAATAATAATTTTGATGAGAATAAAGATTTTTATCCAACTCCAGAATTATGTACTAAACAATTATTAGAAATAGAAAAATTTTGAGATATAATTTTAGAACCAGCTTGTTGAGATTGATCAATGAGTAAAATTTTAGAAAAAGCATGATATAAAGTAAATTCTTGTGATTTAATTGATAGATGATACTGAATACCAAATATAGACTTTTTAACTACTGATTTTAAATTGAATAGTTATGATATAATAACAAACCCACCATATAAACTTGCAGAACAATTTTTAGAAAAAAGTATTAAAATTAGTAAAAATAAAGTAGCTTATTTTATGAGATTATCTTTTTTAGAAAGTAAATGAAGATATAAACTATTTAAAAAACATCCACCTAAAATAATTTATGTTTTAAGTTATAGACCTAAAATATATAAAGATTGAATAGTAACTAAAAACACTTGAATGGTAGCCTATTGTTGGATAATATGGGATAAATCATATAATTGACCAACTTTATTAGACTGGATTAATGAATAAAACAAAATAGCATGAAAAATCTACAAATAAAAGTCCCCTGAAAATATAAACTTGAATCTAAATTTACATCTGCATATCAAAAAGCTTGGAAAGATTTATGAAATTGGAGCTTCAAAATAAGTGATTGAGATAGATCACAAAAACCAACCGATACAATTCTAGCTAATAAAAATTGAATTTATATTGCAGAATTTAAAACAATTAAAAATGATATACTTAAAATATCACAATTTGAGCCATCTCAAATGAGTGCTTGAAGAAAAGTATCTTGATTATGCTGAAAAGCTATTGCTATTATTTATTCTATAAAATTAAATAAATATAAAATATTAGATTTTAAATATATAATAGAAAAAAAAGATAAACTTGAAATGGAAATAAAACTATTTTAAAAATAAATATAAAATAAGTTTTGACAAAATAAAAAATAAATATATAATCTTTATGTAGTTATATTTTACACCTTGAATGTCTTCGAATATATTTATATAAATATATGTACATTTAAGACTTGAATATAATGGCCTTAAACAATATGTTTAAGGTGTAGAATATAACTACCACCGACTTGGTGTAAAATATATATAAAAACTAGCCTTAGGCTTCTTGGGTGAATAAATTAAGAAGTAAAAATAAATTTTACTCCTAGAAAGAGTATAAACTTAAAATATTTTATTTGGTAAATAATAACAGTATGCCAAAACAAGTAAGTTATAAAGAAAGTTCTTGAGGTGGTTTTTTTAAACCAGAAGCTGGTGGTTATCCAGCAATAATTGTTGGAGTTATGGAATTAGGAACAGAAAGTAAGACTTATAAAGAATGAGATGATCCAAAAGATGTAGTTGAAGTAAGAGTAGTTTACGAAATTGAAGCAGAACAAGAAATATACGATACTGAAAAAGAAGAATTAACTTGAGAAACGGAAGATAAAATTTGACTAATAGGACAAAATTACACAGAAGTTGTATCAGATAAATCAAAATTATGAGCTGTAATAAAAGCAGTTTATGATGTAAAAAGTGTTAAAGATATTAAAAATTTTTCTTTAGACAAATTACTTTGATTAAAAGCATATATAGAAGTAGATTTGGTTTGAAAAAAGAAAAATATTGAAATAGTTAAATCTGTTTCATGATTAAATAAAAAAATGGAAAAATTAATTCATGAACAAGTAAGAGAAAACTTCTATTTTTGAATGGAAGACATAAATGATTTTTCAGAAGAATTAATGGAAGATAAAGAAGCTTTAAAACCATGGGATATAGATAGAATAAAAGCTAGTCCAGAATATAAAGTTTTATGTAAAAATATGGGGATTAAAGTACCAGAAACTTTAGACGAACAAGAAGAAACTTTAAAAAAAGAAGCTGCTGAAAATAAAGCAAAACAAGAAAAAGCTAATTCTGAACCTACTGTTTGAGAAGAAGATGTAAAAGATATTTTTAATTGAGAAGATATAATTAAAGATGAACCAAAAACAACCACTGAAGCAAGAGAAAAATCTAAAAAAAATAGTGAATTTGAATAAAACTTTTTAATAAATAACTACTAAAAATATGAAAACATATAATAGAAAAATAAAAAATGATTTAAATAAAATTTTTTATAGTTTAAGATTTCATATTTTGGTAGTTATTTTATTTATTTTATTTTATAGTATATAAATAAATGGGAAAAATAGACATTAATCAAACATATATAGTAGCTAATTCAAAAGAAGAAATATCTGATGCTATAAGTTATTATAAAAACTGTTGAGCAAAAATTGAATGATGATTAATTATTAAAGAAAAGATAAAATATTATGTTACGGTAAGTAAAATATCAAGAATATATATATCTGATAAAATATTTTCTACAAAAACTGAAATAACTATAAATTATAAAAATATTAACAATAACCAAAATCAAAAAATTAATAATAATGCTTTTGACAAAATTGAAGTAGAAAACTTCATGAGTGATAAAAATAATACAGATAAAGTTAAATTAACTACTTTATGATTAAATGATCTTATCGCTAAATTAAATTCAGCAAAAAAAGATATAGCAACAGTTAATTCTGTTTTAGTTAATAGTTTAAATAAACTTGATTTTGCTAAAGAAAGATTAGATATAAATCAAATTATGGAAATAGTTGAATTATATCCAAAATTAGAAGAATATGTTACAAATTACATGAAAAACAATAAAATTATAAATATAATTAAAGTTCCAGAAAAAAAGAAAATTGATATTCAAGAACTTTTTAAAAGATAATATTTACTAAACTATATAATAAAAATGTGATGTACTTGCCACTTAAATCCTCCTTGTTCATATTGTGAGAATATGCCAAAAGAAGTAATTCATTTAATAGATAAAAAATCTAGAATTAATAAAATGATTTCAAATATAACAATAGCATTAAAAGAATGTGATGATAATGATAGATATAGTAAGCTTTGGGATGAAAGAATAGAAATGAAAGAAAATATAGAAAAAATAGAAAAACAAATTGAAAAAATATATCCAGATAATATTTAATTATAAAAAAAATGTCTAAAGAAATTAATACAAATCCAGAAAAAACAGTTAAAAAAGATATAAAAAATTTAAAAGTAAATTATATTGATATTGAAAATTTTAAAAATATAGAAGGTATTTCAACTGAATTATCAGATATAAATATAATTTGATGATTTAATTGAAATGGGAAAAGTTCTTTTAGTGAAGCTATGTTATCAGGTATAAAAGGCCAAAATTTTTATTGAAAAGGTGCAATTTCTCCATCAAGCTTAGTAAAAGTTTGAGAAAATAAAGCCACTATAAGAATTAAAATCAAATGAAAAGAAACTGAAATTTCAATAGAAAGAATTTTTACAAAATGAACAGCTAAAAAACCTGCTTGAAACACAAAACTTACAGCTGAAATAAATTGAGAAAAAATATCACAAGCAAGTTTGAATGAATTATTAAATACTTTAACTTTAGATCCTCTTAGATTATGAACTTTATCTAAAACGGAACAAATTAAAGAAATTAAAAATACAACTTGATTAGATACTGAAGATATTGATAAATTAATAATTGATCAAGAAGAAAGTAGAAAAGAAAGTAGAATTTTTAAAGATAAAAGTCTAGCATTTTATGAAAAATTAATAGCAACTTGAACTCCAGAAAAAATAGAAGAAGTAAAAATTGAAAAATTATTTGAAGCAAAAAACAAATATGTAAATGTTTGAAATCTTATACAAGAAAAAGAAAATACATTAAAATTTTTCCAAGAAAAAAAATCAAGAATAGAAGAATTAAAAGAAGAACTTAAAAAAGAAGAATTAAATTTAGAAAAAATAAAAGAAAAATGAAAAGAAATTGAAGAAAAAATAACAACCAAAACAAAAGAATTAAATAAAAAATATTGAAGTAATGAAAAAATAGATGAACAAATAGAAAAATCAGAAGAAATTAATCAAAAAGCTAAAAAATATCAAGAATATTTAGAAGCTAAAAAAGAAAAAGATGAAACTTTAAATGATTTTAAAAAAGAAGAAGAAAAACTTGAACAATTAAGATCAGATAGAACAAAAATTATAGCAAACTCAAATTTACCAAAATATATGGAAATTTCAGAAGATTATGGAATTCTAGTAGATGGAACAGAATATAAATTATTAAATACAGCCAAAAAGATAGAGATTGCTATTGATTTAATATTAATATCATGAAGTCCATTAAGATTAATAAGAATTGAAAATGGTGCTGAACTTGATACAAGAACACTTGAAAAAATTAAACCTAAGATATTAGAATATTGATTCCAATTATTCTTAGAAAGAGCAATAGTTGATAAATTTGATACAATTATTATTGATGATTGAGAAATTGTTGATAATAAAGAAGATTATATAAATAACCAATAATTTTTATGAAAATTAACAGAAAAAATCTTGAAAAAATTTGAGTTATTGAAAAACATAAAAATGTAATGGATATAATGGATTTTTGACATAGTATAAATTTTTTCATATATGAGTGAACTCAAAGAATTCAAAATTATTCTTGTTGATTTTCTTTTGATGAACTTAAGGAAAAATTTCAAGAATATAAAATAAATCTTAAAAAATTTACATTAGATTTAGATAAATATAAAACTGTAAAATTATGAGAATATGATTATAGAAAAATTTTAAATAAATGTACTTGTTATGTTCGGATATATAATCCAAATAAAGAAATAATTTCAAAATATAGAGTTAAAAGAATTGATTGATTTCCAAAAATAAGAATAAATTATAAATGGATTAAAATTTGAGATAAAATTTAAAAACCTACTTTTGATAATATTGAAAATTTACCATTTTAAATTAAATAATAACCAATAAAAAAAATGAGCCATTTTACTGTAATGATTATTTGAGATAATCCAGAAGAACAATTAGCACCTTTTCAAGAAAATAATATGTGAGATTGTCCAAAAAAATATATAGAGTTTATTGATTGTACTGATGAATTAAAAACAGATTATGAAAAAAGAGATGAAAAATATAATATTTTAACACTTGATGAATTTAATGATGAACGGTCTGAATATACAAAAGAGGATTGAAAATATTGATATTATGAAAATCCAAATGCTAAATGGGATTGGTATATGCTAGGTTGAAGATGGAGCTGAATATTTGATTTAAAAAAATGATCTGAATGAACTATTTGAAGAAAACCATTAATAATGTGATGATGAGAATGATGAGTTGATCAAGCAAAAAAGAAAGATATTGATTTTGAATGAATGAGAAACAAAGCTAAAATACAAGCAGAAAAAAAATATGAAGAATTTTTAAAAAAATTAAATTGAGAACCTACACCAGAATTATGGGATACTTTTAGAAAAAAGTTTGAAACAATTAAAGAAGCTAGAGAAGAATACAATAAAATTAAATGAGTTCAAAATCTAGAATCTTATTGGGGTTTTCAAGAATTATTAGTTTGAAAAGAAAAATATGTTTCAAATTGTTCATCTCAATCATTTACTACATTTGCAATAATAAAGGATTGAAAATGGTATGAAAAATGATCTATGGGTTGGTGGGGAATGGTTGCAGATGAAAAAGATCAAGATAAATGGAATGAAGAATTTTCAAAATTAATAGATTGAATTGATGATGAAACTATGTTGTCTGTTTATGATTGCCATATATAATTTTAAATAATAACCAATAAAAAAAATGTCAAATACTAGAAACTGAAAAGCTATAACAAATGAAGTTTTTGAACAAACACAAAATACATTAATAAATAAAACAAATTCTTGATTTGTATTTTTTTCTAAATCAGAAGAAAAATATGAACAATTAGAAAATTTATTAAATTTTAGTGATTGAAAAGCTTTATTTGTTCGGACTTGAAAAGAAACAAGTCATGTATTCGAATTAAATTCTGAAGATATGGAAAGATTAATTGATAATAAAAAATAAATTTTAATAAAATAACCAGTATATAAAATGAAAAATATATTAATAGCATTTACTTTATTATTTTTATTAATTATACTACATTGACTTTTTATGAATAAAAATTCATCAAAAGCTCAGGATGTATTAATAAATAATTCATATAAAATAATAGAAGATAAATGAGTTTCATTAATTTGATGTGCTAAATGAGATAGTATTTTTACTAGTAGAAAATTTATTGTAAAAAAAGATTGAATACAACAAACAGTTAGAGTATGTTGTTGATTATTATTTAAATGATGTACTATAAGATTTTAATTAAAAATTAATCAAAAATAAATTATGGGATTAAAATTTGAATCAGAAGCTGTAAAATTTTTAAAAACTATAGAACAGACTAATAAGTCTGTTTTTCTTACAGGAAAAGCCGGTTCCGGCAAGAGTACAGCTATTAATTTTTGGAAAGATAATACAAAAAAGAAATATATTTTACTTTGAACGACCGGTGTTTCAGCTGAAATGATTTGAGGTTTAACAATACATAGATTTTTTAATTTAAAACCTTGAAATAATTGAAGTTGGTTTTGTGCTATGAAGGATGAATTGCGAGAATATATTAAAGAATTAGATGTATTTGTTATAGATGAAGGTTCAATGAATAGAGCTGATTTATTTGATATGTTGAATAAAATAATGAAATGAGTAATGGGGAATGATTTATTTTTTGGTTGAAAACAATTAGTAATGGTATGAGATTTATTTCAATTACCACCAGTCCCAGAAAAAAAGTTTATTGATAGAGAAAAAACAAAAGAAAATCCAGCATTCAAAAAATATAATGACAAATATAATTGAAAACTATTTTTCTTTGATTCAGACAGTTTTTCAATCGAAGATTTTGAAATTATACAGTTAGAAAAAGTTTATAGACAAGATGATATTGAATTTGTTGATATGTTAAATAGAGTTAGACTATGAGATAATAGACAAGATATATTAAATTATTTTAATCAAAAAATAATTGAAAGAGAAGAAATACATCCAAAAGCAATATTATTATCTACAACTAATCAAATAGCAAATAATTTTAATAGAAAAAAACTTGATGAATTACCAGGACAAACTATTAATAATAAAGCATATATTACTTGAGAATTTCCAGTTGAATTTTATCCAAATGATTTATGGATAAATTATAAAATTTGAGCCAGGGTTATATTTAAAGTTAATCATAAAGACTGATATTATGTAAATTGAACACTTTGAACAGTCAAAGAAATATATTGAAGCAGTGTTTTAATTACAAAAGATAATGGAGAAAATGTAGAAGTTTGAAGAAATATGTGGCAAAATACAGATTGAGTAGATTGATATTGAAACCCTATTATATTATGAACTTTTACTCAATATCCGTTTAGATGTGCTTTTGCTATCACTATACACTCTTGCCAATGAAAAAGTTTTGATAATATAGCAATAGACTTATGATGGGGTGCTTTTTCTGCTTGACAAGTATATGTCGCATTGTCTAGAGTAAGAAGTTTTGAAGGATTACAATTAATAACAAAATTAAAAGCAAAAGATATATTTTGTGATCAAGATGTTAAAAATTTCCTAAAATAAAAAAACTCCAAATTTTTATAAAAAAAATGAAGTTTCTTACTAGGAATATTAGCAAACCAAATTAAAATGACATAAAGAGTATAAGAATAATTTTTAATAAATCAATAAAAAATAATATGAAAGCAACTTTTAATATGATTTCATGAAGTAAAAAAATTACTAATATAATGAGTTCTTGTGATATGTTTGGAAGATGAAGAGTAATGTGAGAAGAATCATTTTTTTCAATAATATATAAAAAAAATATTTGATTTAAAGATGTTGAAAAAATTATACCAGTTATTGTTGAAGCTTATAAACAACAATGACAGATAGTTTCTTTTTTACATTTACAAAATATTTCTTATGAAGATACGATAATAAAAAATAATAATAAAATAAAACCATATATTAATAAAAAAGTAAAAACTATAAGTAATTGAAGAACTTGGTTTTTATTATCTGAATTTACAAAAAAAATACTAGAAAATTAATCTAGTATTTTTTTTTAACAAAATATATATTTACTTCTCATCATTATGTCTTCTAGTGCTTCTTTAATATTGAAATTGTAATAAATCCAACTTAACTTATATTGATTATAAGCGTATGAATCCAAAATAAAATTATCTAAATAGTTTTCTCATAATCTTAACATTTTTCCAGAATTAGTAAAATGTTTTAATTTATCTCATTTATATTTAGCATAATCTTCATATTTTTCAATTTTTCAATCTATCATATCACGGACAAATTCGTTATTAACTCACATTCAAAACATAAATATGTATCATCTATCAACAAATCACATTAATTCTTTTTCATCTCAATGATAAAAAGTAACTAAGTTTGGAACTTTCCATTTTTGTCAATCAAGATTTTTTCTTCATTTTTTAACTTGTTCTTTTAGATAAGAATAAACATAATTTACTCAATCTAATCACAATGCACCTCTTTTAAGGTCTAGTTTTCAAGCATTAACCATTCTATCCACAATTTTATCTATGTCTTCCCGTGTAAAATTGATATTATGAGTCTTTCAACAATTACAGGTAATATTTATTATAGGAGCAAAGACGGCACAGCAGAAATGATATTTTTTATGTTTCCTTTGGTTATAATCGTGGAAACGAAAATTGTCTGCATTATTATAATTATATTGAGTGTTCATTTTGATTGTTTTTATTAATTAATTTTTTCATTAATGAAATTTGTTTGTTTTTTTTCTTAAAATTAAATCTACCAAAAAGAGATAATCATATTAAAACTTGTATTCTTCAAATTTTATTCATTCCCTCGGTTTTTAATCAAGCAATTAAAATTTCATCGGATTCTAATTGATTATATTTTTTTGACTGTCCATCTAATATTATTTCTCAAATATAATTATATAAAAAATCATGCATTATATAACTAATATATTTAGATTTATTGAAGTAAAAAAATATTGGTGGTATTGAACCACAGTCTGTTAAAAATCATTTAGGAATATTTATATTATATTTTTTTCAATATGCTTCCATTCAAAAAGAAAATTCTTCATAAACAATAAAATATTTTGTTCAAATAATTTTTTTTAATGTTCAGTTTTTTATAATATTTATTTTCATATTACATTTTTATAATTAAATTATAAATTTGATTTACTTTATCATTATTTTTTTCAATATCTCTTTTTAAATCAAATTTCATATTATATAAATATTCTTGTTGGGTTTTTATTTTAGTTTCCAAAATTCAAAGTCTAGTAGAAAAATTTTGATTTTTAATTAATCAAGTTTCTTCCTGTAAAGTTTTTATTTTTTGTGCATTAATATTTCTCTCTTCTTTTGCTTGGGCTTGTCACATTGCATAAATATAAGTCCAGGAAATAACAGTTATAAGCATTGTTAATAATGTTAATAACTGTATTTTTATTGAGTGTTTTTCAATTGTTTGTATCATTTTTTATAATTAAATATATTAATTAAGATTTAGGATATTTATTTTTAATTTCTGTAATTGTTTCTTGCCAAATATTTGTTCAATTAATTTTATCCCAATATAATTGGTCTAATTGTTCTCATATTGATAGATATTCTTTTTTTCTATCTTCTTTATATTGATTAGATATTTTTATATTTTCTAATTCTCTCCAAGCAGTTTCTAATTCTAATTGCGTTGGTTGTTCTATTTCTTTATTATACCAAATAATAAAAGGTCAATCTCAAGTATTTTTATCTATTACAACAAAATCTTTATCGGTAAGATTTGGGTATATATGTCTTATTGTTAAAGTTAAATCCATATTATTTTATTATTAAATTAATTTAATTTGTATCAATCAAGTTGTGAGTAAAACACACTTCATCTACTATCAGTAGTATTTCTAATTTTAATAGAAACTTTTTGTCATGCATTTAATTGTAAAGCCGTTGAAAATCAAATACTTGGCAATCCAGTCCTAAAAAAAAATATAAAAGGTAATGTGATTCATCAATCAACTGAAAGTGTAGAATATACTTCATCTAAATCAGTTAATCCAGATACACGCAAAATAATATTAAAATAATATATTCAATTAGATGGTATAGTATATTCTCAAGTAGTATTATTATAATTATTTCATGTATCAAATATCTCATTATTAAGTATAATTGTTGTATGTGCTGTAGTTAAAGATTGAGATGTTGTTTTTTTTGCTGAAAATAATTCAGTTAATCATCAACCTCATCAAACTAAAGCCTCTCAACTAGCCCTTTGATAATTAGTACATATCCAATTTCAACTTCATAAACTTATAAAATCTGCTGTATCTCCTGCAACTGTTGTAATATCTGCACTAGTTGGAAGAATTAATGAAGTTGCATTATAAGTTAATATTAATGCTCAATCAAAAGTAACAGTTCTTTGTGTTCAAGCTTGAACAGTTCATAATCAAGTTATTGTAGTCGTTCAAGTTATATTTACAGAATTTCAAGTTGCAGCTCAAATATCAGTTGTTGTTGCTGAAGCTATTGCAGTTCATTGTTTTTGATTTAAAGCTCAAGTTAAACTTCATCAAGATAAATTTAATTTACTATCCAACTCATCTTGCAAATCAGTAATAGCTCAAATTGGATGTTGGTCTACTTCTTCTCTACCTCTTAATTGACTATGCCTAGTAGCTAAAGGAGTGTTGAAATATGATGATCTTCAATCTCATACAACATAAGTAACTGATATAGTTGGAACTGAATTAGTAGAAACATAAACCCTTATTCATAATTTATCTGTTGAATTAACTGCATAACTAGGCTGTGTACTTTCTAGTTTAAATAATTCAATAGAAGTATTATCTATTTCTTCTGAAGTCATTGAAAATAAAGTATTCTCAGTTGTATCAGTTTCATAAGTAAAGAATTCTAATCTCATTCTAGTATCTCAAACACTACTACTAACTGAACCATATCAAACTAAATCCCAAACTCATCAATCAATTATTGTAGTTCATAATTCTAAATCAAATAAATATGTTTCAACTAATACTTCTCAAGTTCAACTAGATACATCAGTAGTAACTAATGTTTCTAATAAATCAGCCGTATAACTTAATTGATTATAAGTTCATTCTGTTGTAGAAGTTAAAACTGTTGGATATAAATTAGCTGCAAATCATCCAGTTCAAGCAGAAACTACCAAATCTCAACTTCATAAAAGCGTATCTCAATTAACAGTTTTGATATTAGTTCAAGAAACTAAAGTATCTTGTTTAGTATCTAATCAATTGTTTACTTCTTCTTTTGAATATACATCTAAATTATCCCTAGATGTTTCAATATCTGCAACATCTGAAAGATTATTTGTTGATAACATATCTCATCATCAAGCAGGTCATCATTTTCAAATTATTTTTCAATTTATTTTACCCATTTTTATATTATTAAGTAATAATTATTTTTACATCTACTGTTCAAGTTGTAACAATTAAATTTAATTTTGATAGCTCATAAATATCTATACTAAATGTTCAATCTGCTTCAATTTCTTCTCAACCAGTAGTTGTGGAATTAAAAATATTTTCTAAAAAAATACTAGAAGCTCAAATATTATGGATATAAACTCAATAACTATTATTGTTATTTTTATCTTTTATTCTATTTTTTTCTATTTCTCAAACATCATATCAAGCACTTTCTATTAAATCTAAAATACTTGTAGATGTTGTAGTTGCAGTTATTTTCATAATTTAAAAATTATTAATTAAAATGTATTTCATTGAACATGTAGAACAACTGAAGCATTATCATCAGAATTACCTTCAATAATTCATCTTACATATATTCATACTGGAACCATTACAGATAATGAACTATATCACGAAGAATTATCTTTTGTAAATGTTTGACTTACTTTGGTAGTCCAAGTAGAATTATTGAATGATAATTGTATTCATACTAATATACTTGATGGGGAATTTCATGTATTCCATGATATTGTCATACAAGCAAATCAAGCTGAAAGGACTGTTTGACTTGTTGTATAAGTTGTACTTCATGAAGATGTAGCAGAATGTGTATTAATTTCATTTGAAGCTCAATAATATAATTTTGCTTGTTTTGGATTTATGAATTTATTTTCAACTGTTCAATTTTTAGCTTCTAAATCAGTTGTTCTATATTTATTTATTAATATTTTTTTATTACTTCAATCGGTTTTTACTATATAATCATTATCCATATCACCAACAGTATCTTCTGTAAGTCAACCAATATCAACAGATGGATCAACCGCTAGTCAATCTGCTCTTTGATAGCTCATACATTTCCAGTTTCAACTTCATTTACTTTCAAAAACAGCAGTATCTCAAGCAGCCGTTGTAATATTTGCAGAAGTTGGAAGTATTAAAGCAGTAGCATTATGAGTTAAAGTTAATATTCAATCAAAAATAACATTTATTAAAGTTCATTGTTGAGAAGTTCAAAGATTTGTTATTGTTGTTGTTCAAGTTATACGAACAGTATTTCATGTGGCATTTCATAATTCTATTGCACTTCAACTAGCAATTGTTCATCATTCAGTGAATTTTAATAATCAAGTCATAGAACTACCATTTATATTAACTTTTTCTGAAAGTCATAAATATATGTCTTGTATTAATTCAGCTGTTATATATAAAGAAACTCTATCTCAATCATCGAAGTCAAAAGCAGTAGTTCATTGAGTAGTAGAAGTATCATCAGGTGGACAAGTTCAAGCACTTCTAACTATCGTTAGATTATCTCAAGATTTATTTGTACATTTTACTATTTCTCTTTGAGTAACAACATCACTTACAATTTTTTCAATAGTTATTAAAAAAGGATAAGTATTTGGAAATAAATCTCATTGTCCAGTTTCTAATATTAATGTAGTTCAAACGGCTCATAAGTCTGTTAATAGTAATCAAACTCAATTATTTGATGTTTTATATTCTTGCATATTTATATTAAATTATTATATAATATATATTAATTAAAAATCGATAATTAAAAATTTTTTATTAAAATAAAACTTTATTTAAAGATAAATAATCTTCTAAATTAATTATTAATTGTGTTGGACTATAACTTATTCTTGTTATTTGTTTGTTTATTATTCAATCAAAATTAAGAATCGTAATTCTATCACCTGGTTTTATATCTTCAATAAATAATCATCAATAAGTAAAATTATTATTTAAAATGATCTTTGTTTGAGTAGATATATCTTTGTTTTTATTTACAAAATCAGTTATATATGTTGTTGCACTTGTTAAATCTCAAATATCAGTTTTATTTTCATATCAATCTTTTCTTCAAAAAGTAGTTATACTCGTTGAATCTGAATAATTTGTATTTCATGTTTTATAATCAATATATCAAAAATTTACTAAATCTTCAATACTTTCATTAATTTGAATACTTTGTGTATCTTTTTGAGCTGTTGGTTTATGTAAAATATTATTACTATCTGTATTAGCTCTATAATATACTGTTCAAACTGAATCTATATACCAAAAAAAACTTTCAGTAGATTCTTGTATATTTTTGATTGAATCAAGACAATTTACAAAATCAAAATCTATATTAATATTAGATCAATAATTAATTATACTTGTTGCTGTATAATTTAACCAATTTCAAGTATAAATAGTATTAAAATAATTAATTATATCTCTTACAGTTTGAGCTGGGTCTTGATTTTTTGAAAAAGTTTGTGATCATCAAGATTGGAATATTAAATTATTTAATAAAACTCATAATCAAAAAACAGTTAATGTTATATTCTGTGTATCTGATAAATAATTTTTTCATATTATTTGAATTTGTCATGTATAGATTAATTTTCAACTTGGAAATCAATCATCATAGGAATATATTTTTATTATATCTGAAGAATTAAATCATAAAATATCATTAACTCAAAAATTTAATTCTATATTACATTGTCATTGAGTTCAGTTAATAGAAGAATTAAAACTTATATTACTTTTTAATTTATCTCAATTTAATGTTTTTTTGAAAGTTCAATCTAATCAATACACTTTGAATTCATAACTTTTCATCTATATTTTTATATTATGGTAATAAATGGTTTGTCGGATAAATAACTGAAACATCCAAATTAATAGTTCAATCAATAGTAAATAATAAACTATTTACTCAATTTATGAAATTAAAAAAAGTTCAATCATAATCTTGCACTACATTATTTAATAATACTTGTTTATTTTCATTATCTATTAATAATATATCTCAATCATTTACACTTCAAGAAAAACTAATTATTCTATTATTACTGGATATGCTAATATTATTTATTCATGAATTTCACGATCAAAATAATAAATATATTTTTCATAAACTATTTACTCAAGTATTTGAAATTTGAATAGTAAAAGGGGATAATATAATTCATGAAGTTAATTTTGAATTATTTACACTATCTTTCCAGAAAGGACTAATAGAATTAAAATCAATAGTTCAAGTTACATACTTACAAGTCCTTTCATCTGTATTTATTCAAGTCATAGTTGCTATAATTTCTCTAAAAGTTCAGCCACTAGGTTTATATTTAAAAACTCATTGTTTATAATTTAAAGCCGTTATCATTTCTTGATATAAAATATCGACATTATTTTGATCAGTTCATTTTATAGCAAAATTTATACTGAAATTAACTCATCTATTATGTGAACTAATATATCAATTTCAATCTTGTTGTGGTATTTGAAAAGTATTAAAATCTATCGTGTTATAATTTCTTGTTACTCACAATGCTATAACATTTGAATTATATAATCAAAATCAATCAAAACTAACATCTTCAACACTTGTGGTTGTTATGTTAGTTTGATTTAATAATGTAGAATTTAATAATCAAGTATTCATTTTTTAATAAATTATAAAATTATTGGTTTGTCTTTTTTTGAGTTACTATAACTCTTGCTATTTTATCTGCTAAATCTTGGATATCAGCATTATTATTTACATTTACTCATCATAGATTTACATTAATTGAACTGTTATCGGTACTGTTAGAAGTATTATTATCTGTTCCAGTTGGTATATCAGTATTTATTAATGAATTTTCAAGTCATGCTTGTCTTTTTAATTCTATAAGTTCTTTTACTTTATCAATTACTTTATCTGTAATTGCTATTTGTTTATTTGCTTCTTCATTTAATCTTTTTGTAACAAATTCTTCAGTTTTTATTCTAATCTCTCAAAGTCATTCAATTAATATTTTTTCAGACTCTATTTTTGATTGTAATATTTCAATTTCTTTATTTTTCTTATCTTCAGCCAAAATAAGATCTTGTTCAATTACTAATTTTTTTTCTATTAATTTTTGTTTTTCTGCTTCAATTTCTTCAAGTATTAATTCAGTTTTACTTAATTTACTTATTCTTTCAGCATTATCTATTTCAGTTTTTGTAGTATTTTCTTTTGCTAATCTTAATTCTTCCTCTAAATCTTTCAGAACCAATAAATCATCTCATTCTAATTTATCTTTTTCTTTTATTACTTTTATTTCTTCTTGTATTTGTACAACTCTATTAGCTATACTAGAAGATTTTTCAATATCAAGTTTTAAAAGCTCATCATCTATATCGGACATTTCAGATATAGCTTTTTCTTTTAATGTTTTAAAACTTTCTCAAGTTTTTTCTATTTCATCTTGATAAGATTTAATAGCTTTTTCGCTGTCCTCAATATTTCAATCAATTTCTTTTTGGGCTAATTCAGCAATTTTAACTTCATTTTCTGTTTTTGTTTTAAATCTTTTTTGTAATCTTTTAAATCTTTCTAAATCTTTTTTATCTTGTTCTTTTTGAAGTTTTTCTTTTTCTTTTATTGCTTTTTCTCATGAACTTGATCATCAAATTATTTTATCTAATGCAGCACTATTACTTTTTGTTGTTTTAATTAAATCACTTCAAAATTTTTGACTATCTATTATTATTTTGTCAAAAACCTCTTTTTTTATTCATTTTCAAGAAATAGTTTTTTTGATATTTTCAAATTCATCAGATATTCATTTATTTAATTTTTGAGAAATATTAATAGATGAGTCAACAGATGATTTAAAATCTTTAAAATCTATTTCAGGCATTTTAATTCATCAAAATACATCAGTAGCTACTAAGTCTTCTAATCATAATGCTTTTCATACTTTTTTTCAAAGTTTATTTCATAATAAAGTTTTTGAAATATCATTAAAAGCTTTAGCAAAAATAGCCGGTAATCAGTTTAATGCAGCCTTAAATATTTTTGGAATAGTTTCAGCAAAGTTTTTTAATATTTTTGTTATATCAGTAATTCAAGCATCAATTCAATTTCAAAATCATATAAAAGTATTTAATCATTGAGTTAATATTGCTCAAAAAATAAAAAAAACTGATTTTAAAACACTTCATAAATCAAAAAGAAATCATCAAATATTTTTTATTATTCATCATACTTTTATTTTGAAATTATCCCATTTTTGTTGTTGAATTGCTAATTTAAAACTTGTTGTATTAGTTATTTCTTCAAGTGCTATTCACAATGAACCTTGACTATTAGCTAATTCATCAGTTGATTTTTTAAATTTATCATACTGAGTAGTCGCTAAAGCTATAACTAATTTAGTGGCCTCAACCTCAGGTATTAATTTTCTTAATACTTCTAAATTTCAATTTGTAGCCTCATATATTTCTTTTGAAATTCAGGCTAATCATTTTTGTTCTATTGCCGCTGATCAAACCTCTATTCATAATTCTTTAAACTTTGCACTTGCTTCAGTTGTAGGAGCGGCCAAAGCATTAATAGCTCAATTTAATTGAGTAGTTACTTGGTTAGCATCTCAAGTTACTCAAGTTAATGTAGAATATACTCAGAATAAATCTGTTAAACTTACTCAAGCTAAAGGTGCTGTAGTTGATAGATTTGTTATTGCTTGAGCTAAATCATTAACAGTAGTTTGTCAAAGTTCGTTAGTTTTGAAAAATAAATCAGCAATTTTAGTTGATTCAGTTAAATCTAATCAATATTTTTTTACAACAGCAATTATTCAATTAAAAGCCGTTGTAGTATCAGTTCATGCAGCTAATGCAGTTCTACTTGATAGTTCTAAAATTTCAGTAATATTATTAAATTCTACTCAAGCAGAAGCAATATTAAAAGATGTTTGTAACAATTCATCTTTAGCTATTCAATAAGTTTCAGCTACTTTTTTTATTTCTTCTCATAATCAATTTAATTCTTTTTGACTGACTCTTGCAACAGTATTTATATTTGCTAATCATTTTTCAAAAGCAGTAAAAGCTTTAAAACTTTCAATTCAAAATTGTTTTACTTGGTCTATAGCTAAACCAGCAACAAAAACTTTAACAAAATCTGATACTTTTGTTTTAACTCTATCGAATAATCATCACAAAACCGAAACATCTTTTTGTCATGTTCTTAAAAAATTTCTTAATTCTCTATCTGCTTGTGTTAATTGATTTCTTAATATTTTAGAATCTGCTGTTAATTTTATTTCAGCATCAAAATCTCAGCTTTTTTTAGCTTTTTTTATTAAATCTCTTACATTATCAAGTTCTTTTTTTATTGATGCAGATTTTATTGATAAATCTATTGCTGTTTGTGTTTTTATTCTTTTATTAAATCATGAAATATCATCCCTAACTTTATCTAGTCAAGGTTTTATATTGTTTTTTACAGATATATCGACTTCAAGTCTTTCAGTTACTACCATTTTTTTATTAATCTGAATAAATAAAATCTTTTATTTTTTTTGCATCTTCATTATTTAAGTTTTCTCTTTGTTTTTGTATATCATCCATTCTGTTTTTTTGTTTTCATTCTTTTGTTTTATCGTTAGCATTATAAATAATTCATTCGGTCAAATAATTAAATTGCCTTAATGTATATTTTTTTAATAATTCTAACGGATCAATATTTAGTTTTTCACTTAATATTACAAGATAAGAATTAAATCATGATATTGTTTCTGAATTTTTACTATTATTTGTTTTTTTGATAGTATTTTTATTTTCAAATTTTAAAAAAGTATTATTTATTTTTTCCCATATTTTGTCAAAATTTAATATTATTTTTCATAAATCTTTTTTTGTAGCATTAGAATTTTTTAAAATAAAATCAGAAAAATATTCAATAATTTGTTTTTCTAATTGTAAGAATTCTATTACTTCCAAAACAGAAGCCTCTTTATACTTTAACAAAATAATCTTAGTTTTATTAAAAAATAAGATCTTTTTTTTAATATTTATTTTTAATTCAAATTCTTTTTGAGTAGGGAAATTTTGCATAATATATTTTAATTACTAATGAATAGAGATAAAAATTAATTTATCTCTAAAAAATCAATAATTAAATTGATAAAATTCTATAAACAACTGTAATTTTTATATCACTATCTCAAGCTAAAGCTTCACCAGTAGCAACATTAATTTCAATATTATCATTAATTGCATTAACTAATTCAGCTTCAATTCAACCAACAGAAACAGCTTTATCTGCTGTAGCTGTTAATAATCAAGCTATATCTGCACTAACCTTAGTAGTTGCAGTTCAATATTTAACCTCTAGTGTAGTATTAGTAGTGTAAGCAGTTGTTGCATAATCAACAGTTGCTATAATCTTATCAACTACAATAACTTTACCAGCACCAGGAGTAGCTATTAATTCTATTGGAGTAGCATTTAATTGTAAAACATCAGCAGTAGCAATAGTAATTGTAGAAGTTTGTAAAATTCATTCATTTAAAATTGAATCATTTTTTGTAACTATACTAAAAGTAGTTGAATATAAATTTAATAATTCTTCTCCTCTAGTTTTTGTAACTTGAATTACATCATTAGTAGAAATACTTAATGTTCAAAATCAAGTTTCTTCATCGTATGTAGCAGAACCAGTATATTTTAAAAACATTTTATTTTAAAATTAATAATTAAAATTAAGCAACTCATCTTTCTATTTTGTCAATCATATATCAACCGATATTTGATACAAAACTTATTGGACTTGCAACTGGTGAACCAGCTTCAGCAATATCAACAAATCATTGAGTAATTGTTCATGATATAGAACCATTAACTAAATAATGAGTATTATATTTACTATCAGCATTTGGACATCATACTATTTTAACAATTAATTGTGGCAATTGTATAACAGTTGATTTAACTCAAGTATATTTTGTAGCATTTGGTGTATAATCATAATCAATATCTACACCTGTACCAACTCAAGAAGTATCAGTCAAAAAAGTAATATAAGATTTTCAAATTTCTCAAGTAACACTTCAATCAGTATCAACATTAAGTGTATAATCTGTATCTAATACAAGAGGTGTACCATTATCATCAACTACAACAGAAGTAACAACAGTATTATCTCCCATTTTGTTAGTAATAGGATAAACTGTACCTTTTCAAACTACAACTGCTCAAGCTTGAATAACTTCACCAGTTATAGAAATAGGAGAAGCGGCAACATTTTGACTATTTAATCAACTAATTATTGAAATTGCATCAACATCAATATTTTCTAACCAATCTTGATTTATTGTTATTAAAGGTCTTGTGTATTTAGTTTCAACATAATCACATTCGTCTCATCTTATAGATGCTTCTTGTGCAGCGAAATCTTTTACAATTTGTAATCAATTTACACCCCATAATCTAGTAAATACTGTATTTGCCTCAATATAAGATTCAATAGCATCTTCATTTACTCAAATTTGGTAAGCAGGTATACCAGCTGGAACATCAGCAACATATACTTTACCTGCTAAGTAAGAAGTATATTCATTGTTTTGATTAACTCACATATTTTATATTATGTTAGTAAATAAAATTTTTAATTAAATTCAAAAGTTTTTTATCTAAATCATATTCATTATTTTTTACATAACGAATTCATGAAATCATTGTATCACTTTTGAATTTTACTTTTATAGTTTCAGTTTTAATATTTTTAACCTCAACTATTTTCGTTTTTCTATTCGTATTCATCTTTGAAAAATGTTACAAAATAATCTTTAATTAATATATTCCTTTCATTATTATCTCTGAACGGTCTAAATTCTGATCATTCAGTAAAAGAACTTACAGTAAATCAATTAAAATCTTTGACTCAATTACAACTATCAAAACTTAAATTGTCTGTTACTATTCAACATATATCTATTAAATTAGTAAGTTTTACTGTATCTTTTTTTGTTAAAAATCTGAATTCTAACCTTGCTTGTCTTTGGCTGAAACTAGGTATTTGGCTAATTATATTAATTGCTATATATATATCTGTACTTATATCACTTTCTTTTTTAGGTTCTCAAAAAAATATGTTTTGTCAAACTATATCAGTTATATCAGTTATAGTTTTTATTTCTTGGATTATTTTTCAAACATTTACTGAGTTCATATAGCTTTTTTAATAATAGTTAATATTTCTTTTTTTGATTCATCATATCATCTAGTATACATTCTAGCTCAAGTTCATTGATAAAATATTGTTCATTTAGGCTTATTATAATTAAATTTTTTAGTTCAAACTCAATATTCAACATAAATTCAATATTTTGTTTTATTAAGAACCTTTCAAATTAAAACATCTCAAACCTGTTTTGCTTTTTCTATTTCATTATTTCATAATAATTTTTTTGTATCTTCTGGAGTTTTTTCATCAATAGATTTTTTTAAAATTTCTAATCAATCATTTATAGCATTTTTTATATTTTTTTTCATTTTTCTTTCAAAACTTGTAAACATTATAATTCAGATTATGGTTTTAAAAATTTTTTGTTATTTCTTTTTTTCACTTACTTTTAATTCAAAATTATCTATTATATTATTTATATTTCTAAAAGCTAAAACATCATCAATAATAAAATCTCAATAAGTTCATAAATCAGGATCAATTAGTTCTATTAATTGTCATGATTTAACATTTACTTTATCTCATCATAATACAACCGTATAAGCATAAGTTTTACCTTCAACTACAAATCAATTATTTTGATATTTATTTCTTTTATCTTTATAAAAATCACAATTAATTCATGAATAAATAATAGTTGTACTTTCAGTTGGTTCTCAATTTACATCATAAGTTTCACTAGTAGATTTTATATTACAAATTTTATCTAAAAACATATATAATTAATTAATTGTAAATATTTTATACTTTCAAAGAACAGAATTAATTGAATTAATTAAATTTTCAGCTTCACCATTTGAATTATCAAGTTCAACAGTTCTAGGTCAAAGAGTATATTTTGAAATTAATCATCATTCTTTTTTATTTAACTCCTGTCAAACAAGAATATACATTATTTCTTGAATATCTGCTGGTATAGTAGTAAATCAAGCTGTATATGTAATAATAAATGACACAAATTTTAATCAAGTTAAATAAGTAGTTATATCATTAATAGTCACTTTATTTCATTCAATAATATAATCTGTATTTAATATTCAAGTATAAATAATTCAATTAATTGAATCAATAGAAGAAATTTCAGAAAATTCTAAAAAAAATTCTCACAAATTATTAATATCACAAATTTTTATTCTACTTGTTTTTGTTCATTTACTAATATCTCAAATAATATTTTCAATCATTGCTTGTATTCAAGGAATAATTAAATTTATTCTATCATCTTGTGAAGTTCAACTAATTCAAAGAAAAGTTTTTGTATCAGCTAATGTTATCCAATTTGCCATATTTTTTTATTAATATTAATCTTTTTTGATAATTTCTTCAGTTTTTGTATCTTTTTCTTCGTTTTTAGCTTCTTTTTCGCTTTCAGCTTCTACTATATCATTTTCTTTATTTTCGTTGCTTGTTTTATCTTCGTTTTTGATAATTTCTTCAGTTTTTGTATCTTTTATTTCATCTCAATCAATTTTTAAAATTGTATTAAGATATTCTTGAAGTTTTTCTTTATTTAGATTTTTTATTTCTTTTTTTATTTCTTCTATTTCTAAATTTAAAGATTCATTTCATTTAACAATTTTTAAGATTTTTTCTTTTAAATCTTTTTTAATATCATTTTCATTTTTTTCTTGTTTTTTTCAAATATACTTTTCAAATAATTCAGCATTATCTATAAATGTAAAAGAATTTTTATAAAAACTTTTTAAGTTATTAAATTTTTTTTCATTAACTTTTATAACTTCATTTTTTTTATATTCTATTCAATTTATTTTGCATTTCTTTTTAGATAAAACATATAAGTCTAAAAATTCAAAACTATTTTTATAACAAGTTTTTAACCCGTTATAAACAGATTTTGAACATTCAAATATTTCTCATTTTTTTACTTCTCTTTTTCATTGTAGAGTTTCTACACGTGTGCAATGCAACGACTTTACTAACATAAATTTTTTAGGTTAAATTATATTATATTTCCAAATAAATCATCAAGATTGTTTAATTTTAAAATTACAACAACTAGATATACCTCAAGCATTTATTCATAATTTTCTTTGTATGTCCATCATAGAATACCACGTTTTTATGAAATTTCATTGTAAATCGTATTGATTTACTTTTTTACTTAATGGATTTTTTATTCAAGTTTTTCATATCCAAGGTTTATTAGGTTTTTTTCATAAAACCCTATAATTATGTAATTCATTTTCACTAGCTGTATTCCATTCAAGATTTTCAACTCTATTATCAGTTTTAATTCAATTAATATGATTAACTTGTGGTTTGTTTTCTATATTTGGCAAAAATATTTGTGCCACTAATCTATGTACAGAAATTTGTTTTTTACAATTTCAAAATAAAACAACAAATACATATCAATTAGGTCTTTTAAATTGTTTCATTATTTTTTCTTTTCAAGTTTTTGCATAGTTTAAATTCTTTGCTCTTCCTAGATTAGAAATTTGATATTTTCATTTGTATCAAGGTATCTCTTTCCATATTTCCATGTTTTTATAGTTAGATTATAATTATATTTTTTTGGGAAGCTAAGTAAATCTAACTTACTTAGCTTATTACAGGAGCAACCCTAACCATATTTAAGATTTAATAGTTGTAATTGAGTGTTTAAAGGAGAAAAATTAATTTCTCCTAATTATTAAGACATTTGGATATTTACTCAAAGAGCAATAGTTTTATCTAATCAAGCACTTTCATTAGCAATTCCAAAACCAAATTCCATAGCACATATAATAACAGTTCATTTACCTACAATTCTTTGTACACCATATTCTGGAGTTTTACCAAAACCGTATTGGATAGCTGGTTTATAAATTAAAGCTAAAGAACCATAATCATTACCAGTTGATTCATGAACTTTACCAGTTGCAAGACTCAAAGCTGGAAAATCTCTCATAATCATATTTTCAATACCATATATTTTTGAAAATACTCCAGTTTTGATTGTTGCTTCATTACCAAATTTGTCAATAGTTTTTACACTATCTAATCCCATTGCTTTTGTAGAAACATTGTAAGGAGATAAGAATAATAAATCTTCTATTTGTGATGCATAATGTCCAACACCATTTATCATAGTTAAGAAATCACCATCAGACAAAGTAGATAAATCAATAGCAGTATTTGCTATACCAACTTTTCTAATACCGTTATCACCTTGCATATAATATAAAGTAGACGCAGGAGTTGCAGAAGTATTTACATTACCTGAAGTAGCAGTATCAGCATTCAAAAGATAAGCATTAATAGTTCTATTAGCAGAAGTAGCTAGTCTTTTTCTTGCAATATTTTCTAAATTTCAAACAGAATAAGTTAATTCTCTATCAGATATAAAATATTCAGCTATAAATGGAGCTTGTTTAACTGTAACTTTATCAGTTGCAGGTCAATCTTTTGAAGCAGTTGAAACTAAATCACCAGTGGTATATTCTGTATTACCTCTCATTAATGTAGCTTCACCAATTACTGGAACTTCAGCAGATATAGGCATATTAGTTCAATGATTACCAGGTAATTTAATTAATAAATCATTAGTTTTATAAACCATATCAAGAACTGGGTCCATTACAACATTAGTAGGGATTAATTCCTCACCATAATTAGTATTAGTAGTATGATAAACTTCGTCTGCTTTTGTTTGTTTTTCAACATTTTTAGCTTCTAAATCAGCAATTTCTTTTTCATCAACATTTCATTTTATATCTACAAGTAATTTTTGTAGACTTGTTAAATTTTTCATTTTTTAAATTATTAGTTATAAATTATCTTTTAATTTGTTTTATCAAATTAGTAAGTGGGTTTTCTTTTTTTTGATTTGCTTCTTGGTATCTATAAGTTTTTACTATAGGAGCATTTTCAATTTTAGAAATATAACTTTGGGCTTTTTCGTTTGTTTCTTGTAATACTTTCAAAGTATCAACTAAAATTCAAGCAAAATCATCCATTTCTTTTGTTA
>Ga0193953_1000108_pt1 | contig 45518 bp, 40 predicted proteins | sample BB_4_MG_FD_140325 | JGI IMG/M metagenome (GOLD analysis project Ga0193953, IMG submission 140325) | Microbial mat bacterial communities from the Broadkill River, Lewes, Delaware, United States - BB_4_MG | ecosystem: Environmental > Aquatic > Freshwater > River > Microbial mats | place: USA...
CCATATTACCACCTTCTAAAGCTTTATCTCTATTCCAGTCACCATCTTCAGTATTTACATAATAATGAGATTCGTTTGGTCTATCTTTGACTTGTACATCTTCAAAGATAAAGTATTCATTTTCAGGTCCAAAATATGCAACATCACCAACATTTGCAGTTGCTAAATATTCTAATGATTTTTTAGCAATACTTCTTGGACATTTTGCGTATGCTTCATTTTTATAGATATCATAAACATCACAAATCACGATGATTGTGCTGTCCGCTGTAAATGGATCAAGAAATGCTGTTTCAACACATGGTTGTAAAATCATATCTGACTTATCAATTGGTTGCCAAGCATCAATACTTGAACCATCAAAAGGCATACCGTTATCAAGTTGACCTTGTGTAACAGCACTCATTCTATAACTAATATGATGCCATGCACCTTTAATATCAGTAAATCTAAAATCTACAAACTCAACTTCATTTTCTTTACAATAAGAAAAAAATTCTTCTGTACTATTAACGAACTTTCCCATTTATTAAATCCTTTTATTTTTAAACTCACATATTGTATCTAACTGTGAAAGAATGTCAAGAAAAGAACTGTATAAAATATATACAATCTAATAATTGTTTCTTTTTACAACAAATTCTGTATAATAATAAAAAATTTAGGATTAGTTAAATGACAAACAAACAAGCAATACAAAATCTTGATGATATAATCACAAGAATAGAGTTTACAAGACTACAAGTAAACAGTCATAAAATTGTACAATTAGTAGCTATCAGCAAATATTCAACAGCCGATGAGATTAAAAAACTCTATGAATCTGGGCAAAGAGCATTTGGTGAAAATAAAGTTCAAGACTTAAAAATAAAACAAGAAGAACTGTCAGACTTACCAATTGCATGGCATTTTGTTGGTAGTTTACAAAAAAATAAAATCAATAATCTTATAGATTTAAATCCAGTTTTAATGCACTCACTAGACAGCTTAGAATTAGCAGAAGATTTAGACAAAAAATTAAAAGCTAAAAACAAAAAAATGAACTGTTTACTCCAAGTTAATAGTGCCTATGAAGATACAAAATCAGGTATAGATCCAGAAAATGCAAATAATGTATATAATGAAATTAAAGAAAAATATTCAAATATTAATTTAAAAGGTATTATGAGTATAGGTGCACATTCAGAAGATAAAAATGATATCATAAAAAGTTTTCAAACAACAAAAAATATCTACGATAACTGTAATGATGCTTCTATTTGTTCTATGGGGATGAGTGGGGATTTTGAAACTGCTATTTTAAATGGTTCTAGTATGGTAAGAGTTGGTAGTGCGTTATTTAATAAATAAACACCACTAACTATCACTTATTCATTTCGTAAAACATCCAATACATCAATTTGAGTTGCTTTTTTTGCTGGATAATAAGACGAAAGAAAAACTATTACCATTGAACCTAAAATAATAGAAAAAAGATCTATCATATCTAGTTCTAATGGTAATTTACTTGTTCCATACACATCTGCTGGTAAAGAGATAATATTAAAATTTTCTAATAGATACATACCACAAAAACCAAATAATATCCCAAAAATAATACCAGCATACCCGATGATTAACCCTAAACGTAAAAAGATATGTTTTACCTCTTTTTGGCTTGCTCCTAGAGATAATAATAATGCAATCTCTTTACGTCTACTCATCACTGTCATCAACAAAGAACTTATAATATTAAGTGATGCAATTAAAATAATTAACATCAAAACTATAAAAAGTGCTTTTTTCTCCATCTCCATTGCGGCAAAAAAATTACCATTTTGTTGCCACCAACCAATAACACCCACTCCATAAGATGGTAACTCTTTTTCTATTAATTTTTTATCTTTAAATGGATCATTACTAAATATATGAATCCCGTCATAATAAGTATCTTTCTTTTTTAAAATAGTTCGCAATGAGTTAATTGAAGTATACATATACGCTTTATCATAAGCAGTCAAACCCGATTTAAAATCCCCTGAAAAAGTAAATCTTTTCATTTTGGGCATTAAAGAAAATCCACTTGGGTTTATTGTTGTAAAATATAATGTTACTTTTTGATTGTTATAAAGGTACAATTCATCCTTTATTCCCTGCCCCACAATTAAATCATATTTTCCGAATTTATCTATATCTTTTACTGACTCTGCGTAAATACTATTAATTGAAGATTCTCTTTCTTTATCAACTCCAAATATAACCCCACCACTCATAGAGTTATCACTTTGTATCATTACTTGTGATGTTAAATATGGAGAAAATTTCATTTCGGGGAATTTTAATTCTAATTGCTGAAGAAGCTCTTCATTAACCATCCCTGTAACCTTAGGATAGATACTTAAAGGATAGTTCATAGTAAAGAGTTTCTTTTCAAACTCTTTTGCCGTACCATTCATAATTGCCATAGCAATTATTAGTACCATCACCCCGATACCAACTCCGAAAAATGCAAGTATTGCACTTACAGAGATAAATGGGTTTTTTTTATCAAAAGTGAGATATTTTTTTATTATAAAGTTTATTAATTTTGTATTCAAATTATTGAGCCAAAACACCTTTTTTAGGTCCACTTTGTCCACAACATTGTTTATACTTCTTTCCACTTCCACAAGGACAAGGAGAGTTTCTAGCAATCTTTTTTTCTACAGCAGGTTTTTTCTCTTCATTATTTAAGGAGATATCTTCAACTGAAGCTTCCATCTCATTTTTCAATCTTTCTAAAGCTTCTTGCTCTCTTCTAGCTTCTTCTTCATCTCTAAGTTGTACTGAAAATAAAATTCTTATAATTTCATATTTAATAGAAGAGATAAGTTCAATAAACATATTGTAACTCTCTTTTTTATACTCAACTAATGGATCTTTTTGGTTATATCCACGTAGCCCAATACCTGTTTTTAAAGTATCCATTGAATATAAGTGTTCTCTATATGCTTTATCTAATACTTGTAAATATAAAATTCTTTCTATTTCGTTTCTTTGTTCTGGAGCTGGCATAGACATTTTTTCTTCATATTTTTCTTTTAAAATGTTGATAAGATTTTCTTCAATTAGGTCAAATTCATTTGCTTCTAATTGTTCTTTTTTAATATCAAGATTAAGTTCCTCTTTAAGTTTCAATGTAACATTTTCATAAGAGAAATCATCAACCATAACACTTTCACTTAGCTCTTTAGCATTTTCAATTAACACTGAAGCAAACTCTTGAATATTTTCTTCAATCTTTTCATTGATTTTATACTCTTCATTTAAAAGGTCATTTCTAAATGTATAGATTACTTTTCTTTGTTCATTAGCTACATCATCATACTCTAAAAGGTGTTTTCTACTCTCAAAGTGCATAGTTTCTACTTTTTTCTGAGCATTTTCAACTGCACGTGTAACCATACCAGATTCTATATGTTCACCCTCTTCAAGCCCTAGTCTGCTCATAACTCCAGCAATTTTATCACTTCCAAAAATTCTTAAAAGATTATCTTCTAATGATAAATAAAATTGTGAAACACCAACATCACCTTGACGTCCAGCACGACCACGAAGCTGATTATCAATTCTTCTTGATTCATGTCTTTCTGTTCCTAAAATCATAAGACCACCAAGTTCTAAACACTCATCTGGTAATTTAATATCAACACCACGACCGGCCATATTTGTAGCAATCGTTACTGCACCTTTTTGTCCTGCATCTTCAACAATTTTACCCTCTTGTTCATGTTGCTTTGCATTTAACACAGTATGTGGTATTTTTTCTGCTTTTAAAAGTTTATGTAAATGTTCTGATTTTTCAATTGAAGCAGTACCAACTAAAATAGGTTGTCCTGTTTTTGAAACCTCTTTTATTTTATTACAAACAGCGATAAACTTTTCTCTTTCAGTTTTATAAATAAGGTCATTTTTATCATCTCTTTGAATAGGAACATTTGTAGGGATACTAACAACATCAAGATTATATATCTCAGCAAATTCTGTTGCTTCTGTTTGTGCAGTTCCTGTCATACCTGCTAGTTTTCCATACATTCTGAAGTAATTTTGGAAGGTAATATCTGCTAGTGTTTGAGACTCATCTTGGATAGTAACACCCTCTTTTGCTTCTAAAGCTTGATGTAAGCCATCAGAAAATCTTCTTCCCTCACTTAATCTTCCTGTAAACTCATCAACAATAACAATCTCATTTTCTTGAACAACATAATCTACATCTATCTCAAAAATATTATTTGCTTTTAAAGCTTGATCTAAATGATGAGATAATGAAGCATTTTCTAAAGAGTACATATTTTCTACATTAAATAATTTTTGTGCATTTATAATACCCTCTTCAGTCAATAGAACTACTTTATTTTTCTCATCAACAGTATAATCACCACTTATCTGATCTTGTTCGTCAGGTTTAGTAGCTTCAATTTTTTCACCTTTTGTTAAAGCCAATGCAACCTCATGTGCTTTTAGATAATCTGTACTTTTATGATTTGTTGGTCCAGAGATTATTAAAGGGGTTCTTGCTTCATCAATTAAAATAGAATCAACTTCATCAACAATAACAAAATTATATTTTCTTTGCACTTTTTCTTCTAAAGAATAATGCATATTATCCCTTAAAAAATCAAAACCAAATTCATTATTTGTACCGTATGTGATGTCTGCATTATATTGCGATTTTCTATGCTCATCATCATTAACAGCACCTGTTAAAACACCTACTGTTAAACCTAAAAAGTTATATAATGGCTCTAACTCTTTTGCATCTCTTGAAGCAAGATAATCATTTACAGTAACAACATGAACACCTTCTCCTTGCATTGCATTTAAAACAACAGCTAAACTTCCAACAAGAGTTTTCCCCTCACCTGTCTTCATCTCAGCAATTCTACCCTCATGTAAAACAAGTCCACCAACAAGCTGAACATCATAGTGTCTCATACCTAAAATTCTTTTACTAGCTTCTCGAGTAATAGCAAAACTCTCATTTAAAACATCATCTAAAGTTTTTGTTTTGTTTTGAACTTCTTTTTTAAGTTTATTGAAATTTTCTTGTAATTCTTCATCACTTAAGTTACTAAAAGTATCCTCAAGGGCTGAAATTATCGCTGCTCTTTTATTATATTTTTTTACTTCTTTATCATTTCTTGTTCCAAAAATTTTTGAAAAAATATTTATCATTTTTGATTATTCCTTAGTGAATTATTGATCATAATTAGTTTTTATCAATAATTCTATCTAAAAGAAGCTGAAAGCGGTTTTAGAGTAGCTTTTGTAGAACCTTATTTAATGCGATTCTATCTAATGGTTTTGATAAATATTCATCCATTCCCGAACTTAAAAATCTCTCTCTATCAGTTTTTAATGCATTTGCGGTAAGGGCAACTATTGGAGTGTGTGGAATCTTTTCTTCTTTTTCAAATTCTACAATTTTTTTTGTTGCTTCTATCCCATTCATAATAGGCATATTTTCATCCATTAAAATCAAGTCGTAAGAATTTTTCTTAAACATATTTACAGCATCTAAACCATTCACTGCTATATCAAATTCTAAATTCATTTTTTTTAAAATCACACTCATAAATAACTGATTTGATTTATTATCTTCTACTAATAATACCTTTTTATTTTCAAAACTAATATGCTCTAAAGTATCAAATGATTTATTTTTTGAAGTACCTTCTCTCATAGGAATCGTAAAATAAAATTCACTCCCTTTCCCTAAAGTACTCTTTACATTTAACATACCACCTAATAATGATACTAGTTCCATACTAATAGAAAGCCCTAAACCTGTTCCACCGTACTGTCTTGTGGTAGAAGTATCTTCTTGATTAAACGCTTCAAAAATATATTTCAATTTATCAGAAGCTATACCTATCCCCTCATCTTGGACTGATATTTTTATTATATTGTTAGAATATGAAATATCAATGTATATATTTTTTCCATCTCCTGTAAATTTTATAGCATTACTGAGAAGATTTGATATAACTTGCTTAATTCTTAAAGGATCAGAGTGTAATATTTCGGGGACATTTTTGTCAATATTAAGATGTAATGAAATATTTTTTTGGGAAGATTTTGCTTCAAATAAGTTTCTTATACCTTGAAACTCTTTTCTCGAATCAAAATCATGTAGGTCAATATGAAGTTTACCACTTTCAATCTTACTGAAATCTAGTACATCATCAATTACACCCATTAAATGATGACTAGAATTATTTATAATCTCCAAATATTCTTTATTTTTTTTCTCTGTGATATTTTCTTCTAATAGTTCTACAAAACCTAATATACCATTTAAAGGTGTTCTAATCTCATGAGACATATTTGCTAAAAATTCAGCTTTCACTTTCGCTGCTTTTACAGCATTATCTCTTTGTTCATTAGCAATCTTATTTAATTTTTCAAGTTGTCTTTTCGATACTTCTCGTTTATGCAAAAATAAAAATAATATTGCAAATAATAATACAATAAGAAAAATTTTAATATAAAACTCTTCAAGTATTCCACGAACACATTCACATCGTTTATAAGAGATTATGTATCCTATATTTTCTTGTTTTATATTCTTAATAGGTAATAAGCTTATGTAATAATATTTTCCATTTACACTAAAAAACTCTACTTTATTTGTATATTCTAAAAAATATTTCGTATCAAATTTTTCGCTTAGTTTAAAATTTAACTTATCAAAAACATTTTTACTTAAAGTCTCTTCTGTTCTAGAAAAAGCATCCTGATAGTTCGAAAATGTATTCACTTCGTGAAAAAAATTTTCATTTACTTCAGACTGTTCATAATTTTTCTTCTCACCTGAAAATAATTTTCCTTCTACTATATCCTTATTTAATATCATATATTGAAAAATATTATAATTTGCAAGAGAAATAGTATTTATGACATTAAACCCTATGCTGATTTCCACAGAACCAATATGCTCATTTTGATAGAATAATGGATACACAAATCGATAACCATTAAATATTCTCCCCTCTTCAAAACCATTTATCTCTTGTAGGTTTTCATTCACTTTTACTATTGATGTTCTTATACTTGTTAAATTGTCTCCAAACTTACTAGGTTTATGAAATCGTAAAAAACTTTCATTTGTTGGAAGATGAAAATGTAATTGTTTTATCCCATAATCTCTTAAGTGTTCATAAAAATTTGAGAGTTTTTTGTACAATAATTTTCTATATTTATCTTTTTCATTTTTATCTTTCGCTATCAATGCTTTCTTCTGAAGAAGTAGTATTTCATCATTATTAATAATACTATTAAAAATAAATTTATTTGATTTTTTATATTGATTTATAAATGAATTAATTTGACTTTTGTGTTGTTCAATTGTCTTGTTTTTTAAAACTTCTATTCTATCATTTTTCTCAAAAATCAAAAAAACAATGAGAAGAAGCATTAAAAGTGTCATTACTGTAAATAGATATTTATTTTTATTCATACATTACCCAAATTAAAATTATTTAATTCTTATTGTATCAAATCTTCAATTTAATATAAGTAAAATAAAAAATTTATATAATTAAAAATTATTTTTTGGAATAAAATACATTACTGTTTCAAAAATACCTTCCATATAATGACGTAAATATATTTTGTAATTAGGATTTATTTCAAGTACTTTTTTGGGTATTTTATACCAATCTTCTGCTTTATGATAAATACAAATTGCTAAAATAGGTGTATGTTTTTTTATAGTATGAGAAGCACCCTCTACAGCATCTTGCTCAGCACCCTCTATATCCATTTTTATAAAATCAACTTTCTCTTTAATAAGATTATCTATGGTATCAATTTTTAATGCTTTATAATCATGATGACAATTATTTTGAGGAGTCTCTTCTTCTTTATGAAACTCTTTTTTACTTCCTAAACCACAATTTATAAATTCAATATTTTTATACTGTGAAAAATTTCTTTTTGCTATACCTATATGTAAATCGTTTGGTTCGATACAATATATTTTTTTAAAATCTGGAAAATTTTTAATTATTGTAAGTAAGGTATCTCCAACATAGCCACCTGCATCAACAAAAACTATCTCATTTATATTTGGTATTAAATCTTTATCAAAATACTGTTCTTCATGATTATTCGTAAAACCATCCATAAAATTATAGTCAAAAGATATTTTAAAATTTATCACTTTCTCAAATATTCTTTTTGATTTATCATCACAAAGTAAATTGAAAGTTTTTTGGTACTCTTTCTTATTCTTTATAAAATCATCTTCAAAATCTAAAATAAAAGGGGGTGATGCTAATTCAAAATCTGAATATCTATAAAAAGAGAGATAACTTATATTTATATATCCAAGTGAATCTAGTTTATTTTTAACTGATAAAGGGCTTCCTGTGGCAACCCATAAAATAATAGCATTTTTAGGAACATCTTCAATTTTTACAATATCTTTTTTACGAGATGTTTGGACCCTTGTAAAATCATCTATTATACCATCTACTGCTACATATTTTTTTACACTTTTTGTAAGTTTATTAATCCCTAAAATATACTTTTTCGTATTTTTTGAATGGACAAATTCATTAACAAGTTTTTTTTCCTCTTTATTTGCATAATCAATATTAATTAAATTAATCAATATAGCGATCTCTAATCACTAAAAACTGATCTAAGTTTTCAAAAAACAAATTAACCAGATAAGGATCAAATTGTTTTCCACTTTCTTCTCTAAAAAGAGTTAATATTTTTTCTAGTTCCCAGGCTTTTTTATAACATCGATCACTTCCTAAGGCATCAAAAACATCACAAATTGCTGTTATTCTTCCATAGATATGAATATCTTCTTTTTCTAAGCCTCGTGGGTATCCTGAACCATCCCATTTTTCATGATGTTCGTAAGCAACAATTGCGGAAGTCTGTAAAATCTCTCTACTTGATCCTTTTAACATCTCATAACCTAAAGTAGAATGTGTCATCATAATTTTAAATTCATCAAGAGTTAATTTTCCTGGTTTATTTAAAATAGCATCAGGAATACCAACTTTCCCAATATCATGCATCGGGGAGGCTAGTTTTAATAATTGTGCTTTTTCCTCATCTAAACCTGCAAGTTTTGCTAGTATATAAGAGTACTCTGCAACTCTTTTTACATGGAAACCTGTCTCTTTACTTCTTGTTTCACCAATAGCACCCATCGTAAAAACAACCTCTTTTTGTGTATCCACAATATCTTTTACCGCAATTTCAAGTTGTTTTTGTAAATCCATTTTATAATGTTCTAGTTTAGTAATATCATGCCGTATTCCTAAATATTCAATAATTTCATTATTAGTATCTAATAAAGGTATAATTAAAGAATCTACAATATATTCAGAACCATCTTTTGCTTTATTTTTAATAATACCACGCCATTGTTTTTTAGCGGTTATTGTTTTCCACATATCTTTAAAAATAGCTGCATCCATCTCAGAATGACGTATTATATTATGACCCTTACCTAAACATTCCTCTTTTGTATATTGTGAAATATTAAAAAATGCTTCATTTGCATATATAATATTTCCTTTTAAATCTGCTTTTGAAACAATAGTACTTGAATCTATCGCATCCTTATATTGTGTCAGAAGTGTGTTTGAAAGCTCAGCATCTTTTTGTTTCTCAATATATTTAAGACATTCGTTCATCACTTTAGCAAACGTATTTAACTTGATTGGTTTTTCTATAAAATAATGTACACGTAACTCAATAGCTTTTATAAGATCTTCTCTATTATCTAATCCAGTAATCATCATAAAAACCTGATTTGGATTATGGTCTTTTATTTTTGCAATTAATTCAAAACCATTCATAATAGGCATAATCATATCTGAAATTACAAGATCATACTCTCCATTCATGTACAAATCAAAAGCTTCTTCTCCATTTTTAGCATAAGTTACATTGGAGATATTGATTTTTTTAAATAATACTTTCACAAATTCAATAATTGCATTATCATCTTCAGCATATAAGATACTTACAGTATTCACAATTAGCCCTTATTTACAGCAACTTGATTTCTTCCATTATTTTTACAAAAATATAAACCATCATCAGATTTTTTAATCATAGATTCTAAATCATCTTCCATACCATAACAAATACCAATAGATGCAGTAAATTTAATCTCTAAACCATTCGTTTTAATAATATTATTTTCAAATACCAATCGAATTTTTTCAAAAAGAACATCTAAGTCTTCTCTACTTATATCTTCCAATAAAACACAAAATTCTTCTCCACCAAATCTTGCCATTAAATCACTACTTCTTAAATGTTTGTTTAAAATATTTGCAACTTCTATAATTGCAACATCACCAACATCATGCCCATACGTATCATTAATATTTTTAAACTTATCTATATCAAACATAGCAACAGCTAAATCTTTACCACTTCTTTTCGCTTTAGCAAATATAGCCTCCCCTGCTTCAAAAAAATATCTTCTATTGTATGCACCTGTCATAAAGTCTTTATTTGCCATATCCCTTGTTTTCTCAAAAAGAGCTAATAACTCTAAGTTTGAATTAATTCTTGTAATAAGTTCGATTTCAGTATATGGCTTATTTAAAAAGTCATTTGCACCCACACTTATAAACTGAGAAGAAAGATCAGGTCTATCATTTGCACTTAAAACAACAACTGCTAATTCATCTTTATCAAACTCTTCTCTAATTTTAAGAGTCAAATCCATTCCATCCATTTTTGGCATGTTAAAGTCTGTTAGCACTATAGAAAATTTCATTTCACTATTGTGTAATATTCCGTATGCTTCCAAACCATTCATTGCAGTTACTACATTAAATTTCATTCTCTCTAAAATATCCACAGCAACTGCTAATTGAACACTTGAATCATCAACAACCAAAATATTTTTTCCTTGATTTTGAACCACTTTTGTTGCACTATCTACAGCATGATCTAATCCCCTTTGATCACCTTTTACAATATAGTCAATTATTTTATTTTGTGTTAACATCTCTCTGAAATTGGCAACTTTAATGCTTGTAAGAACTATAGTAGGTATATCTTTTGCCATTGCGTATTCTACAATTGCTCCATGATCTACACCAGGTAAATCTAAATCTAAAATAGAGATATCAATATTTTGATTTTTATCTAAAATATGTTTCACAGCTTCCTTATATGAAGAAGCAGCTAATATGTTTAAATTACTCATTTTTAATAAAAGCTTATCCCTTAATAAATTGATAACATTTTCATCTTGGTCTACAATTAAAATTGTTTTACTACTATACATGTAACATTTCCTTAATTTCATTATTTAATTTTATTTTATCTACTGGTTTAGTTAAATAACTATCCATTCCTGCTTCCAAAAATTTTTCTCTATCCCCTTTTATTGCATTTGCAGTTAATGCAATTATAGGAGTGTGTTCTAAGTTATTTATTTTTTCATATTCAAGTATCCATTTAGTTGCTTCTATCCCATTCATATTTGGCATATTTTCATCCATAAGTATTATAGCATACTTACCTTTCTTGAACAAATCAATTGCCTCTTTACCATCGTTAGCAATGGTAAATTCCAAATTCATTTTTTTTAAAATCACCTTCATAAACATTTGATTTGCTGGATTATCTTCTACTAAAAGAACCTGTTCTTTCGAAAATTCAATCATAGTTTTCGAAACTTTTAACTCTTTTACTTCCTTCCCTATTGTAACTGGGATAGAAAAATAAAATTCACTCCCTTTTCCTTGCGTACTTTTGACTTTTAATTCTCCACCTAATAAAAGTACAAGTTCTTTACTTATAGAAAGTCCAAGGCCTGTTCCACCAAATCGTCTTGTCGTTGAATTATCTTCTTGTGTAAAAGAATCAAAAATAGTATTCAATTTTTCATTAGAGATACCTATTCCTTCATCTTTTACATTTATATACATAAATCCATTTTTATAAGAAATTTCTAATGTTACACTTTTATTTGAAGATGTAAATTTGATTGCATTTGAAAGTAAATTGAGTACAACTTGTTTTATTCGTAAAATATCACTATTTACATACTCAGGCAAACAATCAATATTTAAAGTGAAGTTAATTGATTTTTCTTGTGCCGTTGCTTCAAAGAGATAAGCGATGTTTTGAAATTCTTCTTTTGGATTAAAATCTATTTTTTCTAGATCTATTTTCCCATTTTGAATTTTACTAAAATCTAAAATATCATTTATTACGCCAAGTAAAGAATAACTTGATTTGTCTATAATATTTAAATATTTAAGGTTTTCTTCCCCTTTTACACTCTCTTTTAAAATATCTATAAAACCCACAATTGCATTTAAAGGTGTTCTTATTTCGTGCGACATATTTGCTAAGAAATCACTCATTGACTTCCTAGCATCATCAGCTATATTTCTTTGATCTTCTAACTCTTTTTGAAATCTTTTAATATTTGTAATATCTGATATAATTCCAAGTATCGAATCTTTATGATTATAAGAGATTGGAATTGTAGATAACAATGCATCAATAATCTCTCCATTGTTTAATTTATATTGCGTTTCAAATTCATTCACACAATAGTTTTCATCCATTGCAGATAGTATCTCTTCTCTTTGTTCCATAGAAGTATATAAAAAATCTATTTTTTTCCCAACTATCTCTTCTTTTTCATCAATTTTATATTGTTTTTTTGAATACTTATTTGCAAAAACTATCTCTTTTGTTTCTAAATCAGTAATTAAAATAGGGATTGGTATCAAGGATAAAATACTACTCAATTTTTCCTTCTCTTCAATGATAATTTTTTCTGCTTCCTTTCTTTTTTTCACTTCTATTCGTAATTTATTATTCCAAAAGATAATAATTAATATAGTGACAATAAATAAAAAAATAACTTTATAAAGAAAATCATAATCAAACTTTATAACCTCTTTACTTGTAATCCATCCTTTATATATAAGGTTTCTATCACCTGAATTAATACTATCAATTGCTTTATCCATGATATTTTTTAACATCTTCAAATCATCACGAATCATAATTTGTAAATGAAAATCAACATCTGTAATACCACCAATTTTTATCCCGTCAACATTATTATTTGACAAAATTGCTTGTTGTAAAACAGGCAAAATATCTACTGCTGCATACACTTCATGTTTATCAACTAATTTTAAAGCTTCATTTGTATCTGAAACTGTTACAAACTTAATCAATGGATATTTTTCTTTTAAAAGTTTATGAGCACTATAATCTTTCCCAACAGCGACTTTTTTTCCTTCTAAAAAAGATGTTTTTTGGATAAAAGCAGTATCTGATCGTACTGCAATTGCAATTGGAAATGACTCATAAGGTTTAGTGAAGACAGCATAATTTTCTCTATTATTTGTAGCACTAGAGGAGATAGTCATGTCACTTGTTTTATTTTTGATATTTTGCAATACATTGGTAAAATTATTTTCTTTTTTTAGATTTACAGATAAGCCAACTTTTTGTGCAATCAATCGTAAGTACTCAACACTAATACCAACAATTTTTTCATCTTTCGATTCATAATTAAAAGGAACCCATTTTACTGTTGTGGATGCTATAAATTTATTATTTTTTATAAAATTTTTTTCTTTTTCTGTAAGAACTATTGTTTTGCTTATCATTGGAGTTGAAAATAATGTTGTCCCCAAACAAATAATAATAAAAAATACAATTTTAAACATAATATACCTTTCTTTTAGTCTCTATATTTATTCCGAATCAGTAAAAATTTATCAATATTATCAAAAAACAAGTCAATTAATTTTGGATCAAAATGTTTCCCTTTTTGCTCTATGAAAAGTTCTAATATCTTCTCCAACTCCCAAGCTTTTTTATACACCCTATCACTTCCTAAAGCATCAAATACATCGCAAATTGCTGTAATTCTTCCATAAATATGAATATCTTCACCTTGTAAAGCCTTCGGATATCCAGACCCATCCCATTTTTCATGGTGTTCTAAAGCAACAATAGCAGATGTTTGTAAAATAGAACGATTTGAACCTTTTAACATCTCATATCCAAGTTCTGCATGTGTTTTCATAATTACAAACTCTTCATCTGTTAATTTACCAGGTTTATTTAATATAGCGTCAGGAATACCAACTTTCCCTATATCATGCATTGGGCTAGCTAATTTTAATGATTGAGCCTCTTCTTCATTTACTCCTGCTAACTTTGCTAATAAGTATGAATATTCAGCTACCCTTTTTACATGATTTCCAGTTTCTTTACTTCTACTTTCTCCAATAGCCCCCATAGTAAAGATAACTTCTCTTTGAGTATCTTCAATCTCTTGTTTTAGACTCACCAGTTGTGTAACATCATGGCGAATACTCATATATTCTAGTATTTCATTATTTATATCTAAAATTGGAACTATTGTGGTATCCATATATTTAATATCACCATTTTTCGTAATATTTTTTAAAATCCCTTGCCATATTCTTTTTGCTTGAATCGTGTCCCAAAGTTCTTTAAAAAAGCTTTTTGGAGTATCAGGGCTTCTGAGTATACTGTGTGCTTTTCCTAAAATCTCATCTTGTTCATATCCATTTAACTTGCAAAATTTGTCATTTATATAAGTAATATTCCCTTTTAAATCTGTTCTTGAAACAGTTGAACTATTATTGATTACTTTCTCATATTCAGATAATATATGTATCTTTTCATCTAAATCTTTTGAAGTAAGGTCTAACTCTTTTTTTAAAATATCCTTATAATGTTCACTTTTTGTTATATCATGGCGTATACCTATATATTCCATAATATTATTATTTTCATCCAAAATAGGTATTATTACTGCATCAACTATATATATTGAACCATCTTTTGCTTTATTTTGAATCGTACCATTCCATTGTTTTTTTGATTGTATTGTTGCCCATAATTCTTTAAATACACCAGATGGCATATTGGGATCACGTACGATATTATGTGGTTTTCCTAATAATTCTTTTTCAGAATACTGTGATAACCTACAAAACTCTTCATTAACATACGTTATTCTCCCTTTTGTATCAGCTTTAGAAAGAATTGTACTTGAATCAATTGCTTGCTTATATTGTTTTAATAAGATATTTGAAAGGATTAACTCTTTTTTTTCATTTATTAAATCAAAACTATCAGTAAGCGTGGAAATAAATTTTTTAGGATCGATTGGTTTTTCAATAAAAAAATTCACCCTTAATTCTATAGCTTTTATAAAATCATCTCTATTATCAAGTCCAGTAACCATCATAAATACTTGCTTAGGATTTATTTCTCTTATTTTTTCTATTAATTCAAAACCATCCATTTCAGGCATTATCATATCTGTAATTACTAAATCATATTGATCTTTTTTATATAAAAGCAAACCCTCATGACCATTTTTTGCATACGTTACATTTGATATATTATATTTATTAAAAATTACTTGAATAAAGGCAATAACTGATTTATCATCCTCTACATAGAGTATTTTTAAATTATTTGAGTTCACTAAATTGTCCTTTAAGTACTAATAAAAAATTTTTACAGCTTTGTATATCTTCATCTTTTGCACTTGCTTCAATATTTAAACACAAGGCAAAGATATCTTGATAGTTGTATTTCATACTTATTATTTTTAGAATATTGATATATTTAATAATATTTGTAAAATGCGTATCAAGTATAGATTTTTCCACTAAATTGAGTGGTTCAGTAATTTTAGTAAAGAAATCACTTCCGAAGAGATGTTTTTTATTTGTTTGCTCCACCATATCAAATAAACTTTCTCTGTCAAAGTACTTCACTAATATCTCGGCAAGTTTTTCTCTATTAAGTGGCTTACTCAAGTATTCATCCATCCCAGCATTTTTAAATCTTGATTCATCCCCTACCAGTGCATTTGCAGTCAAAGCAATAATAGGTGTATATTTTCTTTTTTCTTTGTTTTCTAAAATTCGTATTTTTTGAGTAGTATCTATTCCACTCATATTAGGCATATTTTCATCCATAAAAATCATATCATATTTATTTTTTGAATATAATTCAATAGCTTCAAACCCGTCAGATGCTATATCAAATGTTAATTTATGTTTTTTTAATATTATTTTCATAAATGTTTGATTTGTTATATTATCTTCAACTAACAAAACATGTTGATTATAAGTAGTATTGATTTTTTCTATTTTTTCATTGTCTATTATTTCATGATGTTTAATATTTATCTCATTGAGTTCACCAATAGGTATGCTAAAGAAAAATGAACTTCCTTTATTTAATGCACTCTCCAGACCAATTTCACCACCTAAAAGAGTAACTAGTTTAGAACAAATACTCAATCCTAATCCCGTCCCACCAAAATTTTTAGTTGTTGATTTTTCAGCTTGACTAAAAAGTTCAAATACTTTTTTATGATTTTCTTTTGCGATACCTAGCCCATTATCTGTAACTTTAAATTCAACAAATTGTTTCTCTTCTTGTAATGTAACTTCTAAACAAATCTCACCACCATTTGGTGTAAATTTAATCGCATTTGAAATAAAATTTGTAAGTATTTGTTTAATTCTCATAAAATCAGAATTAAGATATTTTGAAACTTTTGTAGAGAGAATAGTTTTAAGGGTTAATCCCTTTTTTTCAATCATAGGGGTATATAAACTTATGATATGATTTATAAGTTCAGATATAACAAAAACTTCATTATTGATATCTAATTTTCCATTATCAATTTTTGAAAAATCTAAAACATCATTAATAAGATTTAATAAAAGATCACCAGATTTTTGAATAGTAGAGAGATAATTTTTTTTCACTGTGTCTGATTCATCTTCGGCTAACAAATCTACAAAACCAATAATAGCATTTAAAGGTGTACGTATCTCATGTGACATATTTGCTAAAAACATCGCTTTGTGTTGTTCAGCCTCTCTTGTTTTTTCTAATGACTTAATAAGTTCTTGATCTTTTTGTTTTAAAATTTGTACATTGAGATAGTTTTTAACATGTAAATCACACTTAAGAAGAAGTTCCTCAGTTGCGAATGGTTTTTTTAAAAAATCACTTGCACCATTTTTTAAGGCTCGTGCAATAACATTTTTATTATCGTTACCTGAAAGCATTATTATAGGTAAGTCCAAATATGCTATCTTAGATTTAACTTTTTCAATAAATGATATACCATCCATAATAGGCATTTCATAATCTAAAATAATTAAATGTATCTCATTTGTCTCTAATGCTTCTAGACCATCTTCACCATTGATTGCTTCTATTATATTAAACTTCTTTGGAGTAAGTATATTTGACAACATTTTTCTCATAAAAGAAGAGTCATCTACAAGTAAAATATTTATCTCAGAATTTATTTGTACAGTGCATAGTAATTTTTTTATATCGTCAATGATTTTATGAGTTGGATTAGATTTAGAAAAATAATCTAAAATACCAGCTTCAAATATATGATTTCTTCTTTGATGATCGTTATCTCCACTTAATACAATCACTTTAGATTTTTCTTCTTTAGAAAGAGTATCAATTAATTCGTTCCCTTCCCCATCAGGAAGTATTAAGTCAAGTATTATAAAATCAAACTCTTCATTTTTTATATATGTTTCTGCACCTCTTAAACTATAAGTTTGTGTAATTTTATGGCCTAATAAAGTCAAGCCATCTTTTATTTTTTCATTAAATGTTTTACTATCATCGACTACAAGTATTTTATAACGTATATTATCACAAACCGTATCATAATACGAGCTATTCATAACTAAATCATTCATTAAATCTCAATCTCAAAAATAGCACACTCTTTTTCATTGTAAGCTTTTATTGTGCCATAATGTTCTTCAACAATCTCTTTGGCAATATTTAGTCCCACCCCTACACCTTTGTTTATTTTGGTACTTACAAAAGGGTCAAATATCCGCCCAATAATATCTTTTGGGATACCCTTATGTGCATTATCTTTAAATAATATTTTTATTTTTTTATTTTTTTGAGTTATTGTAACATCAATTCTTCGAGCATTATATTCTTTGGAACTATTCTCAAATTCATCACACGCATTATTTAATATAATTATCCATACCTGTTCTAATTTTTCTTTATTAACAGAACAACTAAAATTTTCCAAATTTTCAGACAAATCAAGATTAAAAGGGATATTATTTATATAGATAGAAACAAGATGTTTTGATCTATTATATATCATCCTTAAAGCAAAAATCAAAGTTGAATATAAGTTTTCATTACTCAATTCAGTATTTCCTTTTTTTGAAATCTCTTTCGTATTATTTATAATATTTTGTAATCTTTCTAAACCACTCTTTAAAATATCATGAGTAATTAACAAATCATTTTTAATATTTTCATTTCCTTCTAAAGCGTTTAAGTCTGCATTCATTATCTCTAAGTTTGATTTTAAATAGGTAACAGGAGTATTTAGTTCATGAGTAATAGCAGTAGCCATTTTTCCAATAGATGCCATTTTTATATCTTCTATCTTACGTTTTACATTTTGGTTCACTTTATCTTCAAGTTTTTTATTTATATTTTTGAGTTTCTTTTTATTTTTTAAAAACATCATATATAAATGTAAAAGAGAGTTTACTCGAGTAATCAATTCTGTTTTTTCAAATGGTTTTGATATAAAATCACTAATTCCAGATTTTAAAGCTTGTACATTTTCATTTGTATTATCAAGCGAACTAATCATAATAATAGGAATATTTTGAGTTAAAACATTATTTCTTAAAATCTTTATCGCTTCAAATCCATTCATTTTAGGCATCACTGCATCAATTAAAATGATATGTGGTAGTTTTTTTATTGCTATTGTGATTCCATCTTCACCATTATCTGCTTCTAAAAATTCGTATTTTCCGACTTTTGTAAGAGTATATTTGACCATAAGTCTATTTGATTCTTGATCATCAACAATAAGTACCCGTGGTGTTTTTTTTAAATTCATTTATCTAATTTTATCCAATGATATTTTAAGTTGATTTAATAAATCTTCATAATCAATAGGTTTTAACTCTTTTGCTGAAAATTCAATCTCTTTTGATAATTCGTAGATTTCAATTAGTTTAAGATTTGCAGAACTTCCTTTTATAGAATGTGCCGATGTAAATATACTTTCATAATCTTTATCTGCTATAGCTATTTCAAGAACTTTTAATGATTCTTCTGCACTTTCTATAAAAACACCCATCAACATCTCTACATCTTCTAAATCAAATTCTAACTCATCTGCAATTTTTTGTAAATCAACTTTATCTATCATGAATATTTCCTGTTATTTATTGTAATTATTGTATAGAAATAATTATTATAAAATAATTAAATGATAATATGATACTATTGCATAATTACAATATTTAAAGGCTAAACACATGAAACTATTTAAAAATATAATAATTTTTCTCTTTTTTTCTATAACATTATTTGCAAATGAATTTACAGATATTAAAACATTTGAAGCATCATTTATACAAACCATTACGAACCCATCAGGGAGTAAAGTTCTCTATAAAGGTAGTCTACATATTCAAAATCCGAGTAAAATAAAATGGCAATACAAAAATCCCATACAAAAATCAGTCTATATCAAAAAGCACACAGTTACGATTATCGAACCAGAATTAGAACAGGCAATAATAACTAAAATTGATAAAGAGATAAATATTTTTACATTACTCAAAAATGCACAAAAAATAACAAATGAAGAATACCTTTCAAATTTTAATAACGTAAACTATACATTAACTATAAAAAATGGGAAACTCTTTAAAATTGCATATAAAGATGAAATTGAAAATGATGTGCTCCTTACTTTTCAAAATATTCAACAAAACCATAAAATAGATGAAAAAATATTTAAGTTTTACATCCCTTTAGATTTTGATATCATCAAACAATAAATTTTTAATAATTATTCGATATAATTCCACAAAGGTACAATAAGCAATAGCTTGAACTTCACGTTTAAGAGGAAAGTCTGGGCTGCTGTGAAGTATGGTTCCATCTAACTGATGGCTAGGGTAACCTAAGGGACAGTGCAACAGAAAGTAAACTACCTCTTTTTTGAGGAAAAGGTGAAACGGTGGGGTAAGAGCCTACCAATGTTTTGAGCAATCTTAACAGTTATGTAAACCCAACCAGGCAGCAAGAAGAGATGGTATAAACTTCACGATAATGGCTCTTCGCTAGATTGATTTAGTAATAAATCAAGTAGATAAATTATTGCTTTCTACAAAACTCAGCTTATCGTTGTACCTTTTACTTATAAACCCTTTATTTATCGTATTTAGATAGCTTTATTATTTGGAACTGTGTCAGAATTGTGTCCAAATAAATTAAAATCACTTCCTAAATCTATAAGTTTTGGATTTATTACACTTGCATAATGGCTTAATGTAACTTTTGGACTGCTATGTCCTAATAATCCTGCTAATTCATTAATACTTATTTTAGCTAAGAAGTTCTTTAAATTCTAAGTATGAATTGGTGTAGCCAGATCAACTCTTGAATGAACCATAAGTTCATATAAAAAAGAACGGTTATTTTTTTTTATAAAAACTCAAAATTTACAATAATCTAATATTTAGATATAATTTTAACTAAAAGAATGGATATTATTGAGAAAGTGAAATAATGATTTTATTGGAAAATATTTTTACCAATATACCAATATCAAATGAAATAATAGGACTTATGTTATTTGCAGTAATATTATCTTTAGTTTTTAAAAAATTTAGTTTCAAAAGAATGTCACAAGATAATAAAAATAAAAAAGGTGCAGAATATGAAAAGTATGTATCAAATCATTATAAAAATAAAGGTTATATGATAGAAGAGAGAGGTGGTTTTGATGATGGTGGAATTGATTTAATTGCATACAAAAATAATCAAATCTTACTTATACAATGTAAAAATTGGAATTCGAATAATTCATATAAAATAACAGAAATAAAAGTAAGAGAATTTTATGGAGCTTGTCATTTTTATATAAATGATAATAATATGGAAGATAAAGAAATAATATGTATTTATATTGTTCCTGATAAAACTCTTTTAAATCAAAAAGCAATAAATTTATTTAAAAAACATTATTCTAAATGTAGATATGAGATAATAAATTTTAAGAAATAATGACAGAGGAGTGATTAATTCCCCCTTTTATCAATATAACTTAGTAGTAAATACTAGAAATATTAAAAGTATCATCATTATTTTGTTAAACACGGTTTACCCTTTCATAAGGCACTCCCAAACCAACACTTCCCACATACCTAAAAGGCAAAAAAAAAGGTAAGGTTTTACCCCTACCTAATCAGTGTCTTACTAGTAGGTAATCACTCCCACAAGTTCAACCGTGTATAACAATGCAAAATTATAATATAATCTTTTTATATTGTCAATAGAAAAGCCTTCACGACAACTCACAATTAAACAACAATACAGGCAATTAAATCAATCTGCTTTTTATGCGACTTAGTTGCATTTAAGAATTATTATTTTATCATTCCCAATATAAAAAAATTTATTATTAAAATAGTAAAAAGGTTTAAAATGTTTAAAAAAAGCAACTTGAAGGTTAAAATATTATTTCCTATCATTATTAGTACTATGATTATAATCCTAGCATTAAGCATAGTTCTCTTAAAAACAGAAAAGAGTGTACTTGTAGAAAGTGGTACTCAAATGGCTGATTTAGTAACAAAACAGGCATCCGAGATGAGAAAGATATATGCAGGTCAAATAATGCCTAAAATATATGAAAATGGTGGTTATGATCATGAAAATTGGCAAGAACGTAAAGGTGCAGTACCTGCAGCTGCGACACTTGTGAATATGGTTGGACATAATCTATCAAATGCAATGCCAGGTGTTACACTCAGACTTTATAGTGAATATCCATTTAAAAATAGAACTTTACAACTTGATGAATTTGAAAAAAAATCTTTAATTGCATTAGAAAAAGACACAACAAAACCATATTATGAGATTATTGAAAAAGGTGATGAAACATATATCAAATATGCTATATCCGATGTAATGGCACAAGGGTGTGTGAACTGCCACAATAGCCATCCCTTAACAAACAAAAATGATTGGAAAGTGGGAGACTTTAGGGGTGCTGTATCTGCAACTATCCCACTGTCTAATTTAGAAAACGAGTTATTTAGTAGTTTTTTAAGCTTAAATTTCATTATTATTTTACTTCTCATTTTGTTAATTATTTTTACATTATTTGTAGTTAATAAAGTTTCTAAAAATATATCCCTTTTCCAACAAAGTTTAGTTAACTTTTTTTCCTATCTAAATAGAGAAAAAGCAGAATTAGAAATTACTGAGATTCATTCCAATGATGAGATAGGTGAAATGGCACAACTTATTAATAAAAATATTTTGCAAACTAAAGCCAACAATCTTGATGATACAAGAGTAATAGGTGAAATTATTTTAACGACAGATAAAATAGAACAAGGTATGTATAGCTGTAGAATCAATTCACATACTAAAAATCCGATGATAGAAACTCTTGCAATTACAATAAATAAAATGCTAAATGTCTTAAATAAAGATATAAATAATTTAAAAAATACCCTTAATCAATATGCAAATGATGATTTTAGAAGTAAAGTACCAATTGATTCTAAGCTAAAGGCTGATATGTTATCAGTTATGCAGTCTGTGAATACATTAGGAAATTCATTATCTAATAATGCAAAATCTAATTTAACAAATGGAAAACATTTAGAATCTAACTCATCTACAATGAAAAACTCTGTAAATAATCTTGCAGACAAATCAAACCAGCAAGCTGCTTCTCTAGAGCAAACTGCTGCTGCTATAGAGGAGATAACTTCAATCACTAGAAATAACGCTAATAATGCCGTTCATATGTCTGAGCTTGGTTCAAAAGTGAAAAAAGAAGTATCAAAGGGTATGGAACTTGCTAAAAATACATCGTCTTCAATGGATGAGATAAATACCGAAGTAAGTGCCATTAATGATGCAATTACTGTAATTGACCAAATTGCATTCCAAACAAATATTCTTTCTTTAAATGCAGCAGTAGAAGCTGCAACTGCTGGAGAAGCAGGAAAAGGCTTTGCTGTAGTTGCACAAGAGGTTAGAAATCTTGCTTCACGATCAGCAGAAGCTGCAAATGAGATTAAACTTATTGTTGAAAATGCAAAAGAAAAAGCAAATAAAGGGAAAACTGTTTCTGATAAAATGATTTCAGGATATGAAATATTAAACCAAAACTTTAATGACACAATCACCTTAATTGAAAATGTCAGCAATTCATCAAAAGAACAAATTCAAGGGATTGAACAAATAAATGATGCAATAAGCACACTCGATAATGTCACACAAGAAAATGCAAGTGAAGCAAACTCAGTTGCCAATATAGCTAAGGATGTAAGTAAATTAGCAAATGAGTTAGTTGCAAATGCTGAAAATAAGAAATTTTAATTTCTTTCTTATTTCTAAATTTTTTTAATTAAATATAATATTTAAAATAAAGTTTTTGTGTACTATAATACAAGAAAAAGGACTAAAATGAAAACTACACTATCAATCGGGTTATTATTAACACTCATTTCAACAGCATCATTTGCTGATGCTTATGCAAACTGTAAGGGCTGTCACGGAGTAAATGGAGAAAAAGTTGCTTTAGGTAAAAGTAAAATAATAAAAGATATGACAAAATCTGAAATTGAAGATTCTTTATTGGGGTACCAAAATGGAACTTATGGTAGATCGATGAAGGGTCTAATGGTAGGTCAAGTAAGATCGTTAAGTGCTGCTGATATTAAATCAATAGCAAATCAAATAGGTAAATAACCCTATTTCAGCTTTCAAGAGAGATTTATATATGCTAATATAATCTTCTCTTGTATCTAATCAACAACAAAAATTCAAATTATCTCATCAAACGACATTTTTAACCTATAAATTATATGAATTAAATTGTATAATACAATAAAAAAAGTAGACACTATGAAAAAAGCTATTGTATTGATGAATATGGGTGGTCCTAATAACCTAAATGAAGTTGATGTATTTTTAAAAAATATGTTTAATGATAAATATATCATTGGGGCTCCACAACCTATACGAGCAATGATCGGTTGGATAATACGTAAAAAAAGATTAAAAGAAGCTACCCATAATTACAGTTTGTTGGGTGGAGTTTCTCCTATAGTTGGTCATACAAAACGATTAATACGAAAACTTGAAAAAGAAGTAGATGCGGATGTTTTTTATGTGATGAGATACACTCCTCCATTTGCAAATGACGTAATAGCAAAAATCAAACATTATGATGAGATTTATGCACTTCCAATGTATCCACACTATTCTAACACCACTACAAAGTCATCAATTGAAGATTTACAAAAATTCGCAAAAATGTATGGAGTTGCTGATAAAATAAAAACTATTGACGATTATTTCGATGATACATTATACAATCAAACGATAGTAGAACGTATCAAAGAATCTCTCAATGGTGAAGAGAGTCAAGATTTTACACTTATTTTCTCAGGACATGGGTTACCTCAAAAAACAATAGATAAAGGTGATCTATACCAAAAACATATTTTAGCAAATGTGGAAGCTGCTAAAAAAGAGTTAGAATCTCAAGGGATAAAGTTTAAAAGTATAGAAGTAGCTTACCAATCTAGACTAGGACCTATGGAGTGGCTTCGACCTTATTTGGAAGACAAATTAGAAGAGGTAGTAAAAGAAAATAAAAAAGTGATTATTTATCCAACATCATTTACAGTGGATAACTCAGAAACTCAAGGAGAGCTCGATATTGAGTACCGAGAAGTTGCAGACGAATTGGGTTTTGAAGATTATCGAGTAGCAAAAGCACCCAATAATCATCCTTTATTTATCAAATGTTTAAAAAATCTCTATGAAAAGATGCAAGATCCAAACTTTACTAATGACAAAATAAAAACAGCAGGAATGATTATGCTTACTCACGGAAGTAAGCAAAAAAGTTTAAATGATGATTTTATAAAGTTAGTAGATGAGATCAAAAAGAAAGATCAAAAATTCAAAAGCATAAATGCTGCTTTTTTAGAATTTTCGGAATCAACCATAGAAGATATTGTTCAAAAACAAATAAAAGATGAAATTACTAAAATATACATCTATCCATATTTATTAAACATAGGAATATATCTGAGTGTTGATTTAGAAAATATACTTAAAGAATTGTCTATTAAACATAAAAATATTGAGTTTCATCTTCTTGAGCATTTTGGAAAATCGAACAGAATTAGTGATATTATAGTAAGTGAAATAGATGAAATAAAGGAGTAATTATGAAAATTGGTGTTTCGTCTTGTTTATTAGGGAATATGTGTCGTTATGATGGTTCAGGAGCAAAAGATAGATTTGTAGTAGATATATTATCGAATTATTTTGAACTCATAGGGTATTGTCCTGAAGAACCAGTATTTGGGACACCTAGAGATACGATACGACTCGTGGAAATAGATCAAAACATCCATGTACATATCGGTAAATCATCAGTCGATGTAACTGAAAAATTACAAAATTCTGCAAATATTTTTGCTCAAAAAGCAAAAAAAGATAATCTTTGCGGTTTTATACTAAAATCTAAGTCCCCCACTTGTGGAATGGAAAGAGTGAAAATCTATCAGGAAAAAAGTTCTCTAAATGAGAAAAAAGGGATAGGAATATTTGCAAAAAAACTTCGAGAACTCTACCCTTATCTTCCTATTGAAGAAGAGGGAAGGTTAAATGATCCTTGGTTAAAAGAAAATTTTCTTATGCAAGTTTTTGCCTATAAAGATTTACATGATTTTTTAGATACCAAACCATTAATAAAAAATCTTGTACAGTTTCATACAAACTATAAATATCTTATTTATGCAAAATCGCAAAGTAGTTATAAAGAGTTGGGAAAAATTGTTGCAAATCAAGATAAAAAAGATTTAAATAGTATCTTAACAGAATATACAATAGGGTTTTTAAAAGCAATAGCTTTAAAAAGTTCTATAAATAAAACATATAATGTATTACTTCATATCTTTGGATATTTTAAAAAAGATTTAAAAAAAGAAGAAAAAGAGTTTATATTAACTGCAATTAATGAATATAAATCTGGAATAATACCACTTATTGCAATTACAAAAATATTAAATCTTTATGTGATTAGATTTGATGAAAAATACCTAAAAACACAAAAATTTCTCAACCCCTACCCTAAAGAATTTGCGTTAAGAAGTGATACGAAAGCATATAAATAATGAAGCAAATTCTTTGGTTCAGAAGAGATTTACGCATCAATGATAATGCAATATTATCAAATGCGTTAGATGAAGTATTTCCTATATTTATATTTGATAAAAATATACTTGAAAAATTGCCAAAAGATGACAAAAGAGTAACTTTTATATATAAAAGTGTTTTAAATCTCAAAAAAAAACTACAGAGTATCGGTCTTGATCTGGCTATTTTTTATGACTATCCCATAAATGTATTTACAAAATTACAAAATAATTTTGATGAAGTTTTATGTTCATGTGATTTCGATAGTTATGCAATACGAAGAGATAAAGAGATGGAAAATATTTTGCCATTAAAAAGATTTTATGATAGTTTTCTGATTCATCCAAATGATGGACTAAAAATTGATGGTACTGCTTACAAAGTATTTACACCTTTTTATAAAAATCTAAAAGTGTTATGGGCAAGTGATACAATAAAAGAGTATAAAACAAATCAAAATTTAAAACTGTATCAATATAACTATACTCATACTATTTCATTAAATGCATTAGGTTTTAAAGAACAAAAAATAGCTTCATTTTTAGAAAAAAATGCCTTTGTACTCTTAGATGAGTTTAAAGAAAAGATTAGTAAATATCAAGAAGATAGGGATTTTTTCACTAAAGATGCTACTTCTAAAATATCTGTTCATTTACGATTTGGAACAATATCCCCTAGACAAATTTTTAATACAATTAAAAAACATCCATCTAGTGAATTTTTTATACGAGAATTATTTTGGAGAGAGTTTTACAGTTATATTCTCTATCATTTTCCCAAAAGCGAATATTTTAATTTTAAAGGTAAAAATATTGATTGGAATGAAAATGAAAAATATTACAAAGCTTGGTGCGATGGAGATACAGGTGTACCCATAATAGATTCAGCTATGCAACACTTAAATCAAACAGGACTTATGCACAATCGCCTTCGCATGGTAGTAGCATCTTTTTTAACGAAAAATCTTTTTTTACCGTGGCAATGGGGAGAAAAGTATTTTGCATTAAAACTTCTAGATTATGAAACATCCTCAAATGTAGGTTCTTGGCAATGGAGTGCCAGTACAGGTGCTGATAGTGTTCCCTATTTTAGAGTATTTAATCCATATACTCAAAGTACAAAATTTGACAAAGAGGGTCTTTTTATCAAATCTGTATTAACAGATTTACAAGATATAGAACCAAAACTTTTACACAAAGAAGATGGGCTTCAAACAAATTTATTTTTAAACTATCCAAAAGCTATAGTTGATATAAAAGAATCAAGAGCACAAGCAATACAAAGATTTAAATATGCCAATACATGATTTAGCAGTTATAGGAAGTGGTGTAGGTGGAAGTTTAATAGCAGCACTTAATAAAGGTAAGAATACCCTACTTTTTGAAAAAGACAAAAACCTTGGTGGCTGTGCAAGTACTTTTAAAAAGTTTGGACACTATTACAACACTGGGGCTACAACTTTAGTGGGATATGAAGATGGACATATCTTAAAAAAACAATTTGATATTATAGGAATCAAACCAAATTTAATCAAAAGTGATGTAGCAATAAGAGTTATTCAAAATAATAAAGTACTTGATAGAGTAAAAGATTTTGAGCAATTCTTAGATAATATAAATGCGATCTATCCAAACAAAAACAATAGAAGTTTTTGGACCAAAATAAAACAAATAGATGAAAGGTTTTGGCAGTTAAAAAAGATATACTATGCTAAATATTCTTTAAGAAAATATATAAAAACTCTCTCTTTTATCACCGAACTATTCACTGCATTTACAACTGATTTATTTAAAAGTGCAAATAGTTTTATCAAAGAGACATTAGGTAAGATTCCACAAGGATATCAAGATTTTATAGATGCACAACTGCTTATTACTATACAAACTACAACAAAAAATATTTCACTGCTTTCCCTAGCTCTTGGATTATCTTATCCTTTTCACGATGTATTTTATGTAAATGGTGGTATGGGGAATTTAATAAATGATATTGTAAAAGATATAGAGATGAAAAAAAAAGAAGAGATACAGAAAATCATAAAAGATACAGATGCTTGGATAATACAAAGTAACAAAAATGAGTACAAAACCAAACAATTAGTATTAAATACTTCCATTTATGAAACAAGTCATTTATTTGATGATATAAATATAAAAAAATACTATGATTCATTTTCATTTAGTGATCAAAGTGCTTTTGTAATTTATCTTACTCTTGATACGAATCAAGAGTATTTAGAACATTATCAATTTATATATAAGAATTCTTTACCAAACTGTATCTCAAACTCTTTTTTTGTATCTTTTAGCAAAAAAGAAGATGCAATATTGTCAAAACAAAATACTACTAGTGTTACTATCTCAACACATACTAAAGCAAGTGTATGGAAAAATCTAACAAAAGAAAAGTATGAGTATCAAAAAAATAAAATGCAATCATACATAATCGATAAGTTTTTAGAGTATTTTAAAGGTATAAAAAAAGAAAATATCATCCATTGTTTTTCTGCTACATCATTTACTTTTAAACGATATATAAATAGATATAATTGTGGTGGAAAAGCAATAGGATTTAAAAATATTTTGGAACTTCCTAGTTGTAACACTCCTTTTCAAGGTCTTTATAATGTAGGGGATAGTGTTTTCGCTGGTCAAGGCTGGCCAGGAGTTGCTTTAGGTGTTGATGTATTAAATAAGGAATTAAATGGAATCAGTTGAATTAAAAATTTCAAAAAAAGATTGGTTATATATTTATATAATAGGAGCACTATTTGGCTTTTTTATTTCCTTATTTTTTTATTTCTTAAATGAGATTTTTCGTAGCTTCTCAACAATGGTGTTTGGTACATTAACTGCATTTTTTATCACCCTATTTGCTTCTGTATTTATCACTATTTCAAATCGCTTTATTCTTCCAAAAATAGATAAGAAGTTTTGGTATATCATCAGCTTTTTATTTTCATTTTTAAGTGGATCATTAGGTTTTTTATTTACTTATTTTTCATTTTCTTTATTTCATAATACTGTTATAAAAAGTATCGAACAATATGACCTATACCTTACATTAAATATAGGTTTTTTAACTTTTCTTATTGGTTTAATTCTTCATCAATTTATCTCCATGAGATACAAAAATGAATCATTTAAAAATGAAATATTAAGCTCAAAAATAAAATCACTTGAAAATGAACTTAATCCTCATTTTTTATTTAATGCTTTAAATTCTATGAGTGAACTTGTCTATATAGATCAAAAAAAAGCTGAAGAATCTATTTTAAATTTATCGAAATTTTTACGAAATGCTATTAAAATAGATAGTTTAATCAGTATAAAAAATGAACTTGAAATGGTTAAAACCTATATAAATATTGAAAATATACGTTTTGATGACAAAATAAAGTTGCATATAAAAAATCCAAACAATATAAACAATCAAATACCAAAATTTTCTATACAATTATTGGTGGAAAATGCCATCAAACATGGATATGAAAACAAAATACTCAATATTTTTATTAGTATTGATAAGAACATTGAAGTTTTTAATGACGGCAGACTCACTCAAAATCTAAAATTTGGAACTGGTTTATCAAATTTAGATGATAGGTTAAAACTTTTGAATATTGGAAAATTAAAATTAAAAAATAATAAAACAATGAAATTTATAATAGAGGTAGATTAAATGAAAATATTAGTTGTAGATGACGAAAAACTAGCGAGTTCAAGACTAGTAAGGCTTTTAACAGAATTAGGATACGACAATGTTACAGTTTTTAATGATAGTACAAAAGCCATGATTGATATAGCTAAAAATAGATATGATTTAGCATTTTTAGATATACAAATGCCAAATATTACAGGACTAGAACTTGCAAATATGATTATGGAGATTGACTCAAAAACATTTATCATTTTTCAAACTGCTTACGAAGAGTTTGCTTTAGATGCTTTTAAAGCTGGTGGAATCGACTATATACTCAAACCAACTTCAAAAGAAAATGTACTGCAAAGTATCAATAAAGTTAAAAACTATATTCAAACTACACCCACTACACAAACAAAAAAAATAATGGGAAAAAGAGGTGATAAAATCTATCTTATTGAACTTGATGATATATACTATATAAAAGCAGATCTTGATGAAGTGATAATCAAAACAAAAGAGGAAGAGATATATGTACGAAAAAAAATAGGTCAAATGGTGGAACTTTTGAGTAATCATAATTTTTTTAGAATACATAGATCAATCATTATCAATATTGATAAATTACAATCTATGCAAAGTGGCGAACAATCAAGACTAGAGATAACTTTTACAGATATAAAAGAAACCGTTACAAGTTCAAAAGATGGAGCAAAAGAATTTAGAGAATACTTAGAACAATGCAGTTTTTAACATATTTATTCAAATCTTTAATTAAAAATTTACTGTTATTTCTATAAAATAGAATCATTCAATACAAAAAAAGGAAAACAATGACAGATACTTTTCAAATTGTACAAAGGTTCATCAAAAAGGAATCATTTAGTGGGGTCCTTCTCTTTGTGGCAACTCTTGCAGCTGTAATGGTTGCGAACTCAGTCTTAAGTCAAGCTTATTTTGACTTATGGCATATGCCCCTTGGAGTTACTTTAGGTGGTCATACTATCTCTATGGATTTAACTCATTGGATTGATGATGGACTTATGGCACTCTTTTTTCTTATGGTTGGATTAGAGATAAAAAGAGAACTTCTAATAGGTGAACTCTCATCTTTTTCAAAAGCAAGTTTTCCTATAGTTGCAGCTATTGGGGGTATGGTTATACCTGCTCTTGTATATGTTGGACTCAATCCAAACAATCCAATTGGTTTTGGAATACCGATGGCAACAGATATTGCATTTGCCTTAGGTATTTTAATGCTTCTTGGAAAAAAAGTGAATCCTTCACTTAAATTATTTTTAGTTGCTCTTGCAGTTGTTGATGATTTAGGTGCAGTTCTTATTGTCGCTACGGTGTATACAAGTGAGATTCATGTAGAATATTTTTTACACGCTGGGTTAGTGTATCTAGCAATTTGGATTTTAAATTATAAAAAAGTAACTATGTTGACTCCTTATTTAATTTTAGGTATTGCATTATGGATATTTATCCATTCTATTGGAGTTCATGCTACAATTGCTGGAGTTTTACTAGCTTTTGCAATACCAATAACATCAAAAGTAAATGAAAAAGAATTTATAAAAGCTTCAAAAACAGCTATTGATGATTTTGAGAAACATATAGATACTATACCTATTTTAAATCATCATCAAATAGATGCACTCGAAGATATCGTGCATAACTATACAAAAGTGCAAAATCCTTTAGTAAAACTAGAGCACTTATTACATAACTTATCAGCATTTTTTATTATGCCACTATTTGCATTTTCAAATGCCGGAGTGGTACTAAACTTCAATGCTATGTCAGAACATATGATGATAGTTTTAGGGGTTATATTTGGATTAATTGTTGGAAAACCTATAGGAATATTTGGATTTACATATTTAGCTTCAAAACTAAAAATAGTAACAAAACCAGATGATTTAGGGTGGGATGAAATTTTTGCAGTAGGTTTTTTAGGTGGTATTGGATTTACTATGTCAATTTTTATCACACAACTAGCATTTTTAGATGAAACAATGATTTCTGCAGTTAAATTAGGTGTTTTTATTGCTTCTTTTATAGCTGGTATAATAGGAATTTTACTTATTTTAAAGGCACATAAGAAAAAAATGGTATCATAAAGAACGAGAAATATTATTTTCTTGAAATATTATAAACAAAGAATCAATTAACTTATTGATTCACTTAAAAAGGTAGAAAAATATGTTAACAATCATCGTCGCTACACTTTTTATATCACTTGTAATAAACGTGATTTTAAAAAAGATACATCTTCCTACCATTATAGGCTATATAATTACAGGTACCATTATAGCCTATGGTTTTGGTCTACATGATGCTGTTCATAATCATGAGCTAAAAGAGATAGCAGAGTTTGGTATCGTTTTTTTAATGTTTACTATTGGACTTGAGTTTTCAATTGAACATTTAAAAAAGATGAAATATGAAGTATTTGTAGCTGGTAGTTTACAAATTGTTATCTCATCACTTATAGTATATTTAATGGGACATTATATCTTTGGTATAGAGCAAAAAATGGCATTTATTATCTCACTTGCCGTGGCATTATCTTCAACTGCTATTGTTTTAAAAACATTTAACGAAACAGGTGAGATTGCGCAAAGATATGGTCAAAGAACTTTAGGTATATTAATTATGCAAGATATTGCAGTTATCCCTATTTTACTTGTGATTGGTTTTATGAGTAATAGTACTGATAATATCTCAACAATACTTCTTGAGATGCTTGCAAGTGCTGCTGTTTTACTAGTAGGATTATGGTTCTTTGGTAAATATTTACTTGAACCATTTTTTACACAAATATTAAAAACAAAATCAGAAGAACTTTTTATAAGTACTATTTTATTTTTAGCTATTGGTGCTTCTTATTTAGCTCATCAATTAGGATTTTCATACTCTTTAGGTGCGTTTATAGCTGGTATGTTAATCGCAGAAACAAAATACAAACATCAAGCAGAAGCTGAGCTTATCCCTTTTAGAGATATATTGTTAGGAATATTTTTCATTACTGTTGGTATGCAAATCGATTTTGCTATAATATTTTCATATATTCATATCATTTTATTATTATTAGTTGCTGTATTTGTAGTAAAATTTATAATTATTTACACAATTGTAAAATTAAAAGACAATACGCGTACAAGTTTTAAAACTGCAGTTTCACTTATTCAAATTGGGGAATTTTCATTGGCATTATTAGAGCTTGCTCGTACAAATGATCTTATTACTGATCCTTATGGTCAAGTGCTTATTGTAACTATTGTTATCTCTATGATTCTTACACCTTTTATCTTAAAAAATCTTTCTGTTATTGCTGATAAATTTTTGAAAAAAGATAAAATCATTCCTAAAAGTAAACCAATAGAAGAGGATTTATCAAACCATATAGTTATCTTAGGATTTGGAGAATTTGGTAGAAATTTAGCAGATGAATTTCAATATATAAAACAAGACTATATTGCTATCGAAAACAACATCGATACATTTCATAAAGCTAATAATGATGGTATCAATATCATTTTTGGAAATGCAACAAAAACAGAGCTTTTACATAGTTTACATCTAGAAAAAGCAAAAAAAATTGTAGTTGCTATTGATAATCACGAAAAACTTTTTTATGCTTGTGAAAATTTATTGAAAATAGTACCTGAAGATAAAATCATCATAAAAGTACATAGTGCAGTTGAAAAGGCACATATTGAAGAGTTAGGTATTCATAATATCTACGTAGAAAATGAGATTTCAAGTAGAACTATCTCTTCTTTTATCTCAGTAACATAAAAAACTTTATCTAAAAGATCTTTTCTTTTAGATAAAATATCTTCATATCAGGATAATAATGAATATAGAACTACGATTTTTACAAAAAGCAATAGAGGATAAAAATTTTATCAGCTTTTCTTATGAAAATAAAAATAGAACTAAAATCAAACCCCTTAAACTGACACAAAATAGTCACATATATACCTTACATACTCAAGATAAATTATTTGAATTTAATAAAATAAAAAAACTTCAAATACTCAAAGAGCGGTTTTAAAATTAAATAAAAAAGCATATTAAAACTCTTTGTAAATATTTTTATAATAAAACATTCGATATAGTTCGCCTATGAAACACTTAAAAGGTTATGGTAAACGATACTTTTCATTAGCAATTATTGCTATGTATTCAACAATAAATAAACTATCAAGAATAGATAGTAACTTTCAGTACCATAAAAAAGCCTTTGCCTACCAAGAATATAAAACCTCCCCACCTTATCAAAACTTTTATAACTAAAAAACAAATAAAAAATTAAAATTCAAGGTAAATCTAACATGAGAAAAAATATAAAATTAAGTCTATGTACAGCTATTTTAATAGCTACAAATGCCTATGCACAAACAGAAGATTTAGGAATGATAACCGTATCAGGTGCTACAAAATCAGAGCAAAGTATTCAAGATGTAACTTCAAATATAAAAATTATAGAAGCAGTAGAACTTGAAGAAAAAAATATCAATACTATAAGTGATGTATTAAATTTAGTAAATGGAATTAGTTTCACTTCAAATGGTGGTATAGGAGCAACCTCTAGTATTACAATGAGGGGTATGGGAAATAATCGAACTTTAGTTCTTATAGATGGTACAAGATTGCAAGACCCTTCAAATACGAGTGGGACGAATATAGGTCATTTAGTAGTAACTGATATTGAAAAAATTGAGATTATTAAAGGGGCACAAAGTGGTATTTGGGGAGCTGATGCTAGTGCTGGAGTGATTAATATCATAACAAAATCTGCACAAAAAGGTACTCATGGTAATATTCATGCAGAATATGGTAGTTTTAATACTAAAAAATATGGTACTTCCCTTTCACATAAAGAGACAAAATATGATATCAAACTCAATGCTCAAAAAATAACAAGTGACAGCTTTAGTTCTCAAGCTCCAAATGGAAAAGATATCGATAACTACGAAGATGATAAATATGAAAACACTACATTAGGACTCAAAGCGAATTATTACATAAATGATGATGCAAAGATTGGTGTAAATATCTTAACTATTGATGCCAAAAAAGAATATGATGGGGGAGCCTGGAAAGATACTGACACTCAAAAAGCAAATAATAGATCGTTTGCAAGTGACACAAAAACTAAGGTATATGCACTTAATTATCAACAAAAATTAAATAATCATACAATAAATGTTAAACTAGAAAAAAGTGACTTTGAAAGAGATGAACTCGGTTCAACATTTGGAGTCAAAACATTTAATGGGATTCATAATAATTTAGAAGTAAATGATTTATTTCAATATAGTAAAAATGATTTTCTCATATTTGGTACAGGTATAAATGATGATGATGTTGATTATGTAAAAGTTGATGATACAATGTCTCAAAAGAAAAATAAAGATAAATATCTTTATATAACAAATTCAAATAAATTTTCAAACACAATTCTTACTCAAAGTGTTCGGTATGATAATTATAATAACTATGATAATAAATTAACTGGAAAAATTGGTCTAAAACATAATTTTTCAACAGTAGGTTATATAAGTACAAATATAGGAACTGCCTATAATTCTCCCAGCATCATCCAATCTTTAAATCCATGGGGAGATTCAAACCCAGACTTAAACCCTGAAAATAGTAAAAGTTTTGATATTTCTATGAAATATAAAGATTTTAAAATCACTGGATATTATACAAAAATTATCGACTTAATCTCTTGGGAAGCATCAAAATATCAAAATCTAACTGGCGAATCAACTTTTAAAGGGATAGAACTCGATTATAGTAAAATGGTACTCAAAGATACTCTTTTTACTTTAAACTATGCAAGAGTAAGTGCAAAAGATGAAGATAAAAAAGATTTAAAGAGAAGAGCGAAACAAACATTAAAGTTCTCTCTTGATTATTATGGGATAGAAAAATTACATTTAGGACTTCATGGGGAATATGTAGGTGAACGATTTGATGATGTGGCAAAAACAAAACAAACGGGAAGATACACTGTAGCAAATCTAACAGCAAACTATGATATAAACAAAATGGTAAAAATCTATGGAAAAATTGATAATATTACAAATAAATATTATCAAACAACAGATGGTTATACAGCTAGCCCTAGAGCATACTATGCAGGAGTTAAAGTAAGTTTTTAATGAGATATATTTTTTTACTTCTATTAAGTATTCATCTCTATGCTTATGAAAGAATTATTGCGTTAAGTCCTTCAATAAATGAAATAATATTTGCTTTAGGACAAGGAGATAAAATAGTAGGGAATACAAACTTTTGTAACTATCCAGAAGAATCAAAAAAGAAAACAAAGGTTGGAGGATATTTTTCCCCTAACCTTGAAAAAATATTATCTTTAGAGCCTGATATAGTTATCATGATGCAACAAAGTAAATCATTAGCTAAAAAACTCAATAAATTAGGTATTAAAACAAAACTTTTAAAACTGACCACCTTAAAAGATATACAAACAAGTATAACTCAAATAGGGAAGATTTTAGAAGAGAAAGAAAAAGCACAAATAATCTTAAATACTATTCAAGAGAGATTATCAAATCTAAAAGGTATAATTAGCAATAAAAAAATTCTTATAGTTATAGGAGCTTATAGCTCTTTAGAAAAAAGAGTTTTTGTTGTTGGGCAAAATTTATATCTTGATGATATTATTGTACAAAGTGGTAATGTAAATGCTTTACAAAGTAAAAGAAAAGGACAGCCTGTATTAAATATGGAAAATATCATCGCTACAAATCCTGATATTGTTATTTTATTAAGTCCCTATAGAAAATCAAAAAATCTTTCAAAAGATGATTTGATACAACCATGGCTAAAACTTCCTATCCAAGCTGCAAAAAATAAAACAATATTTGTTGAAGATAATGAATATGCTGGTATTTCAAGTCATAGACTTGTTTATTTTTTAGATGATTTTAAAGAGTATCTCAGTGATGTTAAAAATAGATAATTACTCAAACTATATATTAAAAGATATATCATTTGAAATAAACAATAAAAATCTAATAATTTTAGGTTCAAATGGTGCTGGGAAAACAACACTTGCGAAAGTTTTATCAGGACTTATCAATAGTCAAAATATCTTTTTAGAAAATAAAAAAGTATCTGATATCTCGTATGAACAAAGAACTTCACTTCTCAATTATATCCCACCAAAATTGGAAATTTTTGATGAACATATTAGTGTTGAAGAGTTTTTAATGCTTAATAAGTTTCATACTACTTTGGATATAGAAAAAGTACTTACTACTCTTGATATTTTACATTTAAAAGAGAAAAACTGTAGAAGACTTAGTAGTGGAGAATCTCAACTAGTATTAATCGCTAGTGCTATTTTACATAATGCAAAATATACAATACTTGATGAACCTACATCAAATCTCGATCCTCAAAAACTTCAAAAAATATTTTATCTTTTATCTTTAAATCATACACTAAAAAATAAAATTATCATCACTCATAATTTAAATTTGGCCTACAAATTAGGCTTTGATATAGTATTTATCAAAGATGGAAAAATACATTTCAATGGTACCTCCAAAAACTTTTTTACACAGGAAAATTTAAATATCATCTATGATGGTACAGTAAAAAAAATAGAAAATAATATAGTAGTTGATATATGAAACTTTTACTTATTTTTTTATCATGTATTATTATAGGAATAGCACCCTTTTATGGGCAGATAGATTTGTCATTGGAAAAAATTTTTATGCAGTCCTCTATGAATCATCAAGTTTTTTGGAATATACGATTGCCAAGAATTATTTTAGCTTTTTTAACAGGTGGCATCTTAGCTTTAGCAGGACTTGTTTTTCAAACTGTTTTCAGAAACCCCATGAGTACTCCTTTTACTTTAGGAGTTGCTAGTGGAGCGACACTCTTTACAGCACTAGCGATTATTTTGGGTTTTACTTATTTTATCTCACTATTTGCTTTTTTAGGAAGTATCATAACTATTATTATCCTATTTCTCATCACTTCAAAACTTCAAGATATACATACGACAAGTTTGTTACTTGTGGGTATTGCTTTGTCATTTTTTTATAGTGCTTGTTTAATGGTTCTATTTTTTATCAGTGACTTATCTCAAAGTTATGAAATAGTTCGATTTACAATGGGGAGCTTAGATACTGTTGGTTTTGAAGATGTTTATTTTATGCTTTTTTCCTCTTTATTAATCTTAGTAATAATAGTAAAATTTAAACACCAAATTAAACTACTACTTATCTCTTATGAGTTTGCTCAATTAAAAGGGGTGGATGTTAAAAAAACTAACTATATATTACTTTTTGTAGTTTCTATCTCTGTAGGAATTTGTGTGAGTATTACGGGACCTATTGGTTTTATAGGATTAATAGTACCTCATATTTTAAAAACACTCTACAAAAAAAGTAGCGAACAACTTATCTATCCTATCTTTTTTTATGGTGGAGTTTTTTTAGTATTATGTGACCTCATTGCTAGAAATATAGGAGTTAATTCAGATATTCCTATAGGTGTTGTTACTTCATTTTTGGGTGCTCCATTTTTCATTTATTTAATTTTAGCTCGAAAATGATATAATCGCCAAATGAAACACTTAAAAGGTTATGGTAAACGATACTTTTCATTAGCAATTATCGCTATGTATTCAACTATTAATAAACTATCAAGAATAGATAGTAATTTTCAGTACCATAAAAAAGCCTTTGCTTATCAAGAATATAAAACATCACCACCTTTTTTAACATATACTTTTTAACGTACAGTTAAACAAATCAAGTATTGTTATAGATAAATATGATTATCTAGAATATTTTATAATATATAAAAAAGGTAAAAAATGACAAAAAAACTTTTAATCTCAATCGCAGCTTCAACTGTACTAGCCACATCAGCATTAGCACATTTCCAAATGGTATATACACCAAATACAGCACTTACAAAAGGGAAAACTATAGAGTTTAAACATGTTTTTACACATCCATTTGCAGATGAGCATACTATGAATATGGGTCAACAACACGACTCTAAAGAGTTTGCACCAGTTGAAGAGTTTTATGTAATAAATAAAGGGAAAAAGAAAGATTTAAAAAGTACCTTAAAAGATATCTCATTTAAAGGGAATCACAACAGCGGTCATGGATATTCTTCAAAATATAAAGCAAGAAGAATGGGAGATCATGTAGTGGTGATGAAACCAGCACCTTATTATGAATCAAATGAAGATGTATATATCCAACAAATTACAAAAACAATTGTAAATGTTGCAGGGACTCCTACAGATTGGGATACTGAGTTAGGTTTAAAAGCGGAAATCGTACCTTTAACAAAACCATATGCGATTTGGGAGCATGGAAGTTTTACTGGGATTGTAAAATCAAATGGGAAAGTAGTACCACATGCCGAAATTGAAGTTGAGTATTTAAATAGAGATGTAAACCTAAAAACAAATTCTATGGGTAAAAATAAAATAGAAGCACCACAAGACGCATTTGTAACAATGGGTATAAAAGCAAATAAAGATGGTGAATTTACATTCTCTATTCCAAAAGCTGGATTTTGGGGATTTTGTGCACTTGGAGTGGGATCGGATAAAGAGTACAAAGGGAAAGAGTTAAGTCAAGATGCAGTAATCTGGGTTGAAGCTCGGGAAATGAAATAATATGCATATTAGTGAAGGTGTATTATCAGCAGGTGTTATAGCTACGTCAAGTATTGTATTAGCACCTTTAATTATCAATAGTATTAGAAAATTACACTCAGATGATGTATCAAAAGTAGCACTTTTGAGTGCTTTATTTTTTGTTATATCAACTATCCATCTTCCTATAGGAGTGACAAGTGTACATTTTATGATGCTAGGAGTTATTGGTATCATGCTTGGATGGCATAGTTTTACGGCACTTTTAATAGCACTACTTTTACAAGCGATGCTTATAGGTTTTGGTGGAATTAGTTCACTCTCAGCTAATACTTTAAACACAGGTATTGGAGCTTTAACTGGATTTTATCTATTTAAACTTTTAAAAGACAAATTACCTACGGTAGTTGTTTCATTTTTAGTTGGATTTGTTCCGATTTTAGTAGCTTCAGTGGGAATTGCAGTTGCCCTACTTTTTAGTAGTGATGATTTTGTAATAGTAGCACAAACAGCTCTAATAGCACATTTACCTTTGGCTTTAGTAGAGGGAATAATGATGGTGTTTTTATTTAAAACATTACAAAAGTATCAAATCAAAGGATTAAAACTATGAAATTTTTAATATTATTTTTACTACCTATTTTTATCTACGCACACTCATTAAGTGTAACATCATCATATGAGAGTGAAGAGCTATTTATAGAATCTTTTTATGGAAATGGAAATCCTTGTAAGGGATGTTCATTTGGTGTAAAAAAAGAGAATCAAGAAGTATTTAAAGGAACTCTAGACAATGAAGGTGTTTTCGAACAAGTTGTAAAAATTAAAGCACCTTTTACTGTTCATATAGATGGTGGTATGGGACATTGGGCAGATGTAGAGATTGAAGGTAATGAGATTGAAATTGAGTCTAATACTACAAATAGCACAATGCAAAGTATTGATGAAACAAAAATAAGACAAATAATTAGAAGCGAGTTAAATAAGCAAAATTCAAAAATTGAAAGTTTAATTGAAAAAAATAAATCTATTACAGAAAAGATGCTTATAGGTCTAGGATATATATTAGGAATATTTGGCTTATGGCAGCTGTTTTCAAGAAAAAAAGAGAAATAGACTACTCCATAGGGGTAGTTTCACTTTTTATCTATAGCTTTTTTATAGCTACAACTAAAAGTTTAGATATCCTTTTAGTTATACCTATTATTGCTCAAATTTTACTATTTAAAGTAAAGATTAAAAAAGTTTTTAAAAAAGTATTAAAAGTAAATTTTTTTATTTTCATCACTTTTTTAATCCTTTTTTTAGAAGGAAAACATGAGCTAGCAATTTTAGTTTTTGTACGAGCAAACCTTATTTTATGGTTTACTTTAAGTTTTGATTTTGATGGTTTTAAGTTATATAAAGGGCTGACAAATTTACGAGTATCAAATAAATTTTCGTTGATACTGTTTTTTACGGTTAAATATATAGAAGTACTTTTTTCTAGTGCATTTAGAATGTTAGAAGTATTTAAAATCAGGGGTTTTAAAGCAACAGTAAGTAAAAAAACATTTAGTATCTATGCTGATATGTTGGCTTTTTTACTTTATACCTCTGTAAATAAGATGGAAAAAGTGGAAGATGTTATCACTATTCGAACTAAAGATGGACAGTTAGCTCCTTCAAAAAGCATCATAGTAAAAAAAGAAGAAGTTGTACTTCTTAGTATTATCATAGGAGTAATTTGTGTCTATTATTTTAAATAAGGTAAAAACAGATGTCTTTTCAAATGTTAATCTAACATTAAAAGATAATGAAAAAATAGCAATCGTAGGACAAAACGGTTCAGGTAAAACTACACTTTTAAGAACGATCTTAGGATTAAATAAAAGTAAAGGTGATATCACTATGTTTGGAGAAAATTTAAAATCAAAGAATGATTTTAAAAAAATATATCCTAAAATCGGCTACCTTTTTCAAGATAGTGATGATAGTTTTATAACATCGAGTGTAATAGATGAAGTTGCATTTAATCTATATAATCAAAATGATGATTATGAATATGCATATAAAAAAGCGGAACAGCTACTAGAAGACTTTAATATAATTGATTTAAAAGATAAGCTACCTATTAAACTCTCAGGTGGTCAAAAAAGAGTTGTTGCTATTTGTGCATGTTTGATACATGACCCAGATATCTTATTTTTAGATGAACCTACGAATCATCTAGATAAAGAGATGTCTGTAATAGTAGAAAAGAAGCTCAAAGAGTATAAAGGGAATATTATTTTAATAGCCCATAATATTGAGTTTGCTAAAAAAATAGTAAATAAATTCTATAAGCTTGATTCCGTAGGGCTTATGGAAATAGAAATTTAGATATAATAATAAATAATAAGAGGTAACAATGAAACGGTATAGACACTATAAAAAAGATAAAGCAATTATACTTTCTGTTTTTGGTTCAGTAATTGAACAAGAGAAGTATTTAACATTTAAAAAACAAATAGAAGAGGAATTTCCAGGAATTGATGTATTTATTGCAGTGAGTTCAAGAATGGTTCTTAAAGATTTAATCAGGAAAGGATTTGACTATAAAAACTTAGCTCAAACTATGGCGGATGTTGATATGCTTGGATACAAAAATATCATTGTATCTTCTGTAAATCTTTTTCCTGCTTGTGAACATGAACTTCTAAAGAAAACTATCCATGGGTTTCAACAATTTTCATTTGCTAATATTAGATTATCAAATGCAATTTTAACGAAAACAAAAGACACTACTTTATTTTTTCAAGATTTAGATAACGAAATCAGTAAAAAAAATACTGCAAATTTATATGTAATCCATGGAACTCCAAAACTTGAATTTGGTGGATTAGCATCTGTAACATACAGTGCAAAATATCTTGAAGATAAAAATGAAAATAACTATACTTGTAGTTTAGAAGGTGCATTTCCTTATTTTGCTATCAAAGATGAACTTATAAGAAAAATGAAAAAAAATGGTGTTAAAAAAGTACAAATTGTTCCATTACTACTAGTAAGTGGAAATCATTATATAAAAGACATGGTTGAAATCACTGAAGAATTATCTCAACACTTTAAGTCTAAAATAGTCAAAAGTATTACAGCAGATGATAAATTCAATCTGTTAGAATGGAAAAATACTACAGATATCATTATTAATAACATAAAAGAAGAGATTATAAAACTTGGGCACTAAACATCATTCAAAAATAAAGCTATACATGGTATCTTTAGGTCCAGGGGATCCCGAACTTGTAACTATTAAGGCTTTAAAAGCTTTAAAAAACTGTGGTGCTATTTGTATACCAACAAAAAGTGCGGACAATAGTTTTAAACGTTCAATTACACATAAGATAGTAACAAGACTTATGGAAGAATTTGGTTTTGATAAACCTATTCTTCCTATTTATAGTCCTATGAACTTTAAACATGATGATTGGCAATATCAAGTAGATATCATCCAAAAAGGGATAAAAAAATACGGTAGTGTTTCTTTTGTAACTTTAGGAGATAGTGCTATTTATAGTACAGTGTATTATCTATTAGATATTATTAAAAAACAAGATAAAAAGTTGTATAAAAAAAGTGAAGTTATAGCTGGTATCACATCTTTCAGCTATGCAAGTTCACAAATGAAAAAACCATTGTGTTTAGGAGATACTGCTTTTAAAATAGTACCCTTACTAGATAAAGAAGTACCTAGTACAACAGTTTATATGCGACCAAAAATCGGTATGGAAACTGAGACTATTAAAGAAAATGGAAAAATATATACCTTTGAGAACCTAAATATGTTAGGTGAAACAGTAACAAAAGGGAAAATTAAAAAAGTTAGAAAATATATGACTTTATTTATAGATTTTATAAAATGGAAATAAATATGCAAAATAAAAAAGAATTTATACAAGAGCAACCACCTATTAATATTGGTGCAGATATATCTGTGCGATCATTTGAGATGATTGAAGAGGAACTTCAAGATTATCCAAAAGCAAAAGAGTTTGATGAAAATGAGATTGAAGTTATCTCACGGCTTATTCATACATCTACATGTTTTGAAGAGGTGTTAAATAATATCTGTTTTACTAAAGATGCGATTCCTAGAATACAAAAACTACTTTTAAACAAAGCAAAAATAATCGTTGATGTAAATATGATTAAAGTTGGTTTGAGTGATTTTTATCTTAATACTTATGAAAATGAAGTTGTGTGTTATATCAATGAACCATTTACTTACTCTATGGCAGAAAAAAATAAAACTACTAGAAGTTACGCTGCTGTTGTAGAAGCTATCAAAAAACATAAAGATGAACCTTTGATTTTATGTTGTGGTAATGCTCCTACTTTTATTTATGCTGCTATTAATACTTTACTTGATGAAGGTGTTGATTTATCTCAAGTTGCATTTATTCTTTTCCCTGTTGGGTTTGTAAATGTTGTTGAGTCTAAAGATTATGGTAAAAGATTTTGTGAGCAGTTTGATATACCTGCTGTTATCATGGAAGGTAGATTTGGGAGTTCAACAATGACTGTTGCAACACTTCATGCTACATATAAACTTATCAAAGACTACGATGGTAAAGACAAGTATAATGGAAAATAATCCAAAAAAAGATAATACAAAAACATATAATCTTATGGGCAGTGAAGTTGTAGATGGTTTTGTGTGTAAACCAAAAGTCTTAGATCCAGAAAAACCTATTATGCATTTTAAAACACAAATTTTTTTATGTCATGATGAAAGATGTAAAAAAGCTCATAAAACAGATCTATTATCTGATGATTTACGAGATATATTAAAAGAGATAAATCTAGCTCGTGGTGAAAATAGAATCAAAATATCAAGAACAGGATGTTTTGGAGCATGTAGATTTAGATCTGTTGCAAATTTGTATGAAAATACAAGAGTAAATGGTCATCCAAACAATAACAATTTATGGCTAAGAAATATCCATAAATATAGTAAAGAAAAATGGATTGAATTATTTCAAGCGTTGGCTGATAATAAAGATATCGATGATTTAGATTTTGAACAAATTCCAATCAGTGAGATAAAGGAGTATCCAAATGACTAAAAAAATATATTTAGTAGGTGCAGGTCCTGGAGATGTTGAACTGTTAACTCTAAAAGCTGTAAATATACTTAAAATTGCTGATGTGGTACTATATGATGCACTTGTGAATCCTGAAGCTTTAGAATTTTGTAAAGAAGGTGTAATAAAAGAATACGTAGGTAAAAGAAAAGATAAACACTTAAAAAAACAAGAAGATATAAATTCTTTACTTGTTGAGTATGGAAAAACACACGAAGTCGTTGTACGACTTAAAGGTGGAACACCATTTGTTTTTGGTAGAGGATATGAAGAGGTACGAGCGATAAAAGATGCTGGTTTTGAAGCTGAAATAATCAGTGGAGTAAGTGCAACAACAAGTGTACCTGAAAGTTTTATGATTCCATCTATTGATAGAAAGTTTAATGACTCATACAGAACAATAACAGGGCATGATTTAGAAGTTTTTTCTGACATTGTTACAGCATATCACGCACGAGAAAACCTTGTAATTATGATGGGTGTGTATAACTTAAAAAACATTGTAAACACACTTATTTCTAAAGGTTTTCCATTAGATTTACCTATTGCTATTTTAAGTAAAGGCAGCACACCAGATGCTTCTAAATTTGTATCTACTTTAGAAGAGATTCAAAATAAAAATGATGAATTTTTTACAGAGATTCGTTCACTCACACCTGCTATGATTTTTGTAGGTGCGTCAGTTAATAGTAAATACAATAGTTAGAGAAAGAAGTTTACAAATATGTCTAAAGTTTTAAAAAGAGGATACACTACAGGTGCAC
>Ga0193953_1000109_pt1 | contig 45009 bp, 31 predicted proteins | sample BB_4_MG_FD_140325 | JGI IMG/M metagenome (GOLD analysis project Ga0193953, IMG submission 140325) | Microbial mat bacterial communities from the Broadkill River, Lewes, Delaware, United States - BB_4_MG | ecosystem: Environmental > Aquatic > Freshwater > River > Microbial mats | place: USA...
TATTCATTATAAAAGACGTAGGAAATCCTTTGTAAGATACAGAATATCAAGGTTTTATCCAAAATAATCTACGACTTAATTTGTTGATTTTCACTCCGTTATAGTTTTGTCATGTACTAAAAAAAAACCAAAAACCAAATTCCTATGAAAAAGTTACTACTAGCATTATGCATTTTACCTGTGATTATCTGTTGTTCAGGTGGAGATGATGAAGTAGACAGACAGACACCGGATGATGAAGTATCGGTAGAGACACCTGAAGAGTTGGATCCCCGGAAAGCATTTCCGCAAAATGTAGAATTTAAAAATTGCATTAAGCCCAATCATGTTACCCAGGATGTGTTGAATAGCGATGTAAAAAGCTATTATACTTACTGGCGCAATAAGTATGTGAAACCGTCCAATGGGGGCACGCAGGGGGGTGGCTACTATGTCGAAATGAGAGGCACCGGTGGGGATGGCAGCGAAATAACCACATCGGAGGCACACGGCTACGGAATGATCATATTTGCCTTGATGGCGGGGGCTGATCAACAAGCCAAAAAGTATTACGATGGCATGTATAACATGTTTGATAAACACCGAAGTACCGGAAATGCCTATTGCATGTCCTGGGTCATTCACAATACCGAAAGTTCAGACCATGACCAGGGCAGTGCCAGTGATGGAGATTTAGATGTGGCCTATTCCCTGTTATTGGCTGATCAGCAGTGGTCGTCTGAGGGGCAGCTAAAATACCTGGACGATGCCAGGGAGATGATCGAAAAGGGGCTGAAGAAAAGCATCGTGCATCCCGTGTCAAAGCGTGTGATGCTTGGTGATTGGGACAGTAACCAGTACAGTACGCGCAGTTCAGATTGGATGGCCGGTCATTTTCGCGCTTTTCAACAGGTGACTCAGGATGATTATTGGAACGCCACCGCTGAAACAGTCTACAGTTTGATAGAGTCATTAACCAAGAGTTACACTTCTGAAAATGGCTTAATGCCCGATTTTATTGTTGGTCAATCACCTCAGCCGGCACCTGAGAATTACCTGGATGAGTTTAAAGAAACAGATGAATACAATTGGAATGCTTGCCGTTATCCATGGCGAATAACCACCGATTATGCCCATTTTAATACGGCTAAGGCCAAAGCCGCCATGCTGAAGCTCAATACCTTTATTCGCGAGCAAACAAATGGGAATCCGGCGCAAATAAAAGCCGGCTATTACTTAAGCGGCAAACCAATGGTTGCCTATTCAGATGGTGCTTTCACCGCGCCGTTGGTGGCTTCCTGCATAGTGGATGAAGGTGCCCAGGCATACCTGAATAAAGGCTGGGATATATTGAAGAAATCAAAAGGAGGGTATTACGATGATACCTTGTGTTTGTTAAACATGTTGTTAATTTCCGGTAACTGGTGGAATCCGGTGGAACCGTGAGAGGCCCTTTTGGGGGTCATCCATTAATGAGTAAGTATTATGATTTACGTATTGCTGCAGTTCGATTTTGAATCCGATAGGATTCTAATATTTATGGATTAAATTCAGTGAAGTTTGGTAGGTTCCTGTGGGGGTGTATGTAATAGTAATGTAAATAGGTATATGCGCTATAATCCTTTGGGGATCATCAAAAAGCCAGCAAGTCGCAGATCTGCTGGCTTTTTAGTTTTTATAGGTTCAATAGTTGGTGTCAAATAAACATGGTGTTTTTTGTGTTTTTATCGATCACTTAATTGCCAATATTGAAAAGCGAATAGAGTAAGCTATGCACAATGTTAAAGATCCAATATTTGAAGCCCTGCATCTGAAAGTTTGAATAAACGGGGTTTGCTCCTTTTGCTTTTTAGTTTCTTATATATTCCTCCTCATACGATACTTTTTCCAAGCATTAGGCTGTCCAACTCAATTGCCTGTATTGAATCACCCTTTTCAAAGTGTCAGTTAATATGCTCAGTGATTTGATATATTAAAAATTTGAAAATTAAATGCGAATAGTCGAATGTTAAAATATATTCTTATCTTAGTAATACATAATAATTACCTGGCCAGAATAAATATGTCCCGGAAACCGAAAAGGGTTATGAGTAGGTTTTAGAATTAAAAGTTTTTTATAATTATGAAATACACTGCAACAGTTTTTTTAATTGCATTGTTCACTTCTTGCGCTAACCAAAACGAGTTTGATGAGGTACGTCCTGAGACTAGTTTACTTGACGTATCTGGAGGTATTAGTACATATTCAAATAGATACTTGGGGAGTTATGATTTGTCGAGAAGTAACATGGGATCCATTAATAACAACAACTTTTACGCAGGTGACGTTGATAAAGACGGAAAAGCTGACTTGATTAAATGTGGTAGCGATGGCAAGCATTGGGTTGCTTACGCGAAAGATCGTTATGGTAATGGATATAGTTACCTTGGTATACGTGGAAAATACTCTAAAAATAAATTCGTTTCGGCTGACTTTAATGGGGATGGTTATTACGATTTTTTAAAAGCTGGTAAGGATGGTAAGACCACCATTTATTATACCAATGGTAATGTTTGGTCAAGGAGTAAAATGGGTTCCATTGATAGAAACAACTTTTATGCGGGTGATTTTGATGCTGATGGAAGGGATGATATTGTTAAGTGTGGTAGCGATGGGAAAACGTGGGTGTCATATGCAAAATCAGGGTTTAATGGTTATAGTTATTTAGGAAAACGAGGAAGCTATGATAATAATAAATTCGTCATGGCTGACTTTAATGGGGATGGTAAATGTGATTTTTTTAAAGCTGGCAAGGATGGTAAGATCTGGATTTATTACACTAATGGTAATACCTGGTCTAAAAGCAATATGGGTTCCATTAGCCGAAACAGCTATTATGCTGGTGACTTTGATGCTGATGGAAAAGCTGACTTATTAAAAATCGGTAAGGATGGTAAACACTGGGTAGCTTATGCTGAAAATAACTTTAATGGATGGGGGTACATAGGTAAATTAGGTAGTTATACAAATAATGAATTTGTTATTGCTGACTATGATGGAAATGGAAAGGCAGATATCTTAAAAGCCGGGGAAGATGGTAAAATTAATATTGACTTTGCTCGTAGCCCTGAACAAGTAGACAAGGATGGCCTTGTAGATGAAGCTGAATCTCTTTGATTATTATTTGAAATAATCTAATAAGTCGTTAATTGACTACTTACTCCTTGGTATTTGATTCGCTTTTGCGGAAAGAATATCAGGGAGATAAAGTGTATTGAGTTAGTGAATCTATTGAGGATTTCTTAAAAATATATGATTACGATTAGTTTTGTTCACATTTAGCTTACCCTCCCTCTTTTTGGGGATAATAGGTAGTATGGCTGTATGCTGTTCTACCATGTCAGAAAGTTCATAATCGAACGCAGGCTATTAAGTATTCAATGTTTAGCATTCGTTCATGGTTGTTTTATATCCATTGGTAGTAATACTCGGTGTGTGGAGGCTTGTTACAATGCTCCTGGGGGTGATTGTTGGTTATTTACACCAGATAGTTCACCCTGTCACCAACATTATTTAGGCTTACACCCTTTTTCTTTGTAATGTACTCAACATCTTTGATGCCTGCACCTTTATATTTTGTACTTACGGCATTATTATTTGGCCTTACGGTAATATGATAGTCGCTTGCACCAACATCTTTTACCTCCGCGGCATTATTATTTATGCATACGACATTATCCATGAGGTCTGCGCTAAAATATTTCAGGGCATCGGTAATATCTTTTATCTCCGTGCCATTATTATTTGTACCTAACGCCCTTTTTCCTGGATTATATTCATGTATTCTTCTGCTTCTTTGTAAAATGCTGTATATCAGTGTGTGTTTTGGATGTGGTGATAATAAAAAAGAGCTACCCAATGGATAGCTCTTTTTTATTGTTCAGCAGAAAATGTTAAATCCTGGGAACTAACATGGTTTTCGCATTATCCGATGTGACCACTTGCTCCAGAAATTCCCGGAAAGGTTCATAGGCCTCTTTGGGATATTCCCCTTTGTTTATTTGGAAATAGCGGTAGTAGATGATTTGATCATCAGCCAATTCGGCTTTGCAATGGTAGTGTCCGTATTCCGTTTCCAGTTTAATGGCTTTGGGTAAGGCCTCCACCTTTAAGGTTTCCGATATATCGAATCGGATCGTATCGCATTCACTGTAATTGCGCTGAATGTACACCGGATTTTTGCGATTGCGTACAAAGCGAGGCACATAGTCCGATGCATTAAATACGTTTAATTTTAACAGGGTTTTATCGCCCATTTTTGTGCAGTAGTTAGTGGCTTCCAACTCCAGCTTTTTAGTGAATACCGGTGTGTTATCCCGGTTATCAATCAAATCGTAATTAAGCAAAGTGAAATTGGCAATATCAATGCTGTTGATGATGTTTTTTCGACGGTCCTTTTCATCTCTGTAAATCTGGTAATATTCATCACCATACCGGGCGCCGGTGTAGGTAATCTCTGCATTTACTAATAGGCTGTTATCCGCATTTATTCGGACAGTAGAGTTGATGGCCTGGCGATTTTCCTCAGCACTATACATTGGTGTTTTAATGAGTTTACCACTATTTTCTTCAATAATCAGTACGTTTCGGTCATCTGTGAAATCACTAAAATATCCGCATGGCGAAGTGGCACTGGTGCATTCCAGCCAAATGGTATCGTTAGTTAAAGGTACACAAAGGATGGCATGATTGAATTTGTTTGCTGGAAAATCGATATCCACAGGTCTCTTTCTTGAACCTGCATGAACCAATGTATATCGGGCTTCAATTCCGGCAATTTTGAGTAAGGCTTTGGTGTAATTCGACAAGGCCTTGCAGTCACCATAGGATAATCGATCAACTGTTTCTGCCGGAAAAGGCTGATATCCACCAATACCTACCTGTATGCTGATGTAACGGTTTTTCTTTTGGGCATATTGATAGATACGTGCTACTTTTTCAGCTTCACTATTGGCACCTTCGATTAGCTTTAAAATTTCTTGCTGTGTTTCATCGGGCAGTATATCTTTATCCTTATTCAGGGAATAGATAAACTTTCCGAATTCATTCCAGGACTTAAAATCACCTGTGTAACCATCAAATTCAAATTGACTTGGTTGCGCTATGATACAGGGGTAGATGGTGGTATAATGCGGACTATAGGGTTCGTGATTCAAGGCCTTGAAGCTCTCAAACTTCCAGCTATAGACTTTGACGTCATCTTCATTTTGTATGATAGGTGCATTGTTAATTTTCACTTCTTTATATCTAAAATCATACTCAGAGGGTACTTTTACCATGTAATTTGAAGATTCAACGGCTACGCTATAGCCACTAAACAGATAAAATGAGGGCATGAAAAAAAGTGACTTGAAGTCGATTGAATACGTATACTCTATGGTGAAAGGGTAGTTCATGTATTCAGGATCAATTAACTTAAGTCGGTTGTCGGTGAAGAGGGAGAAACCATCGAAGGCACTCCTGTCAATAATGTCTTCGTTTTTTATGCGTTTGACCCGTTTCCCTTTCGCGTCGTATATTGTACCACTAATTTCATTGACGCGAATGAATTTATCATACATTTCAGTGAATAGCGACATTTCCAGGGCGCCTTCTTTCAATATCGTAATGGCATATTTAATTTCTTGTCGTGCCCTTGCCGGTGAAATGATTTCATAGTGTATGTCATTTACACGTATCACCGCATTAGCATTTTTCTTCAACTCGGCAGGGATTTTGTCCACTGCATAGTGGGGGGCATCTTTGGCCTCCATATCGAATGAGGAGAGACCAAAGAGACTTATGAGAAACAATAGTTTATAAACTTGCAGCATCGTTTGTAGGCTTTAAAATAATTGGTTCAGCTTGTTTTTTAATGATTTGCTCATAAATGGCTTTTAAGTATGCATACTCGTCCGGCATAAATACCGTTTTCTTAATGGAATATTTAAATATGCTGGAGAGTTTGTTGCCTTGTGCCTGAAATTGAACTTTAACGCTCATCGATTTATCCGGTAGGTTGATAATTACCGGTTTCGGTAATTCTGAAATTACATAGCCTTCAGGAATGGTGATGTTGGAGATAAGGTATTTACTTCGGAGGTAAGCAAAATCTACGGGATATTGCCGTTCTTCAAGCTTAAACGGATTATTGGTAATTTGCTCGAACAGAAACGGATTGATGAGAATCATGTCATTGATCCGCTCCACTTTATTCTTGATCTCAATATCATAAGTATCGCGCAGCGGTTCATTTAAATTATCCAGGTTTTCAACAGCATAGTTTTTAATGGTTAATCCGGGTTTTTCACTTTCGATAGACGTTAAATATTCCTCTTCGCCAGCATATTCTTTATAATCCTTTCTGAAATCAAAAGCGGCATAACCCGTCCGGCTGTAGTTTACCTTTCCTTCCAGGTTCAGTTGGTCATCCAACTTCAAATCGTAAAAGATGGTTTCTCTGTCTTTAAACTGAGGGGTAATCTGAATCCATTTACCTTCTTGTTTGTTCACTAAACGCCCTTGTTGGTTTAGGCATCGAACGGGCAGCATACCAAACTCCAGCTCCTTTTCAGTGGCATCCAGCAAATACTCTTTATCGTCAATCAGGGCACATACCAAGGTGTAATTGAGCTTCTCATAACTGGGATAAAAGGGGTTTAATAAACCATTTCCCCTGGTGCTCATCACCACCGGATAGGCTTCTATGTCCAGTTTCTTTAATAGATGCAATAGCATGAAATTGATATCGGTGCTGTTACCGCTTCCTTCTTTGTAGATGGGATATAACCCGGTACCTGAGCTGTACTTGTCAATGTCGCCATTCCAATTCATCACTTTGATGGCCGAAAAAGCTGCCTGGGCACGTTCCAGTGGTGGCAATTCCCGATACTTGATTTCTTTGGCCAGATCAGAGTGGTAACTGGCACCATTGGTAAGGGTACCGCCAAAGTGAGAGTGATCAATTAAACGGTCATTAACAGCTTCCCAGCTGGTTGTGTAGGATTTGTAGTAGCCGGGAAAGGAAACACTCTGCAAGTCAAATTCAAACTTTGTAATATAGTTTTCACGGGAACTCATGAAAGCTTCTGATTTAAAAGCCGGCATGCTTTTACCCACAAAACGTCGTCCGTCAGAAATTGCTAACGGCTCAAAACCCACCATTTTTTTTCGAAATTCCACATAGGTAGATTCTTCCAGTATCAGTTCACACCATTTGACCGGAATGGATCTCTGAAACGTGAATTCAGATGGTAATCCCATGGAGGTTTGTTCCAGTTCAAAGATACTTCCTTCCTTTACATTGGGTAGGGCAATGCGATATCTGTAATGATCATCATATACACGCTCCTTGAAGATAGATTCACGTTTTAGTTTTGAAACAATCATCTCGCCATTCTCCAGATTGTAAGTCTTTCCTCTAAAGCTGACATCATCGCCACCCCAAACAGTAAACTCTGCATAATTAGCGCCAGATTTTTTTAATACTTTAATGCGCTCCAATTCGTAGAATTTTAAATCTGTTCCATTGAATTTAGCGTATTTGCACAGTACAACGGCTGCAGCAGAAGTATCGGGTTCATAAGTGGTCATCTCAAGATCTTCCATTGAGACTTTACCGAATTTGATGGGTTGCTTTTGGGCATACACAAGGATCGTGGCTGTTAAAGTAATTAATAACATTAAAAGTTTTCTTCGTTTCATTGGAAAAGGTTAAATATGAAATACAGTACAGTTGAAATTTTATAGTAAGCGCAAAAGTAGGACATATCCCTTATAAAATAAAAGGAATGGGCGAAAGTTTTATGAATAGTTGTATTGTAATGATAAATAACCTCCGTGTGGTAGGTATTTACGAAAGAAATTATGTCAGCTCATAGAAAGATACATCCTACAAATTACAGCAGGATGTACTTATATTGAGACCGTTTTGAGGATGGCTTATTCGGGCAGTTGAGTTTTTCTAAGGCCGGCTTGGAGTATGCACAATTATTTCGGCCACTTAAATAAGATGAGGCTCGCCGGGTATTAGAGTTCATAGGGCACTTCTTTCAAAATGGAAATCTCCTGCGGTGTCACTTTGACCATCAAGGGAATTACTTCAACGCCTTGTTCATGCGCTGTTTTTAGTGTTTGAGCATAATTGGGATCGATCGCTTTGGCTGGCCCAAAGGCGTCCACATCGGTGCGTTGAATGATGTAAAGCATGACTGCCCGAATGCCTTCCTTTTTTAAAGAAATGAGTTCATCCAGATGTTTTTTGCCCCGGGTTGTCACCGAGTCGGGAAACAAGGCATAATGGCCTTCTTTCATGGTGACATTTTTCACTTCGATAAAACAGGTTTCCTGTGCATTTTGAGCCATTACATCAATTCGGCTATTTCCGGTTTTGACCTCTCTCACCACATGGTCATAGCCTTTAAGTTGGGGAATGTGCCCATTTTTGATGGCCTCAAAAGCAATCAGGTTGGGATGCGAGGTGTTAACTCCAACCCAATCACCATTAATCTTAATCATCTCCCAGGTAAACTTCGTTTTTCGCTTGGGGTCTTTGGCCGGCGATAAATAGACCTCCGCATTTTCTTCTATGCAGCTTTTCATAGAACCGCTGTTGGTACAATGGGCTATAACCACGGTACCATCATCCAGTTGCACATCTGCTAAAAAGCGTTTGTAGCGTTTAATGAGGCGGCCATGTATTAAGGCAGTTTCAAACATCATAAAATAGTGATTTTGGGTAATTTTCTTTCTACCCGATTGCTGTACTTTATCTTGGGGTAGCCGATAAGTATTGCTGAATGAACTTGATGATGGGCCGGTATCTGCATCAATTGCTTCAGTGCGTTGTTGCGCTTTACGGCATTTACCACAAATCCATTGATGCAGGTTCCAAGTTCCAGTAGTTCTGTATATAAGGTTGCCATCCCGGTCCAGATATTGGCATCGTGAACAGGCATGCCTGTGGGAGTCGAGGGTGTATGAATGAGGATCATGGCAGGTGCCTGATACGTTATCATGTCCGGAGTTATTTGCGCCTTTTTCAGGAATTTCTGTTTTGAGCGTTGCATGCTATTGAGAAATGCTTCTCCCTTCAGAAGTTTTATTAATGGCTTCGTCCACTGATTTAGGCCCTTGTTAAAAGCTTTCGTTAGCGTTTGAATGGTGATGTCATTAACTTTCTGTAATAGTTCCTGATCTTGTATTACCGTAAACTCCAGGGTTTGCGAGTTACTCGCTGTGGGACTATACCGCATCCGGGTTATAAATTCAGTTAATATATCGGGATCCACCGGTGTGGACTTAAACAGACGATAAGAGCGACGTTGTTGCATGAGCAACTCAAATTCCCGGGGAGAAATATTAATTTGATAGCAGGGACCTGTTATATTGGATGAGTTAGTAATGGCATCCGCCTGGCAAACCGACAGGCAATGGTAACAGGCAATACAATCTTCAACGGTTGTCTTTGCATTTATATCAAGAGATTGTGTTGGGCAAACGACTTCGCACTTTTTGCAGCGTCTACATTTTTCTTCGTTTATTGTCATTCTGCGGTTTAATTATAGAGATATGCAAATATAACTTTTCAGATGGTTCAATCCGCAGGCTTTCCTTTTGTCTGCACCTATATAATAATTATTTTTGCTCTGGTAAAAGCCATCTGTCTATGAATCGTATTGTCGATATTTCTGATAAAAAGTTAATGATTGTCTCCGATCTTCATGGAAATCAACATGATTTTAACCGGGTGATGAATCGTTTTCATCATTTTAAGCAGCAGGGTGAGGTGGATCAGTTAATCTTTCTTGGAGATATTGTGCATTCATTCAATTATAAAAAAGATGCTTCTCTTAATATTTTGAATACACTCATTGAAAAAGGAGCTAATGAACCGGGAAGTGAGATTGTGTGTCTGTTAGGGAATCATGAATTGGTGCATTTATTTCACATTCCTTTACGAAAGGGGAATTGGGAATTTAATAAAGGTTTGGAATGGAAGATGGCCAAAGATCGGGAGCCATACCATCGTTTCTTCTGTAATATGCCCGTTGCAGTGCGTACTGCTGGCGGGGTAATGATCAACCATACAGGTGCTGGACCATTTTATTCGGAACAGCGATTACAGGATAATGGACTTTTCGGTGCATTTTTGCGGGAGTGGCAATTTGACGGCGTTGTAAAGCAACTTTTTACAGATGATGTGATTTCGCAAATGCGCCATAAATATTTGCCCGAATCTGGGTGTCGTTTAATGGAGACTCAAACGGGGAAAGTCTTATGGGAGACTTTTATGAATGGGAATGAGCATCAGTATGATGCCGGTCAATATGAGAATTATGTGTTAGATTTACTTAATTATTATAGTTGGGATCGCTTGGATAAACCTATGCAGATGGTGGTCTCCGGCCACATTGGAGAAGATTGGGGGATATCTCTTATAGGTAGTAAACAACTACGCATCTGTTCGTCGGCAGGTTGTTCGCTTGATCTGGAGAAGAAGTTTTTGATTGTGGATGCACAAAAGGAGTACCTTTCAATGGATGAATTAAAAATAGGATTAAAGGACGTATATTGATTTTAGTAAAACGATGAAGAAACTGGGATGTTTATTGTATCAACCCTATAAATGGTTGATTTTTTTACCACTTTTTATAGTAAATAGCTTGTTGTTTTCATTTTTGGCTGCTTTGTTTTCCGTTGTGATAAACCCAAGAGCAGGCAGTTTTTTTGGCGCGGCATGGGCACGTATTTCAGCCTTTCTGACACCGATGTTTGTGACCGTGAGTGGTCGTGAAAACATTGATAAGAAGCAATCGTACGTCATTGTGGTAAATCATCAAAGCGGGTATGATATTTTTGTGCTCTATGGCTGGTTGGGCATCGATTTTAAATGGATCATGAAAAAGGAGCTGCGAAATGCTCCCGGTATTGGATACGCCAGTCATAAAGTGGGGCATATCTTTCTTGATCGCTCCTCGCCACGGGCGGCTATGAAATCCATTGAAGAAGCCAAGCAAAAGTTGGTGAATGGTACTTCTGTTGTTGTTTTTCCAGAAGGTACGCGGAGCTGTGCGAATCAGATGCGACGATTTAAAAAGGGGGCATTTAAAATTGCGTTTGAGCTAGGTTTACCTATTTTACCTATAACTTTGGTGGATACCCATAAGATTCTTGGGAAAGGGTCTTTTGATTTGTTGCCCGGGCGGACGCAAATGGTTCTTCACCCGCCTGTCAATACACTCGACTATATGGATCGTCAGGATGAGCTGATGATAAAAACCAAGGATATAATAAGTTCGGCTTTGCCGGAGCAGGGTTGAAAATGTTAAGGTTTATCCTTAGCTTATACTATTAAAACTGAGAGATGATAATGTTGAAGCAATTTTGTTTGAGTCTGTTTATTTGCCTGCCATTCCTGGTTGCCGCACAATCCGGATTATCCACTAAGTCAAAGAAGGCTCAGGCTTTGTTTGTTTTAGCTGAGGAGGCCTATCGAAAAGGAAAACCCGATGATGCTTTGATCCATTTGGATGAAGCGTTGAAGAAGGATAAACGATTTTTAGAAGCTTACCTGTTGAAAGCAGATATCTTTTTCAAAACGAAGCAATACCAAGCTGAAGTCAACGAATTGGAGCAGGTATTGGCCCTTGATAGTGCTTTTTTTATTCCTACCTATTATAATATGGGAGTGGCGAAATATCATCTGGGTGAATTTGATGAGGTGTCGTATTGGATGGAGTTGTTTAAAACTAAAAACAAGGGGCGCCGAACCAGGTTACGTCCGGATGATTGGGTGAAGCGTGCCGTGTTTGCCAAAGAGGCAGTGAGTAATCCGGTTCCCTTTAATCCCATCAATCTGGGGCCTGAGATCAATAGTGCTTATGATGAGTATTGGCCCAGCATTACAGCAGATGGTGAAAAATTGATTTTTACAGTGTTGGTACCACGTGATACCATGCGATTCAAACAACAGGTTATGCCAAAAAATTCCGTTAATTTCCGGGAAGATTTTTATGGCTCCTCTGCTGCACAAGAACAGTGGCAGCCCAGAGAACCCCTATTATCCATTAATACGGATAGTAACGAAGGAGCGCAGGCTTTATCTGCTGACGGCAATTGGATGTTTTTTACGGCCTGTGGCCGAGAGGATTCAAAAGGGAGCTGTGATATCTATTTTTCGAAGCGGATACCAGGAGGATGGTCTAAACCTGTTAACCTGGGCGCGCCGGTTAATTCACCTTTTTGGGAATCTCAGCCGACGTTTTCAGCGGACGGAACAACCTTATACTTCATCAGTGGCCGCCCAGGAGGAGTTGGTAACAATGATATTTGGCAAGCTTCCATTGTTGGATTTTTAAGAGATGGAACGCCTTTTTTCGGAAATATAAAAAATCTGGGAAAATCTGTCAATAGTAATGCTGATGAGAGCTCTCCGTTTATTCATCATGATGGCCAAACACTTTATTTTTCTTCCAATGGATGGATGGGTATGGGCGCCATGGACCTGTTTCTATCTCGAAAGGATTCAGTCGGTCACTGGCAGGAGCCTCAAAACCTAGGGTATCCCATTAACTCCGGAAGTGATGAAACGGGATTGGTCATTAATGCCAAAGGGAACCGGGCTTATTTCTCATCGGATGGGTTAGGTGATAAAAACAATGGCAAGGACATATATATGTTTGAATTACCCCCAAAGGTCAGACCTATACCTGCAGCTTACGTGAAGGGACGTATTTTTGATAAGGAAACCAAACAGCAGTTAAAAGCCCGCCTTAAGGTTAAGGAAATTGATTCAGGTGAACTGATTGCAGCGGTCTATTCTACTGAGTATTCCGGAGAGTACTTATTTTGTCTGCCGGTGGGTAAAGATTATGGCCTCACGGTTCGGAAACCGGGATACCTTTTTTATTCCGGCTATTTTGATGTAGCGGATCAAAACAGTGTGGACAATCCTCAGGTAATAGATATCTACTTGAGTAAGATAAAACCCGGTGAGCGAATTGTGTTGCGCAATGTCTTTTTTGAAACGGATTCTTATATGCTAAAAAGGGAGTCTTCCGGTGAATTACAGGAGGTTATTGATATGTTGGCACAAAACAAAGCGATGAAAGTAGAAATTGGCGGGCACACTGACAATGTGGGATCGCAAAGCTACAACCAACAATTATCACAAAAGCGTGCCAAGTCTGTTTTGGATTTTCTGCTTTCCAAAGGCGTAAAGCGAGATCGATTGAAATTTAAAGGTTATGGTTTTTCTCAACCCTTAGAGAGTAATGAGACAGAAGCGGGAAGAGCCCGTAATCGCCGAACAGAGGTCAAAGTAATAGAATAAAAAAAAACTGCCTTACGGCAGTTTTTTTATTTATTAAGATATTTTGATAAAGTATCCATCAATATCTGTAATCGAATGGGTTTAGCCAGGTAGTCATCGCAACCGGCTTCCATACATTTTTCACGTTCACCAGACATCACATGCGCTGTTTGTGCAATTACCGGGATATCCGGATTAATTACCTTTATCTCACGAGTGGCTGTGTAGCCATCCATTATCGGAAGTTGCAAATCCATTAATACCAGATCCACTACATTATCGCGGAACAAATCAATGGCTTCTTTTCCGTCTTTGGCCCAAAGTATGGTTGCTTTGGTTTTTCGCAAGGCAGCGTCGAAGAAGATTTTGTTGGTATCAACGTCTTCTACAACTAATATAACCTTATCTCCCCAATTCTGTACTAGCGAGCTGTTAATTGAATCACTTACACTCATTATTCAAAGCTTAGGATTATCGACCTATTTCAGCATTCTAAAATAGAGCTTGTTTTCATATTTTCCAAAAATGCCACATAAAAGATGCTCTATTTTCTTTAAATAGGGATATAAATACCAGATTTGACCGAATTGTTCAGGCAGGTGTCTTTTTGTTCACAAGCGTTTTATTGATCGTAATTTTGCTTTGAATCCAATAGCCATTTAACTACATTCGCGATAATTGAAGTGGAACGTTTTATGGGGTATAGATTTGGATTAATAATACTCTTTTTCGTTGTAGTGGCAGCGGTAAGAGGACAAGAAGACAGGCAGCATGTTAAGGATGATTTTTCGATTGAGCAAAAATTAGCGCAGCTTTTTATTACGGTTGATTCACTCTATGATGCATCTTACTCTTTTCAACCTGGTTTTTTAATCAACACCAAAGGCGATGCGGGCAATTTTCAGGATGACAGTACCCGGAATGCGTGGCCGATTCTGGATGTTCGGCAGGGGATTCAGGATCAATTGGGTTTGCCTTTTCCGCAAACCATTGCTTTACAATCCATAAAAGATTCACTTTTTGTGGATTCGCTGGTTCAAGCGACTGTGTTATATGGCACAAATATGGGTTATGGTGGATTGTTGGGCACTTTGCCGCTTTCTCATCAATCCCATCAACTGGAAACGCACCTCTACTTCTCGGTGGATTCACCGGCCGTCAGAAAAAAATATAAAGTGCTTCCTTTTCCCACTAATATCCTGAAGCAAATTCAATACCTGGAATGGGAGAAAGTGCAGATAAATGCAAACCTGCCACATTATCCGGATGATTGGTTAGGTATTCATTTTCGTGATGCATATTGGTTGAATGGTACCGGCGCATTGGAAGTTTCTTTTGAAGAAATGCTCGATCAGAAAACGGTATTTTATACAAGTCATTTTCGTGAAGATCATCAAAAGCTGGTTCGCATCTATAAAAATAGAGTGATGGATGTGGACTTGATTAATCAACGCACTGATGAGTTGATAGCGCTCAAAGCAGGAGCTGCTCTTGCTACTGATTCTATTTCGTTGGAGAACAGACAGCGTGAACAAATGGTGATGCGTTTAATGGCCATGCGCAAATCGGTTATTGCTTTTGAGCGAACAGCTTTGTTACCCATTGAACGAGTGGATTCTGTTTCCATATCGGTTTGGGATATTCGTTTGGCGAAGGATCAAACCTTTATTCAGCGTGCCAAATTTTACCATCCTGGTATTGATACACTGCGCCAGGCTAAACCAACTGACCTGATCCTTGTGTTGAGTGATTCACCAGATCAATTGGAGGCTGCTGTCAATTCGCTGTCGTCCTCTTCAACTGGTATGGGGAGCAAAAAAGTTTTACTGGCCTTAGGAACCGATCATTTAAATTGCGATGAGCGGGTTTTGAAGCAATTTGAAGCCGTTGTGGTGGTGCATGAAAAATGTCCTTATGGATGGTGCTTGTTGGCACAAGCCATATTCGGGGGCATTGCTATTGATGGTCAGTTGCCACCCAACCATACTGTACAAAAATTAGGATTTAGCCCCATAAATGCTTCAAAGACACGCTTAGGTTTTAGTTTTCCTGAGTTTGTGGGGATGTCACAAGATACTTTACAGTTGATTAATGAGAAAATACGAAAGGCCATTGGTGATAAAGCCATGCCAGGTGTACAGCTTTTGGTGGCCCGAAAGGGAGAAATAGTGCTTAATCAGGTGTATGGTCATCATAGGTACAATGATAAGCAAGATGTACGAACAACGGATTTGTATGATTTGGCTTCAATTACGAAATTGGCAGCCACTTTTCCATTGGTCCTGAAGTTGTATGAGACTGGGAAGCTTGATCTGGATCAACCCATCGGTTCATTTATTGCAAATTCCGATACAACGACTATAAAAGATATCACCCCAAGGGAAATTTTGTTGCATCAGAGTGGATTAAAGAGTTACCTGGCCTTTCATTACACGGCATTGGATACGAACTCAATTGATAAGCCACTGTATAGTCGGAGATATTCTTCTCAGTATAATATTCGTTTAGATCGTCGCTTGTATCAAAATAAAGATGCGCGGTTTAGAAAGGATGTTTTTCAGTCGTCTGCCGATTCTCTGTTTTCAATTAGAGTGGCTGAGAATATGTACATGAACCGGCATTATATTGATTCCATGTATGCCCATATTTTAAAGAGTAATTTGGATTTGAGAAAAGAGTACCGATACAGTGATTTGGGGTATTTGCTGCTGCAAAGGGTGATTGAGAAAATCGAACACAAGCCTGTTGATCAGCTGTTTTCCGAGTATTATACAAAGTCTTTAGGAAGTTCTAAATTGTGCTATAATCCATTGAATAAGTTTGAGAAAGCAGATATTGTGCCCACTGAAAACGATCTGGGATTTCGAAAGGAATTATTGCAAGGGTATGTGCATGATCAGGCCGCTGCTATGCTTGGTGGGGTGGGTGCCCATGCAGGTTTGTTTTCCAATGCTGAGGATTTGGCCAAGATGGCCCAGATGTTACTAAATGGGGGCCAATATGGGGGGCATCGTTATTTACAGGCAAGTACTATAAATAAATTTACATCCACTAATAATAATGGAAACCGGCGTGGTATGGGGGTGGATAAACCGGAGTTTGATCCGGAAAAGAGTAGTCCGTCTTCGGTAATGGCATCGCCTTCGTCATATGGTCATTCGGGCTTTACAGGTACCATTTTATGGATTGATCCTGAATTTGAATTAATCTATATTTTTCTATCCAATCGCGTTCATCCGCGTGCCTATAATAAAAAATTAATTGAATTAAACGTACGAACCGAGGTGCAGGATCTCATCTATAATTCCATCGTGAAGTAAGGGAAAAGTGTTAAAAAATGAATCGAAAGGTTTCGATAACTTTTAAAATAGCTTAAAAAGGTTATTAAAACTTTGGATTTTATTTATTTTTAATCGTTATAAATTGTAAATTTGCACTGTTCTAAAACCAAAAATTCTTCAACAAAGTAGTTATGATAGAGAAATTCAATCAGAAAATTTCACCTACCGGAAAATTTAAGAATGAGGGGTACCATAACGACCCTTATTTGCGTGCATTAATTACGAAACACGAAAAGATTTCAACAAAGCTCTATGGGTCTTCTACAGAAGGTTCCAAAGCTGTTGCTTCAGAGATTGCTTCCATTATAAAGATTAAAGAATTAGAGGGGAAGAAGTGTGTATTAGGATTGGCCGTGGGATCAGCGCCAAGTGAAGTGTACGAGGAGTTAATCCGGATGCACAAAAAAGAAGGATTAAGCTTTAAAAATGTGACGGTGTTCAGTGTGATGGAGTACTATCCAATCTCCAGCAATGCATTGCAAAGCTTTAACCGTAGCATCCGCGAGCAATTTTTTCAACATGTGGATTTACCGCAGGAAAACATCAACTACCTGGATAGTACTATCCCTCAGGAAAAAATTTATGAATTCTGCCGCAGTTATGAGGAGAAGATTGAGAAGCTCGGTGGTATTGATATGCAGATACTGGGGATTGGTCGGACCGGGCATATTGGTTTAAATGAGCCGGGTTCTTCCAGTAACTCTTTGACGCGTATTGTTTCTCTGGATGATATTACCCGTACAGAGGCTGCTTCGGATTTCTTTAGTAAAGACAATTCTCCGCGCAAGGCCATTACCATGGGTGTAAAGACCATTTTAAACGCCAAACGGGTGCGCCTGTTAGCCTGGGGGGAAGGTAAAGCGGATGTGTTGAAGAAGACGATTGAAGGTGCTGTTACCGAAGAGATTCCAGCTTCTTTTCTCCAGAAGCATGAAAATTGCAAAGTGATCATTGATGAAGCAGCCAGTGCGGAACTAACACGGGTAAAAACCCCTTGGTTAATTGATAGTGTGGAATGGGATGATCGTTTGATTAAGAAAGCGGTTGTTTGGTTGTGTTTGAAAGTAAATAAGCCCATTCTGAAATTGACTGATCGTGATTACAACGATAATGGAATGGGGGATATCCTGGCTGAGAGAGGATCTGCATATCAAACGAATATACGCATCTTTAATGAATTGCAACATACGATTACCGGATGGCCGGGAGGCAAGCCCAATGCCGATGATACCTATCGTCCCGAACGTAAAGATCCTGCTAAGAAACGGGTGATTATCTTTAGCCCACACCCCGATGATGACGTGATTTCAATGGGTGGTACCATGTTGCGTTTAGTGGATCAGGGACATGAAGTACACGTGGCTTACCAGGTGTCGGGTAGCATCGCAGTATCTGATGATGATGTATTGCGTTACATTGATTTTATCGATGATTACACCACTGATAAGAAGAGCGAGAATAAAGAGCTGAAGGAATCGCATGCTAAAATTCGTGAGTTTTTAGCGAATAAAAAGCCGGATCAGGTGGATATACCTGAAATACGTCGCATTAAGGGATTAATCCGTGTGGGAGAAGCCAAAGCGGGGTGTCGTTATGCCAATGTGAAAGATGCCAATGTGCATTTCCTGAACTTGACATTTTATGAGTCTGGTAGTGTGGAGAAATTGCCGATGGGTAAGGCGGATGTTAAGATTGTAACAGACTTGATCAAGGAAGTGAAACCCCATCAGATTTATGCTGCTGGTGACCTTTCGGATCCACATGGGACGCACCGGGTGTGTCTGGATGCTATTTTCCAGTCGATTGATGTGTTGAAGAAAGAAGTGTGGATGAAAGATTGTTGGGTATGGTTGTATCGCGGTGCGTGGCATGAGTGGGAAATCCATAACATTGAAATGGCTGTACCAATTAGTCCGGATGAGTTGATGCGTAAGCGTAATGCTATCTTTAAACACCAGTCGCAAAAAGACGGAGCCATGTTCCTGGGCGGTGATAATCGCGAATTCTGGCAACGTGCTGAGGATCGTAATCGGGGGACGGCTGATACGTACAATGATTTAGGATTAGCTAGTTACGAGGCTTTTGAAGCGTTTGTGCGCTACGAATTTCTATAATAAAACTTGGATTTAAGTTAGATTAATGTGTAAATGTCCGGGGCGAGAGCTTCGGGCATTTTTTGTATAAAAAAGGTCCCCAATAACTTGGAGACCTTATGCTTTCAATCATCAACTGAATGCTAAGCTTTTTTAGTATCTGTCAATGAATGGTGCTCTATGCGGTTTATAGATTATAAAACGTTTCGAAAGCTTTAATCACATATAAGTGATCCTTTACACCGCCTAGTTCACGGACAGAATGCATTCCCAGCATAGGATTTCCTATATCTACGGTGCGAATATCAATTTTTCCGGTAGAAACATTTCCAAGGGTTGATCCACCGACCATGTCCGAACGGTTTACAAATTTCTGAACCGGTACATCCGCCAGTTTGCAAAGGGTCTCGAACACAGCACTGCTATCCCCATCGGTGGTGTATTTTTGATTGGCATGTATCTTAATTACCGGACCACCATTTATTACCGGATGTAAAACCGGATCGTGTTTGTCAACCTGATTTGGATGAATGGAATGAGCCATATCAGCTGAAATCATGAACGACTTGTAAATGGTGCGATCCAACTCTTCTTTGGACTTGCCCAGTTTTTCCATAAGGCGTTCGATGATATTACGCAATATCGGCGAACCAGCTCCCTGCTTAGTTACACTACCAACTTCCTCATTATCGAAGATGCAAAGCATTTTGGTTGATTTGGTATCGGTGGTTGCCAGCAGTGATTTTAAACCGGCATGAACCATGGCCAGGTCATCCAGTTTACCACAGGAGATGAATTCTTTTTCAGGTCCGATGATGCAGCCTTTTTCCCACTCATAAAGAAATACATCAAAATCAATGATCTCATCGGGATTCACTTGCAATTCTTTGGCCAGTAGTTTTACCAGGTAGTTGTCTTTTTCCAGATCCGCATTTACCGATTGAACCAAAGGCAACATGTCTTTTTGTTTGTTCAGTTCAATGCCGTCGTTTACTGCACGGTTGAGGTGGATAGCGATACTTGGGATGATGACCAGGGGCTGGCGAAAATCCACCATCTTATGCGTTGGTTCCAACGGGTTATCGGACTTTAAAACCACGCGTCCGGCCAATGACAAAGGACGATCTAGCCAGCTCATCAGGATGGGTCCACCATATACTTCTGTATTCAGCTTGAGGTATTTGCCATCCGCAATCATTTCAGGCTGTGGTTTCACTTTAAAACCAGGTGAATCGGAGTGGGCACAAATAAATTTAATCCCCGTATCTTCTGGTCGCTCTTCACCTATCTGAAAAGCAAAAATGGCCGTTCCACTTTTAGTGGTATAGTATTTACCGCCTTTTTCAATGGTCCAGGCTTCTGTCAGATCCAGCTTCTTGTATCCATTTTTATCCAGCTCCCGTGCGGTGTTTTCTACCGCATGAAAAGCTGTTGGGCTATGGTGAATAAAATCAATTAATTCCTCTGCTAATTGGATTTCTTTAGTCATAGTTGTACAATTTTGTTTTCTGATGGGCAAGGTAATAAAAATGGAAATGAGTAATGCTGAGAAAGCTCAGTTGTATTGATTAAGTAGTAGACGAAAAAAAGCAGTGAAAATCACATTATCACCGCCTTTATCTCTCATCCTGCTGTTGAATGAAGAAGGATAGATATCTCTCAAATGAAAACTATATAACCTCAATGGGTTCACCTGTTTCTACCGGATTGCTGGGGTCATTACTCCATTCGTACCAACCACCATCAAATACCGAAATGTTTGGCCAGCCCATCAACCATGCATTAAAAAAGGCTTCACTGCCGCGCCATCCGGTGCCACAATAAAAAGCCAGGTGTTTATTCGGAGTGATACCGGCTTGTCGCCAGATTTCCGCTATTTCGTGATACTCACGGGTTGTGTGATCCAGGTTACGATAGTTTTCCATGTGATACGCATCACTCCCGCAATTACCGAAGACCGCACCTGGTATGCGGCCTTTCTTGGTAATGTAATTGTATCCACTTACGTCACCAATAAATTCACTCCAGCTACGTATACTTACCAGCTCTGCGTCTTGAGCCGCCAGGAGTTTTTTTGCCTCCGGTACATCAACAACTAAGTGGGGGCAGGCTGGAATAGTGACTCCAAAATCAGTTTCAACAATGGGATGACAAGGCTTGTGACTGACTTCAAAGCCCGCGTTTTTCCAGGAAGAGATACCTCCATTCAAAACCCGCACATCCTTCACGCCCGCGTAGAGCATGATAAAGGCACAGCGAATGGCGCCCAGGTGTCCGGCACTGCTGCCGGGGAATGGATCGTCATTATTGGGGTGCGAAAATCGCCCGTATAAAACTACGGTTGTATTGCTGGTGATACCGAGTTCTAACAGATTGGCCTTGAGTTCTTCAGGTGTTCGTCTGTTCCAGGTTTCTTGTGATTCCAACAGGTTGGTGTCTAGTGGGATTGCTCCAGGGATATGTCCTTCGGCATAATCTTTTGGGTTTTGATAATGCGCATGGCAGATAACTACTTTTTTGCCGGTATAGCTATGGTCACGTGTCACCATCATGAGTGAATAGAGCCATTGCGGAAAAACCAGTTTTTTGAAATGATAAAGGTGTTCCATGGGCAGCTCATCATTGGATGACCATTCATCAATAAAATGGTAGTAGACATTAATGTGCTCATAACCATTTTTAATCAATAGCTTGGCCATTTTATTAATCACCGATTCTTCATAGCCATAGATGGTTATGGAACGCTGAGGGAGGATTTTTTTGGCCTCCAGCAGCTCGTGCATCTCAAAAATGAAATGCGTCCAGGCAAAGGGAAAGCTTTTGGCGCCCTTTATATGACCGCCACGCGTTTCTTGTTGAAGTGACCAGCCATTGTAGGCTTCCACAGGGCGGATGTCAAGAATGATTTCGTTGGGCTTATTTAATAAATTCTGAAGTTGGTCAGTGGTGATTTCATTAGGTAGCTTACTCATGATTTTGATTATTAAAATGAAACAAAGGAGCTACCAATAAATTTATGCAGGAAAAATGAAAGGGTCAAGGGGGTAAATGAAATTATGGGGGGTATCTTTTTCTAATCAGGACGAGCCAGAGCCAAATCATGAATATCGATCAGCAAATGAAGAAAGCCGAATTCATAAATCACAAATCCTAATCACTATTCATCATGGCAATGAACCCAAAACAATATGCTGCCTGATAATATAAGAACATCAGCTGTAAGATACTGATTCTTGTAAATGAAAAAAGCCATCCCTGAACGGGATGGCTTTCGATATCTTTAATGCGAAACGTTGAAATTATGCTAATTTAACGTTTACTGCATTTAAGCCTTTACGACCTTCTTGTAATTCGTAAACTACTTCGTCGTTTTCTTTAATCTCATCAATAAGACCAGTTACGTGTACGAAATACTCTTTGCTAGTCTCTTCGTCCTTAATGAAACCATAACCTTTAGTTTCATTAAAGAATTTTACAATTCCTTTATTCATTTTATTATAATTTAATTCGGAACAAATGTAGGAACAATTTTTAAAGTTCAAATGCTTTTAAGCGAGAATCGTATCATTTTTTTTGAATTTTTTCAACAAGTTAAAAATCAAATATCCCCGGAAGATAGTATTATAGAAAGTTTGGCGTGGCAACTTTGTTTTAGTAACCGTTTTCGACTTTTTGTTGGGAAATGTTATCTTCGCTTTTCATGACCGACCTGTGTTGGAATCAAAATCATTTATTAAACTGATTCGAATAGCGAAACCTGATAGCTATGATTGTTTGTGTTGCAGAGAAACCGAGTGTGGCTTTTGAAATTGCCCAGATTGTGGGAGCCAAGTCGAAACGTGATGGGTATTACGAAGGTAATAATTACTGTGTTACCTGGACCTTTGGGCACCTCTGTACACTTAAAGAACCGCACGACTACTTGCCGGAATGGAAACGGTGGACCATGGGCAGCTTGCCAATGATTCCTTCGCGGTTTGGAATTAAGGTAATTGATGATAAAGGCATCCAAAAACAGTTAAATACCATTGGTCAGTTAGTGGCCAAAGCCGAGGAGGTGGTCAATTGCGGTGATGCCGGCCAGGAGGGGGAATTGATTCAGCGTTGGGTTTTACTGAAAGCCGGAACCAAATGTCCGATCAAACGCTTATGGATTTCCTCATTGACCGAAGAGGCCATTCGTGAAGGGTTTCAAAAGCTGCGCGATAATCAGGAATTTGATAATTTATATGCTGCCGGTAGCTCCCGTGCCATTGGTGATTGGTTATTGGGCTTGAATGCCACTCGCTTGTATACGCTCAAATACGGGCAGTCGGGTCAGGTATTATCAATTGGCAGGGTACAAACGCCCACACTTTCATTAATTGTGGAGCGACAAAAAAGCATCGATGATTTTAAGCCGGAACCCTATTGGGAAATGAAAACCGTATTTAAAGAGGTACTCTTTTCAGCTACCAAAGGTCGATTTATGAAGAAAGAGGAGGGGGAATCCTGGCTGGAAAAGATTAAGGGAGAACCCTTCGAGATAAAAGATTTTTCCCGCAAAAAGGGCAAGGAAGCGCCACCACGTTTGTTTGATTTAACTTCCTTGCAGGTGGAGTGTAATAAGAAGTTTGGGTTTTCTGCTGAGGAAACCTTAAAGATCATACAGTCTTTGTATGAAAAGAAGCTTACCACCTATCCGCGCGTAGATACAACCTTTTTGAGTGAGGACATTTATCCGAAAGTACCTGGTATTCTGAAAGGATTGAAAGACCACGTTCAATTGGTACAGCCTTTATTGGGCAGTAAGCTTAAAAAGTCTAAAAAAGTTTTTGATGATAAAAAGGTGACTGATCACCATGCCATTATTCCCACCGGGGTGCATGCCACAGCCATGGGCCGTGATGAAAAGCTGGTATATGAAATGGTAACCCGACGCTTTATTGCGTGTTTCTATCCCGATAGTATTATTTCCAATACACAAGTGTTGGGTGAGACGGCAGGTCTCTCTTTTAAAGCTACGGGTAAACAAGTTTTAGATCCGGGGTGGCGGGTGGTTTTTAATACCGGTCAGGAAAAGGAAAAAAAGGCCGATGACATCATGCCCGAATTTACAAAGGGGGAGAGTGGTCCGCATGAACCACAGTTGGCAGAGAAAGAAACGCAACCGCCAAAGCCTTACTCCGAGGCTACTTTATTACGGGCTATGGAAACGGCCGGTAAGCAAGTAGACGATGAGGAGTTGCGGGATGCCATGAAAGAGAATGGTATTGGCCGGCCTTCTACGCGTGCCGCTATTATTGAAACCTTGTTTCGACGTAAGTATATATCAAAAGTACGGAAGAATTTGCATCCTACCGTAACAGGAATGCAGTTGATTGATACCATTAATAATGACCTGTTGAAATCAGCTGAATTGACCGGTATTTGGGAGAAAAAATTGCGTGAAATTGAAAAGGGCCAATACGATGTGGTGGCCTTCATGGATGAGTTGAAGCAGATGGTGTCTGATATTGTTTTTCACGTTAAACACGACAGAAGTGCTAAAAAGATTGAAGTAGTGGCCGAAGAAGAGGTGGCTGCCAAAGCGAAAAAGAAAGCGACCACAAAAGCAACCCCTCAAAAAGGTACGCTGAGCTGTCCCAAATGTAAAGAAGGGCAAATGTTAAAAGGGAAGAGTGCCTACGGTTGTTCGCGTTTTAAAGAAGGGTGTACAACTGTTATCAAGTTTGAGTTTATGGGTAAGAAATTGACCGATAAACAAATTGAACAGCTCATCCAGAAAGGTAAGACTTCAAAAATTAAAGGTTTTAATAGCGGTGACCAGAAAGTAGAGGGTAAAATCAAATTCAACAGTGAGTTTCAGCCCGAATTAGAGGTAGAGCAGCCGGAATCCTGGACCTGCCCGGTTTGCAAGAAAGGAACTGTCATTAAGGGGAAGGCTGCCTATGGTTGTGATAATTTCCGCAATGGTTGTCAACTGCGTGTGGCTTTCGAATATTATGGGAAAAAGTTGTCTGATAAACAAGTGGAGGCTTTGGTGTTGAAGGGGAAAACACCAAAAATAAAAGGCTTTACTCATCCTAAAACAGGGGAGAGTTTTGATGCCCGGCTTTACTTTAATGAGGAAAAGAGAATTGCTGTGGAAAAGGCTTAATCGGTTGTAAAAGTAGCACACATGCCATTTTACAATGTGGTTAAAGAGCCGGACAGGGTTTCTTAAATACTGCACAATGTATTAATATCACCACAAAATCAATCCCTGGCACTGCAAATAGATATCAAAGCACTGCACAAAGGCCCGGGAGGAGTGCAGCAAGGCATAATGGTGACACAATGTCACTCAAAGGCCGTGCAAAAAGCTTAAAAGTGCTGCAGGGTCCCATGCAAGTGTCACAAAGTCAGTCGGAAGTGGATTGTCGTTAAATATACTAAGGGCATTGAAGAAGTCGTTGTTGTAAGCAGTGAAATGGAAGCAAATGGAGCTACTCAGAATGGTTTTGATGGTTGAATCCGCAAGCTTGCTATCTTTGTTTACCTTTTTGAACACATTTATCCCTCTTACTTTACCTTTTTTGGTCATTTTTACATCATGTAAAAGCAAAACTTTAAGTTGAATGATGATGAATATAAAATCCCGTAGTCTGTTTGTAGCGGGCTTAAGTCTCATGGCCGGTTTAACAATGCCTGCTATGGCAAAGAAGAATCCACCACAGGCGAATCCTCAGAAACCGCATATCTTTCTGATCATGACGGATCAGCACCGTAGTGATTGCATTGGGAAAAGTAATCCTTTAATTAAAACACCCAACCTGGATCAATTGGCGGATAATGGTGTTTGGTTTACTAACGGGTATTCTTCGGTTCCCAGTTGTACACCAGCACGAGCCGGCTTATTAACCGGCATGTCGCCATGGAACCATGGTATGTTAGGGTATTATAAGGTGGCCAAAAAGTATAAATATGAAATGCCTCAACTATTGAAAGAGGCCGGTTATTATACAGTAGGGATTGGTAAAATGCATTGGCATCCCCAACGTAATCGGCATGGTTTTCATCAGGTGCTATTGGATGAAAGTGGTCGGGTAGAATCGGATGATTTTATCAGTGACTACCGGCAATGGTTTAAGGAGGTGGCCCCGCAGCTTGATCCGGATGCCACAGGTATTGGCTGGAACGAGCACCGATCCGGGACCTATGTGTTGGCCGAAAACTTGCACCCCACTTATTGGACCGCTCAAACAGCTATTGACATTGTACAGGATTATGACAAGGCTGAGCCGCTTTTTATGAAAGTGAGTTTTGCACGTCCCCATAGTCCATATGATCCGCCAAAACGGTATTTAGATATGTATGCCGATACACCTATTCCGGCACCTTATGTGGGGGAATGGGCGCGGCAATATGGAGATAATCCCATGACACCTGATGCAGCTTTTGGTGATTTTGGGGAAGCTCATGCCATTGAATCGCGTCGTCATTATTATGGGTCGATCACTTTTATTGATGATCAGATTGGGCGTTTCATCGAAGAATTGAAGAAAGCCGGTATGTATGAAAATGCATTGATTGTCTTTACCTCTGATCATGGTGATATGCTGGGCGATCATCATCATTGGCGAAAAACCTATGCCTATGAAGGATCCACCCATGTGCCTTATATCATGAAATGGCCCTCATCGGTGAAAACAAAAGTGAAAAAAGGAACAGCGCTGGATCACCCGGTGGAGTTACGGGATTTCTTGCCTACTTTTCTGGATGCGGCAGGTGCAACTATTCCTCACGAGATAAACGGCGGTTCTTTATTAACCCTGGTTCAGGATAGAAAGGCAGCGTGGCGCGAGTTTATCGATTTGGAGCATGCCACTACCTATAAAGAGCACAACTATTGGTGTGCCCTGACCGATGGGAAGGTGAAGTATGTGTGGTTTTTTCGGTCCGGTGAAGAGCAGTTATTTGATATGACACAAGATCCGGGTGAATTGACGAACCTGATTGATCTTCCTGCTTATAAAAAGGCTGCTCAACTGTGGCGTGGCCGAATGGTAGAACATCTCAGCCAGCGCGGTGAACCCTATGTGGTCGATGGTAAGTTAAATACCTTCCAAAAAACGTATTGATCAGTCCCAATTATCCCAAAGACACGAACTGATATCCTTAATAATTCCCCTTATCTTGAGGGGAATTGTTTTTTAATCCCTCATAATAATCCCGACTATGAAAAAAATGATCCCTTTATTGGTTTTAATCCTTAGTGTTCTAATGGGTTGTTCTTCAAAGCAAAAGGATTATCTAAATGAATCGACTGAGCAAAAAGATGAACGCATGAAGTGGTGGCGTGATGCCGGTTTTGGAATGTTCATTCACTGGGGGCCTTATGCCGTTCCGGCCGGGTATTACCAGGGAGAACCTGTTCCGGGTATCGGTGAGTGGATCATGAGCTCGGCTAAAATACCTGTGGAGGAGTACGAGGTGTTTGCCCGTGATTTCAATCCCATCGAATTTAATGCCGATGAGTGGGTGAAAAAGGCCAAGACAGCCGGTATGAAATACATTGTGATCACCACTAAACACCATGATGGTTTTTGTTTGTGGGATTCAGAGGTGACGAATTACGACTTTGCCGGTTTTACAGCTTTTAAGCGCGATCCCATAAAGGAGTTGGCGGAGGCTTGTCAAAAAGAAGGGGTGGTACTGTGTTTTTATCATTCCATCATGGATTGGCACCATGCCGAAGCCAAAGGGGAATCCTTTGCCGGTTATCGTGAAAATTACCTCAAACCTCAATTAAAGGAACTCTTAACCAATTATGGCCCCATCGGTGCACTTTGGTTTGATGGGGAGTGGATAGAGGAATGGACCGAAGAGCAAGGGCGTGATTTGTATAATTATCTGCGGAATATTCAGCCTGATTTAATTATTAATAACCGGGTTGGAAAAGGACGAGATGGCATGCAAGGTATGAATAAAGCCGGAAAGTATGTGGGTGATTTCGGGACGCCCGAACAGGAAATACTGGATGTAGCCAGTAACCTGGACTGGGAAGCTTGCATGACGATGAATGATACCTGGGGCTATAAAAAGGATGATCATAATTGGAAATCAACTCGTGAATTGATACATAACCTGGTAGATGTGGCCGCCAAAGGTGGCAATTACTTGTTGAATGTAGGACCGGATGCACAAGGAATCATTCCGGCTATAAGTGTTCAGCGATTAGAGGCCATTGGTCAATGGATGAAAATCAATCATTCCGTAATATACAATAGTGGCCAATGGGTGAAGTTTGGAGAAGGAGAGGATGTTCGGTATACGGTCTCCAATGATGGGAAGCTACAGGCAACGCTATTGGAAATGCCCGATGTTCAAAAAACATTCAGATACATTCATCCCAAAGAGGGATCGGAAGTAGCTGTGTTAGGATCCGATGTGAAACTGAAGTGGGTATTTGATGAGAAGAACGGAACAACGGTTTTCTTCCTGGCCAATTGGTTGAATGGCGTTGATCAGTTGGCATGGACGCTGGTCTTTGAGAGTTTGCAGCCTCAAGTAACGGCGCCGCCCGTGATTAATTACAATGATAAAGCAGGTGTGACTAAAGCGTTATTTGGGGAGGTCGCCAGGATTGAATTGACAGCAGAAGAAGGGGCCAGAATTTTCTATCAGCTGAATGATGGTCCGAATAAGGAATACCAATCGCCCATTGAGGTAACCCAAACAAGCACTTTAGCTGTTTATGCACATAAAGTTGGATTGGTGGCGTCCGAAATGGTTAAAGCCGAATTTTTTCATACATCTGCATTCATAGAGTTAAAATTAGATCCTGAACCAAGTACTAATTATCGGGCAGATGGTAATCTTAGTCTGTTTGATGGACAGAGAGGGTCTGATAATTTTAAAGACGGTATGTGGTTAGGGTTTGAGGGTGATGATGTGGTAATTGCTGTGGATCTTGGTGCCGTTAAAGCGATTAAAGAGATCCGACTTAGTTGTCTGCAGAACCTGGGCGGCTGGATTTTTTATCCGCAACAACTCACATATGAACTCAGTCAGGATGGCAGTACTTACATAACCGCCTACACCTATGAACACCAGGTCACAAAAGATGATCCGGATGGTTTTTCTGAGTTTCCATCGGTAATGAAAGACGCCAAAGCCCGATATATTAGAATTAATGCCCGAAATGTGGGTGTATGTCCTGCCTGGCACGACGGATCAGGCGGCAAAGCCTGGATGTTTATTGATGAACTCCTGGTAGAAACCAATTAACTCCATGCTTCAGCTTGGGGCAAAGGAGTTTGAACTTGGGGGCACATTATTATGAGCTCAGATACTTCTAATAATCATTAACGAATTAAATCAATGAATAGAAATGTTATAATTGTACTATTGCTACTGTTATTAGTGAGCTGTAAAGCTGATCAGAAGCGGCCGCCTAACATTATCCTTTTTCTGGTGGATGACATGGGCTGGAATGATCCCGGTTTTATGGGCAGTGCCTATCATCAAACGCCACGGATAGATGAGCTGGCTGCCGAAGGAATGGTGTTTACACAAGCGTATGCCAACTGTGCCAATTGCGCACCCACCCGGGCTTCCTTGATGTCAGGTCAGGAAATACCGCGCCATGGTATATACACTGTTGGGAATCCGGCTCGCGGGAATGCTGCGAATCGTCAATTGATTCCCGCACCGAATCGCACTGAATTGGATACGTCCATTGTAACGGTCGCTGAATTGCTTCGAAGTGCCGGTTATGCGACTGCTCACATCGGTAAATGGCATTTGGGAGAGGGTGAAACAGGGCCACTTAACCAGGGGTTTGATGTGAATGTGGGGGGTAATCACAAAGGACACCCCCGTTCTTATTTTAGCCCTTATCAGAATACCTCACTCCCTGATGGACCGGACGGCGAATACCTCACTGATCGCCTCACCAATGAAGCTGTTCAATATATTTCGGAACACAAAGATCGGCCTTTCTTTATGTATTTTTCGCATTACTCGGTACATACGCCTATTCAGGGTAAGAAAGAACTGGTTGAGAAATATGAGAAATTACCAGGTGACGAACGGCACAATCATCCGGTATATGCTGCCATGGTGGAAAGTACCGATCAGAGTTTAGGGAGAGTGGTAGATGCCTTAAAAGCACATGATATTGACGAGAATACCTTGATTGTATTCTTTTCCGATAATGGCGGTCATGCGGTTTATACCAAAATGTCACCATTACGGGGCTCTAAAGGTTCTTTTTATGAAGGAGGTATCCGCGAGCCCATGGTGATGTGGTGGCCCGGTCAAATTGAACCGGGTCAATGTGAAACGCCGGTTGTAGGATTGGATTTTTACCCTACATTTGCTCGCTTAGCTGAGGTGGTTTTACCCGATCAGCCAGTAGATGGCAGGGATTTAATGCCCTTGGTGAAGGATAAAAAAGTATTTGACGAACGGGATCTCTTTTGGCATTTTCCAGCCTACCTGGAAGGGTATTTGCCGGGACAAGTTTGGCGGACAACGCCTGTGAGTGTCATTCGTTCGGGCAAATGGAAATTGTTCTACTATTACGAAGAGGGGGTGAAGGAACTCTACAACCTGGATACGGATCCCTATGAAACCACCAACCTGGCCCGTCAGAATGAAAAAATAACGGCTGATTTATTTGAGCGTTTACGAGTATGGCAAGGGGCAACTGGCGCTTTGATACCAACTGAATTAAATCCCCTGTATCAGGCAAACTAATATGCAATCTCTGTATAATAAAAAGACGTTTTATCCGGCTTATCTTGCTAGGTAGAGCGTCTTTTTTTACTTTTGATCGGTTTTTATGGTATTAAGATCTGAAATTTACCGTTGGAATACCTGATTTTAATGTTTGAAACCAATAAAAATGGCAAAAGGTACGTTATTTGTGAGGAGGATAGGAGCTTGACCTTGTGCGTTTAATATTAACTGATTTACCTATTTTGGGATGAGAATTAGCAGGTTCTGTGTTATTGGATTATCGATTCTGACTTTAACGGTGGCGTCAATCACCAGTGTTGCGCAAGAGGTGAAGATAGATGATAAAATCATTATAGAAGGAAAAACCTATTATCTACATAAAGTTCAAAAGGCAGAAGGCCTTTATCGGATTAGTGTGAATTATGGGGTGTCGCAAAAAGAGTTGCTCGAGGCCAATCCGTCGGCTGCCTTTGGTCTGAAAGAAGGGCAATTACTAAAAGTGCCGGTCATCAAAGGACGCAACAGTACGGGCGATGAGTTGCGTGCCACGGATTATGTCTATCATACCGTTGAAAAAGGGCAAACGGTGTTTTATCTCTCCAGAAAGTATAATGTTCTGCGCGAAACCATCTATGAGAATAATCCGGGTAGTGATCAGCAACTGCTATTGGGGACGATGATTAAAATTCCGCGTGAAAAAATTGGTGAGTTGTTGCCCAAAGATGATAAAAAAGAAGAGTTTATATATCATACAGTGAGACCGCAGGAAACAATGTATGCGTTAAAGACGCAATACAACCTGGAGATTTCTGAAATAGTCAAGCACAATCCGGCGCTTGAATCCGGAATTTTACCCATCGGCTCGGTGGTGAGGATTCCTTTTAAGCAGAAAAGTGAGCAGGCTGTTGTTGTGGAAGGCAGCACTGATGAGAAAGTGGAAGATGAGCTTTATCTGTACCATCGCATTGCGGCAGGGGAGACTTTGTATAGTATTGCGGCACAATATAGGGCCAAAGCACAAGATGTAGAACAGGCAAACAGTGCGGTGAACCCCGATGACTTACCAATTGGTTACCTGGTTCGGATTCCTAAGGCAAGCCTGAAAACAGGTTTTGAGAAAACCGTGACGGGTAAGGACGGATTATTTATGCTGCATAAAGTTAAGCGTAAAGAGACCATTTTTGCCATTTCCAAGCGATACAATGTCGACATAGATATCCTGGAAAAGGTGAATACAAATATCGATTTAGGTAAGCTGAAAAAAGGGACTACTGTTCAAATACCGACTCAGGAGTGGTTTGAACAATACTTCATGCGGCATGTTAAGGAGGAGGTAGTGGATGAAGGTTCTACCGAAAATTTACATGACTGGAAGGCGGCTACTTGTGGTACCTATGATTACAACCAGGAAAAACCATTGTTACGTGTAGCCATGTTGTTACCATTCGCCGTAGAAGACAGCCGCAAGGTCAATATTATTACGGAAGAAAAGGATGGTGAGAGCATTGAAAAAGAGCGGGAAGAAAAAATTATTTCATATAAATCAAAAGTCTTTGTTGAGTTTTATCAGGGAGCATTGCTGGCTTTAGATTCCCTCAAAAAAGAGGGGGTTAATGTGGAGTTGTTCGTCTATGATACGGCTCCCGATTCTAATAAGGTGAATACCATTTTAGCCAAACCGGAAATGGCCTATATGAACCTGATCATTGGCCCGGCCTACCCACAGAATTTAAAAGCGGTATCTTCATTTGCTATGGAGCACGATATTCCTGTGGTATATCCTTTTTCAACCAGGAACTATGAATTGGTCAATAATCCGAAATTATTCCAGGTCAGTCCGGTGGATACTCTGCTGTTTAAGGAAATGTCACAGGAGATGATCCCCCAGATTGAAGGAAAGCGTGTTGTAATGATTCGCACGGAAAATGGATCTTCTGCCTATGAGAACCAGTATAGCGAGATGCTGAAGAAGAAAATCTATTTAGAGAGTTTCAAAAAGGGAGAACATCCTGATTTTGTAGAGTACAAGTTTAAGCAGGATGATTTGGCCAGTCTGGAGCGTATGCTGAGTATGGAGAAAGAAAATGTGGTAATCATTCCATCTATCGAAGAAGCCCAGGTTAATCGGATTGTGACCACTGTAAAAGGGGCCGCTGAGAAAACAAAGGCTGCGGTGACTCTATGGGGGCAACCCGAGTGGTTGAAGTTTCAGACGATTAATCCGCAGGATATTCATCAGTTGAATGGAAAGATATTTAGTTATTATGCCGTGAACTATTCCGATATGCGCAATCAAAACGTGGTGAGTAAATACCGTAAATGGTTTAAATCGGAGCCCATGGCCATTTCACCCTATTTTCAGAATGCATCTGTTCAGTCAAATTTCAGTCGGTATAGCCTGTGGGGGTATGATGTGACCTATTACTTTATGAGCGCTATGAAGAATTACGGCAAACAGTTTGAACACTGTTTACAGGTTCATCAGCCACATTCGGTTCAGGCGAATTTTCATTTTAAGCGGATTTCTAATTGGGGTGGATTTTATAATACGGGTCTTTTTATATTGCATTTCACCACCGATTATCAAATGAATATTCAACCGATCGAGCAGACTAGTGATCCAATGCCGGATCAGCCGATACTAAATGGCTCGGTGATGTAATAAGATTGGAAACTTTGCTAAGTATATCAAGGTACCTTTTGATTTATTCAAAGGTACCTTTTCATTGTCTGCTCATTTACATTTGAATCTCCTTGTCACAGCGCCTTTTTTAATGAATAAATTGCAACTATATTTGCACAAATTTTAATGAATGGTTTCAATTAATCAGCTTACCGTCGACTTTGGCGGCTTTTTTCTTTTTGAAGAGATTTCTTTTCTGATCAACCCCAAAGATCGAATTGGTTTAACCGGTAAAAATGGAGCCGGAAAATCGACCCTGTTGAAGATTATGGCCGGTCTGATGGAGCCCACTTCCGGTACTGTGTCTATGCCGCGTGATTTTAAGTTAGGTTACTTACCGCAGCACATGAATTATGCGGATACCCGAACGGTGGTTCAAGAGGTGGAACTGGCATTTGGTGAATTGAAGCACTTGGAAAAGCAGATTGCTGATTTAAATACAGAGATTGCCGAACGGACCGATTATGAATCACAGGGATATATGGACCTGTTGGATCGCTTGAATGAAAAGACAGAGCGCTTTAATCTTTTGGGCGGTAGTAATCACGAAGCCAAAATTGAAACCACTTTAAAAGGACTCGGCTTCGAGCGAAAAGATTTTAACCGTAATACCGGAGAATTCAGTGGTGGATGGCGTATGCGTATTGAGCTGGCTAAAATTCTGCTGGAGCAACCGGATATTTTTTTGCTGGATGAGCCCACTAACCATTTGGATATTGATTCCATTCAATGGTTGGAAGATTTTTTAAAAACCTACAGTGGAGCCGTTGTACTTATTTCGCATGATAAGGCCTTTCTGGATAACATCACCAAACGGACGGTGGAGATTTCACTGGGAAAAATATATGATTACAAAGCCAATTATTCAAAGTTCGTAGAGCTACGCAAGGAGCGTCGCGAGCAACAAATGGCAGCCTATCGTAATCAGCAAAAGAAAATTGAGGATACCGAGAAGTTCATTGAGCGTTTCCGGTATAAATCGACTAAAGCCGTTCAGGTACAATCGCGTATCAAACAGTTGGACCGCATTGATCGCATCGAAGTAGATGAATTTGATAATTCGGCGTTGAGCATTAAATTTCCACCGGCACCACGGTCGGGAACGGTTGTTGTAAAAGGCGAGGAAATCACGAAAGCATATGGTGACTTACTGGTGTTGGATGAGGTCGATTTAACCATTGAAAGGGGTGATAAGATTGCATTTGTAGGGCGAAATGGGGAAGGAAAAACGACCATGGCCCGCATTATCATGAATGAGTTAGCACATCAGGGCAAGCTCACCATGGGTCACAATGTGAAGATTGGTTATTTCGCACAGGATCAGGCGGAGCGATTAGATGATAGCCATACCGTATTTGAAACCATCGATTTGGTCGCCGTGGGTGAAATTCGGACCAAGATACGGAACCTGTTGGGGGCTTTCATGTTTAGTGGTGAAGATGCAGATAAAAAAGTGTCTGTCTTATCAGGAGGAGAGCGTACGCGATTGGCAATGGTGAAATTATTACTGGAGCCAGTGAACCTATTGATTCTCGATGAGCCAACCAACCACCTGGACATGCGGTCGAAAGAGATCCTTAAGCAAGCCTTACGGGACTTTGACGGAACCATCATACTGGTGTCTCACGATCGTGAATTTTTAGACGGATTGGTGGATAAGGTTTATGAGTTCCGGCATAAGAAGATTAAGGAACATTTGGGGGGTATTTACGCATTTTTGGAGCATAAAAAACTCGATACACTTAATGAACTAAATCAATCCATTGCGGCCCAGAAAAAGCAAACTGTTGAAAAAGCGGATAGTAAAGCCAAATTGTCCTACGAGGAGCGAAAAGATCTAAACCGTAAAATCACCAAAGGGCGAAAAGCAGTGGAACAAAGTGAACAACATATTGGTGAGCTGGAAGAAAAACTGGAAGAATTGACTACAGCCATAAGTTTGCCTGAAAATGCTTCAGAAGAGCGTCTTTTTATTTCATTTAAAGAGACGGAGCAAGCTCTGGAAGCCGAAATGGAAAAGTGGGAGCAGCTTCACGCTGAATTGGAAGAGTTGGAACAACTAAAAAATGAATTGGACTAAAAGATGGCAAAAGAACAAATGGTTTTCGGCATACGTGCCGTTCAGGAGGCAATAGCTGCCGGTAAAGAAATTGAAAAAGTATTCGTCAAAAAAGGTCTGCAGGGGGACTTGTTTCGTGGTTTTTTGGAAGTTGTACGTCAGCATAATATTCCCTATCAGTTTGTACCCATTGAAAAATTAAATCGCCTGAGCCGTAAAAACCACCAGGGGGTTATTGCAATGATTTCGCCGGTGGTATACCAGGATATTGAGCAATTGGTACCCATGTTATATGATGAAGGGAAAGAGCCGTTTATCCTGGTGTTGGATCACGTCACCGATGTGCGTAACTTTGGAGCCATTGCCCGTACAGCAGAATGTGCCGGTGTACATGCCATTGTGATTCCTGAAAAAGGGGGCGCACCCATAAATGCGGATGCCCTTAAAACCTCGGCCGGTGCTTTGCACTCTATTCCGGTGTGTCGGGTGCATAGTCTGAAAGGAATTGTTGAGTTTTTAAAGAACAGTGGTTTGAAAGTCGTGGCAGCCACCGAAAAAGGAGCTGTGAATTATAGTGAAGCCAATTATCAAGGGCCTGTTACCTTGGTTATGGGAGCCGAGGATACGGGTATCTCAGCTGACCTGTTGGCTTTGTCCGATGTGAGAAGTAAAATTCCCGTTCTGGGTGATATTGAATCCTTAAATGTTTCGGTGGCAGCGGGTATTCTCATGTATGAGATCGTGAAGAGCAGATAATTTTTTTTACTAACGGCGATGGGTTAAAGTCGCCGTTGGCAAAAGCGTGTGGCGCGCATTTAGGATAGTTAATTGCTTTGTAAAATGAAGTTTTGAAAGCAAAAATTTGTTTTTTCTTTTAATCTTTCTAATTTGGGAAGGTTTTGGGATGAGAAAAATCATATTTTTTAATCAAAAACATCATTTATGAACCATAAGGAACGAGTCCTAAGAGCGCTAAACAAAGCGCAACCCGATCGAGTGCCTTTCTTTTACTGGGATGTGCCGGAATTTGGTGTTAAAATGATGAAACACCTGGGTTTAGAGACGCGCGATCAATTGTTGGAGTTCCTGGATGTTGATTTTAGATGGGTAGAACCGGATTATATAGGGAAGCCAGTAATTAAAGGAAAGACAAAAACAGATATTTGGGGTGTGGGCTATAACCGCATTAAGAACGGAGACTTTGAGTTTTGGGAAGCGACTAACTTTCCGTTAAAGGATATTACTGATCCGGCAGTCCTTGAGGATTATAACTGGCCGACAACCGATCTCTTCGATTTTAATTCCCTCCTTCCAAAAGTAGAAAAATATAAAGATTACGCCATCATGACTGCACCCGGGTATTCCTCACCTGGTTTATTTCGTATCATTCAACGTTTATTAAGCAGAGAATCATTTTTAGATGTTATTATGTATCACCCTAAATTTTTTAAAGTTTTGGTTGAGAAAGTAATGATCTTTTATACCGATTTTATCGAACGTTTTTTTGAAAAGACGGGAGGCAAAGTTGATTTCATTCGTATTGCTGATGATTTTGGGACACAGAGTGGATTGTCCATTAGTAATGATATATGGGAAGAATATTGTAAGCCTGCCATTGAGGCTTTCACAGTCATTCCTAAAAAGCATGGTGTGAAGTTGTACATGCATTCATGTGGTGCAGTTCGAAAGCTCTTGCCGGAGTTTATCAGTTTGGGAGCCGCGGTGTTGGATCCGATCCAAACACGAGCTAGTGGAATGGATCCCTCGGGATTGAAGGAAGATTTTGGCCCTTACATTTCTTTTTGCGGAGCCATGGATGAAGAACTGTTATTACGGCAAGGAACCCGGCAACAGGTAAAAGATGGTGTCAAGCAATTGCTGGATGTGATGGCACCTGGCGGAGGCTTTATATTAGGCCCATCCCATAAATTAAAAGTTGAAACCCCGGTAGAGAACGTTATAGCCATGTATGAAGTGGCAAAGGAGTGGAAATATTGAATAGTTTTGAGTTAGGGAGAGCCTCACTTTTGTTCGCATGAGTGAGGTTTTTTTATTTTCATCTGGAGGTTCGTAATCGTTTTAGTACATTCGTGACAAAAGACATAATCAAATACAAGTATAGATGAATAGACAGAGATTAACCATTGGGCTGATGGTCATAATGATGATAGGTACTTACAGTTTAACAGCCCAAACGAAGTTGCGATACAACCTTAAGACAGGGCAGAAGTATGGTCTTAATCAGCTTTCTGAGCAGGAAATTAAGCAAGACATCATGGGCATGTCTCAGGTAATCAAGAATACAATCGGGGGTGAGATATTTGTGACCATTACCGGTAAGAAGGCGGATGTTTACTCATCTGATATCACCTTTTCATCCCTTAGTTTTAAAATGGAAAGTCCCATGTTTTCGGTGGATTATAATTCAAAAGATGCCAATGCTGATTTGTCAAATCCCATCGCTAAAGCACTCGGTTTTATGGTTGGGAAAGTGTTTACCATGAAGTTTAATGATCGGGGGGAAGTGTTGGAAGTAAACGGTTTTCAGGCTATGATGGAGGATTTAGCTAAAAGCTATGCGGATGATCCTACCACTTTAGGACAAATGCAACAAACGCTTGCTCAGCAGTTTGATGATGAGAGTTTGGCAAAAAGTATAGGAATGATGTTAGTGGTTTACCCGGAAGATAAAATTAAAACCGGCGCTACCTGGACACATACTAACCAAACGCTTAAACCATTACCCTTAACATCAAATAATAAGTACGCCTTTGAAGGTAAAACTGGTGATGTAATAGAATTAACTGGCACCGGATCATCTGCTACCGGTGAGGATGCATCCATGAAACAAGGTGGTATGACGCAGCATCTGGATTTAAAAGGTGATATGAAATATACCGCTAAGATTGATGCAACTACCGGATGGCCTCAAGAAGTAACTCAGGAGCAACTATTGGAAGGTACGGTGGCGGTTGAATCGCCTCAAATGCCCTCTTCAATGGAAATACCCATGAGCATTAAATCGGTTACAAAATACAGCGCTCTCTAAGCGAATAGCTAAACGATTCCTGCCGGATGGTCATTGTGATTGTCCGGCATTTTTATGAAGTAATTATTTTGGAGTGAGGCAGAAAAAGTGAATATTGGTTTCTATCTTAATTTTGAAGCAAAAAAAAAGCCTATCAAAATTGATAGGCGATTTCGGAATTGTAAAAAATCGTTATATTGATTATGCTAACTTCACGTTAACAGCGTTCAAACCTTTTTTACCTTCTTGTAGATCAAATTCTACTTCGTCACCTTCACGGATTTCATCAATTAATCCAGTAACGTGTACAAAATGTTCTTTACCATTTTCTTCAGCGATAAAACCGAAACCTTTAGTTTCGTTGAAGAATTTTACTGTACCTTTATTCATCTTTGTAATATTGAAATTATTAATATAGTGTAAATGTAGACTAATATTTTGAATATACACTATTTACTAAACCTTTTGTTTGAATAAAAAACTGTCAGCAGGTTAAAGATAATGGTGGTGACATCTCTCCAATGTGCCTATTTCTGGTGCCTTAGCTGTTATTTTAGGAGCTGATATAATAGTCTTGTTTGATCTGAAAAAAAATAAAAAAAAGTTACTCTCCGTCTAATCCAAGTGTCCTTGCTACTTCTTGCATGCCTTGAATGGTTTCGTCAATGAGTTCTTCAATGGGCATGTTTAGCATCTCAGCTCCTTTGGAGATAATACCCCGATCCACTTTTGCGGCAAATCGTTTGTCTTTCCATCTTTTCTTAACCGACTTAACCGTTAATGAGTGGATGCTTTTGTCGGGCCGGACTAAAACCGCAGTCGTTACGAGGCCGGTTAACTCATCTGTAGCAAAGAGTACCTTCTCCATGATGTGCAGCGGTTCTACATCCGTACAAATGCCATAGGCATGCGACAGAACCGCTCGAATATATGATTCCGGCCAACCGGCTTTCGTAAGTATCTCTTTGGTTTTAACACAATGTTCATCGGGAAACTGCTCATAATCCAGGTCGTGCACTAAACCAATGATGCCCCACTTCTCTTCGTCTTCATTGAATTTTCGGGCGAAATGGCGCATGACCCCTTCTACCGCAAAAGCATGCTTGTTGAGACTTTCCGATTGATTGTATTGCTTAAAGAGCGTTAGTGCGTCAGTGCGCGTAATTTGTTTATCCATGGTGAAGGGTTTTAAGAGTGTGCTGTAAGATAAAAAAAAGAGGAAACCGATCGGCTTCCTCTTTGTAAATTATTTCTTTAAGTGGTGAAGCTAATTATTCATCAGCACTCACCTTACCTTTCATTTGTACTTTATCCGGGTTACCTCGGTAAGTAACAGATCCGCCGGAATTACCATTGGCAGTTATTTTTTCTGTGGTAGTAACCTCAATCTGACCACCAATACTGGCTTTGGCATAGGCCTCTTTACTTGTCAATGGGAATGCGTAATATTTACCACCTGTATTAGCGGAAATTTCCTGGAATTCTGCTTTACCGCTCATTTCAATACGAGCAGCAGAAACGGAGGCGTCCAGCGCATTGACATCCACATCCAGGTGCATTGAGGCATCGCTCCCTGCACTTATCACCAGCTTATCAGCATAAATGGTGTTATTGGCATCAACGGAAGCACCCATTATCGATTCAATTTCCCGAATGGTTTTGTAAGTGACATATACTTGTACGGCAACCCCCTTTTTGATTTTGGTGCGCATCTTAACGGTTAGCTTTTTACTTTTAAGTTCAGTCAATACGTCGTCCGGATTGGCATTTTTAATGTGGACCTCAATGGATTCTTTATCTCCTTCAATCAAGGTCACATTAATGCCTTTTGAGGCTTTCACCTTATCAAAGGATCCAATCTTACGAACTTGTACTTGTCGTCCGTCGTTTACATCGTCTTGTGCCACTGTGCCCAGCAGTGTGCTAAATAGAAAAGTTAAAATCAATATCTGCTTCATACAAAAATCATTTTTCACGGTACGAAGGTATCAAAAACTATGCAAATAATTCTTTTATCTCTTCCTGGCTTAATTCTTTCAATGGGTTATTGCTGGAAATGAAGGTGTCAGCCAGTTCTAACTTTTTCGCTTGCAAGCGGGCGATCTTCTCTTCAATGGTTTCGGTTGAGATAAATTTGTAGACAAACACGTTTTTCGTCTGTCCAATTCGATGTGCCCGATTAATGGCTTGTGATTCGGCAGCTGGATTCCACCAGGGATTTAATACGAAAACATAATCGGCTTCCACCAGGTTCAGACCTACCCCCCCTGCTTTCAATGAGATCAGGAATATCCGGCAATCCTGGTCATCTGTAAATTCTTTAACAGCACTTTCCCGATCGCGTGTGGCACCAATTAATTTGGCATATTTCCATTTACGCTCATTTATTTCTGCTTCAATAAGCTCCAGATCTTTCACGAAAGAAGAGAAAATCAATACCTTATGTTGCTCATTGATGATGTTCTCCAGATTCTCAAATATCTGCTGGTATTTACCCGATGATCCTTTGTAAGTGTCATCCACAAGGATGGGGTGATTGGCCACTTGTCGCAAGCGGGTTAAGGCTTGCAGGGCCAGAATGGCATTCTTATTAATGCCGGTGTGTTCAATGGCTTTCAGGAGCTCATTGCGAATGCCCGATTTCTCACGATCGTAGAATTGCCGTTGCTCAGGTGTCATGTCACAAGTTAAAACCTGTTCGGTGACAGGGGGGAGTTCTTTAGCCACCATCTCCTTGGTACGACGGAGAATAAATGGATTGATGAGTTGGCGAAGCTTTTCTTCTTTGGCTTCGTCTTTACCTCGTTCAATGGGTGCGGCGTAATGGTTTTTAAAGAAATTCAGATTACCCAATAAGCCATTATTTACAAAATTCATCTGTGCCCATAAATCCACCAAGGCATTTTCGATCGGTGTACCTGTCAGGACCAAGTGGTGAGATGCTTTGAGTTCGCTGACAGCTCGGTATATCTTTGAAGTGGGGTTTTTAATGTTTTGGCTCTCATCTAATATTAGATAAAGAAACGGGTAGTGGCTTAAATATTCATAGTCATTGCGAACCACCCCATAACTGGTTAGTACTACGTGGTAATGGCGCAGTATTTTACCAATGTCTTTGGATTTGATTCGGTTTGATCCGGTATAGATATAAGTCTTTAGTTGTGGGGCAAATTTACGGATTTCATTGTCCCAGTTGTGAACCAGCGAAGTGGGCATGACAATGAGGGTGGCTGGTTTATTGGATTTATTAAATCCGGTGATTGGTTGGTTGAACAGGTCCAGCTGACCTTCCGCTATAGGTGCAGCAGGTTCTTCCAATTGGTCATAGTGATCCAATAGCAGGGCGATGGTTTGAATGGTTTTACCCAATCCCATATCATCGGCTAAAATACCACCAAAACGGTTTTTATTGAGTAGCTGCATCCAGGAGTAACCTTCCGATTGGTAATGCCTCAATTCTGCTTTTAAGCCTTCAGGAGTGGGGAGTAGCTCAGCTTTGTTAAGGCGTTGTAACTCTGTAATGCGCTCTTGCCACTCGGGGGATGCTTCATCTTGCTTGGCTGTCTCCAGCAGGTTAAAGTGCATTTTGTCCAGCAGCAAACGCTCATCCTCCTCCTTTATAAAATGCATCAGATCGCCATAACGGGTAAACCATTCGGCCGGAATGATAAAATAAGCACCATTGGGCAGTGGATATTCTCGTTTTTGCTGGATGATGTGTTTGCGGAATTTTTGGAAAGGTATTTTATAGCCTTCAATAAATAAGACGGCATTCACATCAAACCAATCATTATCTTCTTCGAAAACAATATCCAGCTTCACTTCGCCCGTATAATAATTTTCAGAGAAAAAGGATTGGTTCACCTCAAAGCCTTCTTGAATCAAGGTCTTGGAGTGATGATTCAGCCACTCCACAATGCCATACACTTCTCCTTCATTTACCGGATTAATGGAGGCCGGTTTGTATTGCGATTCACCAATGTTTTGCAAACCACTGTCAGTGAGCAAAGCTTGCAGCCTTTGTTCGGTGTCCAAATCCCGCTGAAAACGATAAAAAGTATAGCTGTTGTTCTCTTTTTCCAGATTAACAAATACTTTAGATCGGGTACCAGCCAGATATTCCCGTTTTTCATAGCGAAACTTCAGGACCAGTATCGGATGCTGTCCTAAATCCTGTTCCAGGGATAGAATGGGCGTTAAGCTGGCATCCTTGTTGACCACATGAAAACCTTCCGCTGTGACGGTATGATCCCTGACACAGGTCTCCACAAAAGAGGACATATAGGTTTCCACACTGCGTTCCGGAATGCGAATTTGCGTTTTGCTTTGAAAGGGGCGGAACTTTTTAGCATCGATGTTTTGAAACCGATACAGGCGGTTGTTGATTAATACATTGGCCGGATCTAAAGTGATCTCGAGCACATCCTTATGTGTTAATCCCATTTCTTTATCCCCTGAGCAAATGCGCAAGGAGTAGGTTAACCCGGTTTCATCCAGGGTAAAATTGAAATTGGTCTGATCGTAGAGCGGACTCACTTTAATGCGATCAGAAGGATAAATATGACTGAAATTCGGATTTTTATAAAACAGCGGCGTATCATCCATGGCGACAATTTCCAACGCTTGGGAAATGGTTTTTTCCATTAATGGACGCACTTGCGAATCCATCATTTTAGGCGTCAGGGCATCGTAAAACAGTTTCAATGTTTTTTGTCTGGAAAAACGTTTGAATAAACTTTGCTCATTGATTTCCCATAGAATTTTTACAATCTCTTGTTGTGACTTTGGCAAAGTCAGGGCGTTTTCTTTCAGATGCTCCGGAATGACGGGTTCTTTGACCTGTACTTGGGGTGTTTCCTCCATCTCGGCCCAATAGGGAATGAGGGTCAAACCCAAATGTCTCTTCTCAACAATAACAACAATTAACTGCTCCATAAAAGTTTGAAAATCCTATTCGTTGAATGGTGTTGGCGGTAATTTAAACCATCAAAGATAGTGGTTTCAGGATTACAGGGAACGTTCTTCTTCAGAAATATCCGGTCAGTCACATTTCAGGCGTCACAAGAAATTCTGATTTTTTAATATCCACATTCCGTATCTATGTAATCTATACATGGAAGGTGTAGACTCGATTTCTTACTTAATCACCACATACTTTTGCTTGGTTTTGTGTTACTTTTTAATGACCGTGCATTGCTTTCGGAACTTAATGTCGTGCTTTTGATCCTTAGTGCAGTACTTTTAAGTTTTGGTACTGCTCTTAATGGAGTTTTAGTTCATTTCTTTGTGACAATGTGTTGTAAAGGAAACGTTGATGCCAGATTTATTTGTAATGATAATAAGAATTGCCTTGTCTGAAATCTCGGTAGGGGAAGGCATGTATTACCGGAGTCCATTTTACCGTTTGCATCCAATTTCATTTTTATTTAGGATGCCCCGGTGAACAATTTTATTTATAAATAGTCTAAATAACCAGAGATGTATTAATTTTGACCTTTAATATTTAAAGAATAAAACGCATGAAGCACCTGATTATATATGCCCATCCATCAGAAAACAGTTTTAGCAATCGCTTAAATCACGCCTTGATGCATGAAAGTGAGGAAAGGGGATGGGAGGTTGAAACGCGTGATTTGTATGCCTTAAATTTCGATCCGGTATTGGGAGCTGATGATTTGGCGCAGTTAAAATCAGGATCAACACCCTTAGCTATACAAACAGAACAGAAATTCATCAGTGAAGCAGATGTGATCTCCTTTGTGTATCCATTGTGGTGGGCAGGTTTTCCGGCTATCATGAAGGGCTACATTGATCGGGTACTGGCGCATGGTTTTGCTTTTAAAGCAGATGCCAATGGCGTGGAAGGTCTTTTGAAAGGAAAGCGGGTTTACTTGTATACCTCTATGGGGAATAGTCTGGAACAATATGAGCAGAAAGGCTTACTGGAGGCTTTTCGGAAAATTCAGGGGGGAGAGATTTTTGAGTTTTGTGGCATGGAAGTAGTTGATCAGCAGTTCTTCCCGCAAATACCAGCAGCCTCAGAAGATAAAATTCAATTTCACATTGATCAGGCCTTGTCGGGTTTTGAGTCAAAAACTCAAATGACATCCACTAAAAGTGCCTGATTATTGAAGAATGTAAGAGCGAATGAATCAGATTCAAAAACTAAATTTTCATTCAATAGATGAATTCCTGGCGTATTTGCCTGATCACGAACGTGAAATAGTTGATCGATTACGTTTCATTATCAGGGATTGTATGATCGAAGGAACGGAGAAATTGGCTTTCAATGTACCTTATTATTACCAATATTCCCGGGTTTGTTTTATATGGCCAGCTTCGGTGCCTTGGGGAAATGTTAAAGCTGACGGTGTGTCACTGGGCTTTTGTAATGGAAATATGATGCGTGATGAAATGAGTTATTTGGAAAAAGGGAATCGCAAACAGGTATACGTAAAAACGTTTACGAATGTGAGTGAAATAGATTTGGATCTTATCAGGACTTATCTTTTTGAGGCACTCAATGTCGATGCCCAATTATATCAGCAAAAACGCAATAAGAACAAATAATGGTTCCAGTTAGTCGGCGTTAGTATTATAGCGACGTCTTTAATTGTATCATAGAGTTAGCTTTTTAGTAAGTCTAAAACCGGGGTTTTCCCGGTTTTTTTGTGTTCGATTGTCAATCTCTATTGAAATTTTCCAGTTTAAAATTTGTCTGATTACCAATATTCAACCATATTTGTTTCCAATGCAAAACGGAGGTTCAAATATGGAACAAGAAGTAAA
>Ga0193953_1000111_pt1 | contig 44803 bp, 33 predicted proteins | sample BB_4_MG_FD_140325 | JGI IMG/M metagenome (GOLD analysis project Ga0193953, IMG submission 140325) | Microbial mat bacterial communities from the Broadkill River, Lewes, Delaware, United States - BB_4_MG | ecosystem: Environmental > Aquatic > Freshwater > River > Microbial mats | place: USA...
AGATATAATTCTTTGTTCTGCTTTTGCAATTTCTCTATCAGGTAGCCTGCACAAAGTGCATCTTCCAAGGTAAACTGGCCGTCCGTGCCCGAACAGATTAAAGCAATATCTTCTTTTTCATCAATAAACTCAAGAACTACTGTGGCATTTAAAAACGATGCAATAATCAATTGATCTGCAGCAGCTGCATTGTTAATCGCTAAAGTTCCGTTAGTGGTGGTCATTACTATGGTTTTACCTTCAACCACTTCCGATGTATACTGAAGTGGTGAATTTCCATAATCAAATCCTGCAATTGGCAAGGCATCGCGTTCCCCCCCCAATATAACTTCACTACCCAATTTTTCCTTCAGTGCAAAAGCCTCCTCAGGTGAAACAACAGGAATGACCTGTTTAGCTCCATTGGTTAACGCAGTAACCATCACTGACGTAGCTCTAAGCACATCAATCACCACAGCAACTTTACCCTTTACACTTTCCTCAGTCACCATCGTGGCCGATCCCATCACATCAATTCTCATATTCTTTGTTTTGAAACACTTACTCAACTACTTTTTCTGAACATATCGCTTTTTGTAGATCCATCTAAATCGCGACAATAAAAAAATGCCAGTTACAGACAATCCCACTAAATAACCAATCCAAATCCCCATGGGGCCAATTTCCAACTTAAAAGCACACAAGTAACTCACCGGGATAGCCACCAAAAGATAAGTCACACCTGCGCCAATAGCAGGCACTACAACATCTTCTAATCCTCGCAGTATTCCTAATGATACCACTTGCACCCCGTCAAATATTTGAAATAACCCAGCCACCAACATCAGACCGGCGGCTACTGATATAACCCCCTGATCAGCGATGAATAAATGAGGTATCCACTGACGAAGCACCACAAACAAGACACCCATCACACTCATAAACACAACAACTAAATGAACAGAGGCGAAAGCACTATCACGAATATTAACGGGTTCGCTTCTCCCACGAAAGATACTCACCTTTATGGTCGTAGCTGAAGCCAATCCGGAGGACATCATATAAGTGATACTGGCCAAACTCAACACTATCTGATGTGCTGCCAAACTGGTCGCATTAATCCAGCCCATCATGATACTACCCAGGCTAAATGCAAAAACTTCGATTACAAATTGCAGACCAATCGGAAGACCCAATTTAAACAGCTGCAAAAATGCTTCTCGTGATAAATAAGGGCCGGATGCATGGTAATACTGTTTAAAGTATTGAAAGCGATTAAACACCCAAACAAATGCCATGGCCATAAAAACTCTGGATAATAATGTTCCCCAGCCTGCTCCGACAAGTCCCAATGCAGGCATCCCCAGATATCCATAAATCAACACAAAATTCAGTGCTATATTTACCAGGTTACCTGCTAAAGTGATCAACATAGCAACTTTGGTATTACTCAACCCTTCGGCAAATTGCTTATAACCAGCAAAAACCTGAAAGGGCACAATTGATAAGACCAATAGCAGAAAATAGGGAATGGCTGCATCTACAACTGCCTGGTCTTGTCCCATAAAGGGCATAAAGAAAGCAATACCCCCTGCAAAAAGAGCCAGCAAAACACCAATTATCAAGTTCGTAAGAACACCCTGACGTAACCAATATTTACATGATTCCTGATCTCCCCTTCCAAATGCTTTTCCTACCAATGGAGTCAAGGCATAAGATATCCCGATTCCAAACACCAGGATATTAATGAAAATACTATTAGCAAAGGATACTGCGGCCAGAGGCGTGGCACCAATCTGCCCCACCATAAGTGTATCAGCCAATCCCACCAACATCTGACCAGCCTGTGCTAATACAACAGGTGTAGCCAATTTCAGATTTGGCCAATAATGTTTGGAATACCCCTTCCACAATCCTGATATCTCCATGCTACCTTACTTTCTAAAAGAAAGTGCAAAGAAAATGTTTTACCGGCGATTTACGAAATTCAATACCAGAGATAAAATCACACTGGAACAGCCACCTGATGTTGCACCATTTCCGAAAAACGACCTTTATTCCGGATAAGCTGCTGATAGGATCCAGATTCTTCTACCTGCCCCTGTCGAAACACTAAAATATGATCGGCAATATCAATAATACTCATACGGTGCGCCACCATAATAATGGTTTTACCTTCCTTTTGAAGCTGTAACATCAACTGCTTAATAACCTTTTCTGTCCGATCATCCAAAAAAGAAGTTGCTTCATCGAAGATATACACTTCAGGATTAAGATACATGACCCTTGCAATGGCCAGCCGTTGACGTTGACCTCCTGATAATTGATTGGCATTTTCCCCCAACCAGGTATATAACCCTTCAGGCAAAATATCAATTATATCATTTAAAGCCAATTCATGAATAATGGTATTTAACCGATTCATATCAGGCCGATCATCACCCAATGCGATATTTTCAATAACATTTCCGGCAAATAATTCTATTTGTTGTGAAACTACACCCACCATGCGTCTCAAATCGACCGGATCCACATAGCGAAGATCACATTGTCCAATGGAAATTTTACCGCCGGTTATTTGATATAATCCCTGAATTAAATGCCCGATAGTTGATTTACCAGAACCACTATCACCCAACAAAGCGGTAATTTGCCCCTTCTTAATGGTAAAAGATAAATCATCAAACAAATCTTGCTCCAGTGTATATGAAAATTGAACCTTCTGAAAAGAGATATCTCCCAATTCCTCCTTAGACAGTTTCAACTTCTCTTCTACATTTGTTTCCCTTTCTAAATCTAATATTTCAAACAAACGATCTGATGCAATTAAGGCGCCTTGCACACTTTTATTCATAGAAAGCAACCGGGAAACAGGCCCGGTAAAAAAACCAGTGATAGCAAAGAATGACATTAACTCTCCGGGTGTTAAATAACTATCAATCACAAAACCAGCCCCCACCCATAAAATTGCAACCGTGAGCAACCTATTAATCATCATAATAGAAGAAGAGGAAAAAATAGTGGTTTTACCAGACAGGTAAACCTGATCCAATACTTTAAGCAATTTCCCTTCAGCCTGATTCGAAAAATAGGCTTCTGCCCCCATCTGTTTAATGGTTTTTACCGATCGCAACGATTCCACCAATTGGGTCTCTAGCTCAGCCGTCTGTTCCATTTGCTTCCGCTCCACCTTTCGATTAAAGAAGTTGGTGAAATAATAGATCAGACCATAAACAGGCAACACCGTATAGGTAAAAAGTGCTAACTTCCAATTAACAGCCAACATAAGCAGAAATGCCATGATAATAATGAGGCCATCCACAACCGCTTCAACAGCTACCTGATTAATAAAGCTTCTGATTTTTACCGCATCATTCACCCTGGATATTAACTCACCTACACGCATGCTATCAAAAAACCGTTGCGGCAGCCGTAATAAGTGTTTATAGTAACCCGTAATTAAAACACTATCAATATTCTGGCCGACACGCAATACAAATATCGATTGCAGTGCCCCAATTATCACTTGAAAAAGTAAAATACCCAACATAATGACACCCATAAGGTGCAGTAAATTTCGATTGTGCCCGACCAACACAAAATCAGTCAACTTTTGAATATAGATAGCAGTGGATAATCCCATAACAGTAAATGCCAATGCACCTACTCCCGACTGAAGAAAGACTTTACGATGTGGCTTTATTAAATCGGCAAAGCGCGAAAAATTTGACTTTTTCTCATTGCCTTCCTGAAATTCCAACCCCGGAATCAATAATATGGCAATGCCCGTCCATTGAGCCCTAAAATCATCCATCGAAAGTTGAATCATTCGCCCTTGCGCAGGATCCATGATTTTCACTATCCGTTTGGTCACTTTATAAATTACTACAAAATGATGACCACCGTTTTTCAATTTCAGATGAACGATCGCTGGCAAAGGAATCTCGACCAGATCAGCCGATTCCAACTCTACACCTTTGGCTTCTAAACCAATCTGCTCAGCCGCTTTTACTAAGCCATAAGCACTGGTACCAATGCGATTAGTACCAGCCAATTGCCGGATTTTCCAAACCGGCAGTTTCAAATGATAATAACGAGCAACAGAAGCCAGACATGCTGCACCACAATCACTTCTGTCAAACTGCCCAACAGATAACTTCATTTGCCCTGTTCTTTTTGTACGATTTTCGGATTCAACCAATCATCCACATTATCAAATATCAATTGATACAGGGAGCGCTTGGTCACAATAAAACGCCCGGTAAGATCCATCCCCTTTTTAAATGCCCCCCTCGCCCCATTCTTGAGTTCCAGAAAATTTTGATTTAGTTGACAACGTACCTTATAATACCAGTTGCCTTCCATCTCTACAACATCTCTTGCTATGCTCACCACCTTTCCGGTAGCCAATCCCCATTCATTATAAGGGAATGCCCCCACTTGAAATTGAACAACCATGCTATCGCTAATTAATCCAATATCAGATGGTCGCACATAACACTCTGCCATCAGTTCTGCATGTGGTGATAAGCGGGCAATCAATTCATTCTCCTGCATAAAACTTCCCACTCCTTTCCCATTAAAATCGAGGATAACACCTGTAAACGGTGCAATTATAAAATGTTTATTTCGCTTTTGATGTAAATTTTCCAACTGGGCACTTAATTCATTAACAACCTGAAAATAATTTTTCCGATCTTTTTCCCAATTTGCAAACTGACTGGTTCTAGCCACTTCCAAATCATCAATGGCTGCCTGTAATCGAAAGGAATCTTCCTGGAAATCCACATTGGGGACCACTCCATCCTGATACAAACGAAATGACCGATTATATTCTACTCTCACCTTTTCCAACTTTCGCTTCTTCTGGTTTTGATCACTTTTAAAATCGGCCCACTCCTTTTGATAGAGCGAAGAAAGCACTACTGGCTTAATCTGTTGAAATTCCAGGAGCTGATCCAGGTCACGAAGAAAGGTCTCATACCTTTTAAGTTGTTGATCAACATGCATTAATTCATGATCAATACCTGAGCTGTTAAGCCACACCAAAGTATCGCCTGCGTATACCAGTTTATTTTCTTGTACTCCTAAGGATTTAATTTGTGCAGTAATGGGAGAATGAATGGGACTCACCTGATTTAGGGTACGTATTACACCATTACTTTGAATGCTGACATCCACCTTAAGAAAAGGTAACGATAATACAGTAACAAAAAAAATTATAAGAATCAGCCAATACAGAACAGTGCCACGATAATAGTAGACAGCGTAAGCTTTATACCTTCGAGAATTAGACAGGCCTGTTTCAAGTTCAGATTTCGACATAGGTTGTATTAAACAAAGTCGAAACTAATGAAAAAAAAATAAATAATAAAGATTACGTGACTGATAAACGTGCATTAGTTAATCTTCAGGCCTATCCACTAGTTTCTGATTACCTTGGATCCATTTATGACCTTGGTAAAAGTAACCACTTTTGAGATAAATAAACGTTTTTGATCCTTGCGAATAATCAATGGGTGCCCCCAATAGCTTCATCATGTCCAGGTAGTAATACAACAAGCGGACAGACATTTTTTAGCTTACCAGCCAGTTGATTAGGTGTGCCGGTTTGTTGTTCGCGAATCTCCTGATCGATCCACTCGATGGTACGATTAATCTCTTTTGAAGACAAAACACACAAATTTTGAGGTAAATACTAAATAAGAAGACACCCACACTTCAACAAATAGGATCGAAATTCTAACCTATTTTTTTCAACTACACTAAAGTTATGCAATTCCAAAGATCAATTCAAGTTTTGGAATCCTTTTTCTTAGTGACAAAATACTAAGTGGATTTGTGCCCCTACCGAACAACACAACCAACAATATTGATTATCACCAAAATCCACATCCTAAATCAGTAAACTTCATTATGCGGACCAAATGTTTTGGCATAAAAAATCCCGGATCACAACTGGTTGGCGACCGGGCTGATAAACTAGCACTACTTCTGAAATAACAATGTCGATCAGATTTGACGCTTTGCTGATTCTGGTACTTCCTGATTATCTTCAATCCATTTATAACCTTGGTAAAAATACCCACTACGCAGATAAATAAAGGTATTATTGGATTGTGAATACTCAATGGGTGCCCCTAACAATTTCATCATATCCAGATAATAATACAACAACCTGACTGACATTTTAAGCTTGCCAGCCAATTGGTCAGGTGTTCCGGTTTGCTGTTCGCGAATCTCCTGATCAATCCACGCGATTGTACGATTAATCTCTTTTATAGACAAAGTGCAATGTTTTTGAGGATGAAAAATGAAGAGAAGACGAGGAGACTAATCGAAGTCCTTATAGTACTGTCCCCATCATCTTCTTCTCACCAAGCTTTGACCTGCGTTCAGATCGGTTTTAGTAATCGGGAAAATATCTTTTGGGTGATAATAACAATAATGCAAAACCACTACCATTTAATTTTATCATAACTTGTTTCTGTATCTTCATCTCCTCCTACAATCTTCTTCAAAAAAGTATGTTCTTTTGCAGTAAACTTCTTAAATTGTCCTCGCTTTGTGTTGATACGTTTCGTTTTCATGGCCCTTAATATTTACTGGTTTACACTTGTTAATTGCAAAAAGCCAAAATCGTAACACCTTTTTCTCAACTTTTTTTTCATTTTTTTTAGAATCAATGAGAAGAGTTTTATTTATAATACTGACATTATGCCCATTAGCAAGTATTTGCTTTGGGGAAAATAATTCTGATGTATTCAATAAAATATCTCAATTATACAATTCTAGTGATTATGAATTAGTCATAAACACTTATAATAATGCATCTTTTGATGATTGCTCGACTAAGGAATCTATTATTCTATTTACATACTTAATAAAATCATATGCTCATCAAGGTAAATACGAAGATGCTATTTGTTTTTTTAAGAACTCAAGATCTGATACACATCTAAACGTTCCCAAAAATTACATACGATTCTATGAAGCTGCCTTTTATCTTAACTTTAATAAACCTTCAAAGTCAAAAGTCCTTTTTCAGGATATATTAGATAGTAAATCCAAGAATGAACTACCTGACAGCCTACTAGCTAAAACATACCATAATTTAGGTATTTGTCACAAAATAGAAAATAACTACTCACAAGCTTTAAAATACTTCTTACTCTCATTTAAACTAGAAAAAAAGCAATTAGATGAACGAAATAATTATGAAGATTTCAATGTTTCTGCAGGTTCAGTAATTCAAACTCTTAGTTTATTATTAAAAAGATTCGAAGAAGCTGAAATTCTTTATTCTGAAGTACTTTCATATGACTTCAATCAGGAGATAAATTTTCATAATACATTCCTATACTCAATTTTACTTAATTACTATAAAAAGACTGAAAATCAACAAGGATTTAATGAAGTATCAAATAAACTTGAAAAATTCTATTCTTCGCAAAATAAAAAATACAATAATGATTATGGCTCTTTTTATCTAATCTTAGGAGAAAAGGCATTTTTTGATGGACATCATCAAAAGGCTTTAAGTCATTTCAACAAAGCCTTATCTATATTAAGTAGAACAAGCAGATATAACAACAAAAGACCTTCAGTTCAATCAAAAATATCACGTATTTACGAAAAAAATGATCAAGTTGAATTAAGCATAACACATGCAAAACTAGCAATAGAAGAGAGCAAAATAAAGGGAGACAACAAAACCCATTTCTATTACACCAATACCGCAAGAATTCTATCAAAAATAAAGCGATATAACCAAGCCTATAAATACTTAGACTCTGCAATTATTACCTATCAACTAAATCAACCTCTGCGCACCAACTCTGACAAAATCTTCATCAATCAACTTGCCTGGACTTATTTCCAATTGGGAAATTATAATAAAGCACTTGAGAACTTTCAATCAATTGATAACCTAATTAAAAACCAGGAACTTTATGGACGCTATGAATACTGGGACAATGCCAATGACATGTGCAATTGTTATCTACAATTGGGATACTATGCTAAAGCAGAGTCATTACTCAATACAGTTTATGAGGAGATGAATGAAAAGTATGGTTATATCCTTACTTCACGTATTCAATCAGATATCAAACGCCTATTTAAACGCATCAACCTCAATTATACGCGCACACTTTATGCCCAGTACCTACAAACAGGCAAATTAAGTCAATTACAACAAGCCTATGAACATCTCCAAAAAGCTGATTTACTCATAGATCAGGTACGTTCGGGTTTGCAATTCGACCGGGACCAAATGGCCACTGGCGATAGTTACTTTGATTATACCCAATTAGGTATTGAAATTACTACCGCTCTGAACAAAGAGCTACCGGGAGATGGGTACCTGGAGAAGGCCTTTACTTATTCGCAAAAAGGCAAAGCTTATTCACTACTTCTGGGGGTCAATGATCGCAAATGGAAAATTCGTGCAGGCATTCCGGAGCAAACCATTCGGGAAGAAAACAACATCAAAGGCAAACTCAAGTTTTACCAGAATGAATTTGAAACAGAAAGCCGCCAGGCTCAACCTGATACCAGTATTCTGAATCACCTGAATGGTTATGTAGACCTTTACATGCAGAAGTTTGACAGCATTAATGACCACATTCAATCTAACTATCCCAAATATTACCAGCTAAAATACTCGCCACAACACATTACCAGCAAAAAGCTCCAAAACAACCTGGGGGAGAACCAGGTATTAGTTGATTACTATTTAACGGACAATAAACTGTATCAGTATGTGTTTACAGCTGATCAGTTTTTTTTCTTCAATCAAAAAACTGACAGCACCTTTTACAAAGATTTAAAACTTGTTACAGAAGAAGTCTCCACACCCTTTATTGGCAATCGTAAACTATCTGACATCAATCAATTTACAACATCAGCCAATCGCCTCTATTCCATTCTGCTGGGAAATTTATCATCCATTATTCACAATAAAGATTTGATTATTGTACCGCATTCCGATTTAGCATATTTACCCTTTGAAGTATTATTAACACAGACACCTGTTACTTACAAACCTTTATTTAAAGAGTTTCCATGGTTAATTCGGCAAAATGCCATTTCATATGCCTATAATGCTGCCCTTTTACCAGGACATCATTCCAATACAGTTGCGTTTAATCAAGTTATGGCCTTTGCCCCTGAATATTGCGGTAATCAACAACTACATGACTCCACTTTACTATCGATCAAACGTAACATCAATAAAAACCTGCTCCCACTCAATGCCGCTAAATCAGAAGTAAAATATATCAGTAAACTATTCCATTCTGATCTTTTATTGGACAACGAGGCGTCTAAGTCTAACTTCATCGCCCATTTAGCGGACAATAATATTTTACACCTGGCTATGCATTCACTTATCGATGATTCTCAACCTCTTAACTCTCAGTTGGTATTTGCAGCCCGTAATGATTCCAGTGACATATTAAGAGCTTATGAGCTCTATAACTACAACATACAATCCCCTATGGTGGTATTGAGTTCATGCAACACGGGAAGGGGACGTAAAAAAAATGGCGAAGGTTTGATTAGCATAGCCAGGGCTTTCATGTTTTCGGGTGCTAAAAGTCAATTAATGACCCTTTGGCCTGTCAATGACGTATCCGGATCAGAATTAACCAAGTTGTTTTATCGCGGCTTAAAAGATGCTTTAACAAAGGATCATGCTCTACAAAATGCCAAGCTTAATTACATTCATTCCAGCGACGCTATTCGGTCACATCCTTATTACTGGGCCAATTATGTATTAAGTGGGGACACATCTGCTTTAAAACAAAAAATGCCGCTAGGCTGGTTTATTAGCCTAACGACATTCTTAGTATTTATTATTTTTTTATGGATCTACTATAGAGGTAAAAAGAGAATCTAACTCTTTATTTTTCCAAGAATATCATTAGCTTTTTGAGAATACTGATTATTTCCAACTGCAATACCTTTCAAGAGCACTCTAGCTTTATCTAATTGCTCTTGTTTGAGGTAACAAAGGGCCAAATACCAATCAATGTGTTCGGCATAAAATACAGCCTCTTTTTTAATACCGGTTAATTCCTCTGAGGCTTTATCAATCATACCCAACTCCAGGTAGCATAGTCCGGAAAAGAAACTAGCTAACTCTCTGTTATCTGACTTGAGTTTTTCAAAAATTTGCAATGACTCAGTCAATTTGCCTTCCTGGTAAAAGGCAACTGCATTTTCCAATTGCGAAGAACGCCCTTCACCTCGAACGGTCATTGATGATCCGAAAGGTTCATAGTATTTGGAGAAAGCATAATCACCTGTGTAATATTCATTGGAGAATAAGCCCAGATAACTCACTAACCCGATAATGATGATAACCGAGGCAGCTGCCGCCCAATAAGCCGGGATAAGACGTCGGGGTTTTTCAGTATCATCAAGGAAATCGTCACCAATCTCCTTCAATTGATTTCTGAAATCAACCACATCATCTTCGCCATTACTGATGGCGAATAACAGCTCCTGTTGCAGCTTAAGATCTTCCTGAACTTCTGCTTCACTTGCACAAGCTAAACTTAGTTCCTTTCTTTCATCAGACTGTAGGTCTCCTGAAAAAAGTCCCAATATTTTATCTTTATAATCCATATCTCAATTCTTTATATTCCGGGTCATTCTTAATCAATTCAATCAGGCGTTTATTGCAGGTAGATTTTCTGTTTTTTGTATACTGCACAGAACTAAAAGCCAGTTCAACAGTTATATCCTCATTCGAAAATCCTTTTGACATTAAGCGTAATACATCCTGACAAACTTTACCGATTTGACTAAAATATCGGAGATACAATTGCCTCCTTTTCTCATACAATTGTTTCTCAGCAATTTCATTTTCCTGAATCATCCCATCAAACTCAACGACAACTTCATGCACTTTCTTCTTCCTACGAAGCTCATTCAACCACATATTTTTACAAATGGAGTAGAAATAAGTAGTAAAACTACAGGATAGTTGTGGTTTTTCTTGCCGAGAATAGATCGAAAGAATACCTTCCTGTATGAGATTCATCGCATCGTGTTTATTCCCACTGTTTGCTAAAACATACTCTTTGACAGGCTGCCAGACCATATCCATAATATGCTTAACAACACGGCTGTCTCTATTGTATATTCCTTCTAACAGCTCGGTGTCCAAATAACGTTTCCTTTTCATCCCTTACAGCATTTCTAATTTAAAAGTAAGATTTAATTTCTAAACTAACAAATAGCATAAGTACCAGAAATCAAAAGGCCAAATAAAATTCTTTTGTCAATTCCCTGTATTCATTAGAATAGAAATGCCTTGCTGATGTTTCTATAAAAATCTCATTTTCTTTAAATTCACCAGCAAAATGCTTCTTAAACTCCAACAACCGACGCTTGGTTGGTTTCATCTTATTCGGTTTAACGTGTAAAGTTCGAACGAGGTTATAAAAATATTTATGACTAAGCTCAATAAATCTTTCAGCTTGCTCCTCGGGTATTACGACCGCCAAACGACCACAGTCAGTGCTTAGCACGGATGCACTTCGGATCAATTCTTCAGCAGACAGGGAATCTGTATGCCGAGCCAGATTTCTTCTGGAACAATCAGATCTAAAGGAGTTTTGAAAATATGGCGGATTACAAACAACTAAATCAAAAGTTCCAATTTGACTTTGACGAAATGCCTGAATTGATACATTAACAACATCTAATCGATCATTCCAATGAGACATTGTAAAATTTTCATCGGCTTGACAGCAGGCTTTCGGATCAATATCGATTGCTGTAATTTTACTTTTTGCATGCCGCTGTGCAATCATTAGTGCTATCAAACCTGTTCCGGTACCCACATCCAGGACTTTCTGCGCATCAGTCAAACCAACCCAGGCCCCAAGCAGAACACCATCTGTTCCCACTTTCATAGCTGCTTTGTCCTGATTGATTTTAAATTGTTTGAACTGAAAGTAATTATTTGCCATCACCTAAAATGCTTCATTGACACCTAACCCGAATAAAGCAAAATCATATTTTACCGGATCTTTAGGATCAAAATTCCTCAATACAGCAGTAACTTCCTCAACTGCCTTGAAATCGTTTTGTTTTCGCCGTAAAAGATTCAACTTTCGTGCTATATTTCCTGAATGAATGTCCAACGGTAATAATAAGTCTTCAGGCAAAAGTCGATCCCAAATACCGAAATCAACTCCTGTATTATCAGAACGTACCATCCATCTCAAAAACATATTCAATCGTTTTGCAGAGGCACCTTTATTGACATTAGCAACATGCTTGGCTGAACGCAGGGGCGGGTCAAAACTCAAAAAAACATCTCTAAAATGACTTAATGCATTTCTCACTCCACCATTTATATAACCTTCGACAAACACTTCTTCCAAGCCACCATAATCCAGATAAATGCACCTCAAAGCCTTAATAAAATAAAGACAATCTATTGATGAAAAAGTACGATAGTAAAAAACATTAAACCGTTCCCATTCATCTTCACTGGCGTGAAGAATAAAATCTGATGGCGCCTCTTCCAATAGCTCCATTAACTTCCTGGCACTCTTTAAAATCAAATCACGCCTTCCCCAGGCAAGAGTAGCTGATAAGAAACCTGCTATTTCAATATCCTGTTTCCTGGAGAATAAATGGGGAATAGAAATCGGATCACTTGCTATGAACTCTGGTTGATTATAAAGCGCGACTTTCTCATCCAGAAAGATTTTAATCTCTTCAATTTTCATTTGCCTGATCGTGTATTAATCCATCTTTCATTTCAATTACCCGATCACACATTTTAGCCAAATGGTAATCATGTGTTACAATAACGAAAGTTTGATTAAACTCATTTCGAAGGTCAAAAAATAACTTTTGCAGCTCCTCCTGATTATGTGAATCCAGGTTACCAGAAGGTTCATCAGCAAAAACAACAGCCGGTTCATTAATTAAAGCCCGAGCAATTGCTACCCTTTGTTTTTCACCCCCACTCAATTGAGCAGGTTTATGCCCTAATCGATCACCCAATCCTAAAAAATGCATCAGTTCCAGGGCCTTCTTATCTGCCTGACTTTTACTTTTTCCATTAATCAGTGCCGGTAAAGTAGCATTCTCAAGCGCTGTAAATTCGGGTAACAATTGATGAAATTGAAAGACAAAACCAATTTTTGTATTCCTGAAATGAGCTAGTTGCTTTTCATTTAACTTGGATACGTTAATCCCATCAATTAATACCTCACCTGACGAGGGTTTATCCAATGATCCTAATATTTGCAATAAAGTAGTCTTACCCGCACCACTAGCCCCAACAATTGAAACCACTTCACCGGTCTGGATGGTCAGGTTAATGCCCTTTAAAACTTCTAAGGGACCATAATTCTTTTTTATCAGACGACAAGATACCATAAGCGATACTAAACGAACAACAGGTAAATATAGAGGATATAAACTAGCAACAAAACAGCACCTTTCCAACGGTTAATAACCCCCTTAGCCAATGGAAGGATAAATAAAAACAAAAGTACAGCTAAACCAATCATCCACTTATAATCCCAATTCAGGATAGCTTCATTAACGTTAATGGATTTCATAGATGCGGTGATCCCCAGAATCGCCCATATATTAAATATATTGGAACCAATAATGTTACCAATAGATATATCCGTTTCCTTTTTAATAGCTGCCATCAGGGACGTAGCCAACTCTGGTACACTTGTTCCAAATGCCACCACAGAAATACCAATAACACGCTCACTTACACCAAATTTTAAAGCTAAAACCTTGGCACCATTCACTAGCCAGTCAGCACCAAAGTAGAGTCCAAGCGCAGCTAAAAAAAACAAACCAATTGATTTAATAAGACTCAGTTCCGGAGCTTTAATTTCAATCCCTTTTTTACTTTGTCTTCGACTGTTGTAAATGGACCAAATCAAATATAGTCCTAATAAAACGAGAAAAATGACTCCTTCGATAAAACTTATTACTTGATTTAAGCTTGCAATAATCAAACCAACAGATGCAATCAGCATAATCAGCCAATCCAGCCAAACGCCTTTCTTCTTCACTCTAATCGGAAAAACAATTCCAACCAAACCTAGTACTAACGCGATATTGGCAATATTAGAACCCACCACATTTCCTATGGAAATGTCAGGCGAACCATCAAACACCGCTTTTAAGCTTACCAAAAGTTCTGGAGCGGAAGTTCCAAAGGCAACAACAGTAATTCCAATAACTAATGTAGAAACTTTAAAATGCCTGGCTAATTGAACACTGGACTTAACCAACCAATCTCCACTGAAAAAAAGCAATACAAATCCAGCAATCAAAAAAAATACGGCCATAAAAACAGGTATAATAATTAATCGACAATTTCATCTTCACGTGATACGGAACCCGTTCTCCTATCCTCTTTTTTAGTGATTGAATCATCTTCAGCATCACCATTAGGAGTGGTTTCCTCTTGCTTCTCTCGGTCTTCTTTTTTATCCAAGTTATAAGGATCAAGCTCCTTCGTTTCTTCTTTGAACTTATCATTAATCGCACTCATTTCACGATCCAAATATTGCCTTGAGTCGGTGATTTCTTCATTGATGTCCTGGGTATTCTCCTTAAACTCACGCTTTATCTCATCCGTCGCCCGACGAAACTCATTCATTCCCTTACCCAACATACGTGCAAAATCAGGTATTTTCTTTGATCCAAATAACAATAATACCACAAGTATTACAATGATAAACTCACCTCCTGATACACCAAATAAAAAAGTCATCATACATTTATTTTTGCAACTTCAAAGATAATAAAATAGCAACGATGAAAGTCATTAATACAACGGGTTAAGAAGAAATTGTTTTTGTGAAACAAAAAAGATGCTTCGCATAGAAACTATTTCGTTACCGGTTAATAATAAAAAAGCCCCCTGATTCTCATCAGAGGGCTTGCTGCATGACTTCAAAAGTCTATTATTTCTTTTTACTCTTCTTATGAATCAAGTTATGAGCAACAGGAGTTGCAATAAACAATGAAGAATAGGTACCTACTAATACACCAATCATTAGTGCAAAGACGAATCCACGGATAACTTCACCACCAAACAAGAAAATCACCAATAACACAACAAACGTTGTTAATGAGGTATTCATTGTACGGCTAATTGTAGAGTTCAACGCAGAGTTTACCACCTCGTCACGATTACGTTTTGGATATAGGCCCAAATATTCACGAATACGGTCAAATACGACTACTGTATCGTTAATTGAATATCCAATTACCGTTAAGATAGCAGCAATAAATGCCTGGTCAATTTCCATTGAAAATGGCATAAACGCATATGTCATAGAAAAAATACCCAACACGATTAACACATCATGAACCAAAGCCAATAAAGCACCTAATCCAAACTCCCAGTTACGGAATCGGGCAATAATATATAAGAAAATAACAATCAAACTGAAAAGAATGGCCAAGCCTGCATTCTTCTTGATATCACTTGCAATTGTTGGTCCTACTTTCTGTGAACTCATTCTGTAATCCGAAAGGAACTTTTCTTTCGAGACCTCTTTTCCAACGAATGATTTCAACCCTACATAAAGTTTCTCTTCAACAGCATTATCCACATCTTCAGAGTTATCATCGATCATGTAGTTAGTCGCAATTCGAACCTGATTACCATCACTTCCGAATAGTTTCACTTCAACATGAGCTCCTTCAAACTGATCAGTCATGGCTTTTTGAACATCTACTGAAGATACAGCTTTCTCAAAACGCACTACGAAAGTTCTACCTCCTGAAAAATCAATACCTGGATTCAGTCCCTGAGTCGCTAAGGAACCAATTGACACTAAAATAGCAATTCCTGAAATGATAAAGAATACTTTTTTCTTCTCAAGAAATTTAACATTCACGTTTTGATACCAACTTTTTGTTACACCAGTGGCAAAAGTCAACTCAGCCTTTTTGCTCAACATTTTCTCAAAAATCAGACGCGTAATAAATACTGCTGAGAAGAATGAAGTTGCAATACCAATCATCAATGTCGTTGCAAATCCTTTGATTGGGCCGGTTCCAAATGAGAACAGGATCAAAGCGGTCAGGAAGGTAGTAACGTTGGCATCCGTAATGGCTGAGAAGGCATTCTTGTAACCATCCTGAACGGCTAGTTTAACACCTTTACCAGCTTTCATCTCTTCGCGAATACGCTCATAAATCAATACATTGGCATCAACCGACATACCAATTGTCAAAACAATACCTGCGATACCTGGCAATGTTAATACCGCTCCAAAAGAAGCTAACACTCCTAAAATAAAGAACATATTGGATATCAATGCAAAATCGGCAACCCAACCAGCACGGAAACCATAATAAAATAACATCCACAATAACACCACAATAAAGGCCCAGATGAAAGATGTTAAACCGCTATTAACAGCTTCTTTACCAAGAGAAGGTCCAACCACAGTATCTTCAACAATACGAGCAGGTGCAGGTAATTTACCAGATTTCAAAATGTTTGCAAGGTCATCCGCTTCTTGCACTGAAAAGCCACCAGTAATAGAACTACTTCCACCTTTAATTTCAGTATTCACATTAGGATAACTATACACATAACCATCTAATACAATGGCGATGGATTTACCAACATTTGCTTTTGTCAATCGCGCCCAGGTTTTTGAACCTTCAGCATTCATGTTCATACTTACTTCAAATTGCCCCTGAGGGGTTGTTGATTTTCTGGCATTAGTAATCACATCACCTTCCAAAGGAGGACGACCATCATGAGTACTTACTTTGATAGCAATTAATTCAAATGCAGATTCTTTAGAACTGAAATCAGGTCCAAATACCTGTTGATAGTATGGCAAAGATTGATCATCCACCTCAACAGGTTTAACAGACCAGAAGAATTTCAGGTTTTTAGGAAACAGACTTCTAATTGCCGGATTATTGAAATATCCATTAACTCGTCCAGTATCTTTTGATAAAGCTAAACCGACTCTAGCACCTCTTTGACCTGTTGGTCGAAGATAAGAGAATAATGATTTCATTTCCGGACGTAGAGAATCTGTTGCTAAACTATCGGATTTGATTTCATCTAACAAGGCCAATTCATCACCTGATTCTTCAGCAGCAACGATCGCCTCATCTTGTTGTTCAACAACCGGAGCTTTGGCAGCTTCCAGTTCAACCACTTTCATATTAGCTTGTCCCAACGACTGAGCGATCTCACTCACATCATACGTCTCCCAGAATTCCAAGCTAGCAGTACCCTGCAAAAGCTTACGCACCCTTTGAGGCTCGGTTACGCCAGGCAGTTCAACCAGAACGCGTCCTTTTTTCTCAAGCTCCTGAATATTTGGTTGTGTTACACCAAAGCGATCAATACGTGTACGAAGGATATTAAATGCATTATCAATTGCACTTTCAGCTTCGGCCCTGACCACTTTTAACACTTCTGCATTGGGTGTATTATACTCAACCTGGCCCTTCAGCTCTATGGTGTTGAAAATAGTAGAAAGCTGTGCATTAGGATCCAACTCTTCAAATTTCTCACCAAATAAAGTCACAAAATCCTTACCTGAAGTCTTTTCTGCTTCTTCAGCTGCTTTTAAGGCCTGCTGAAAAGTCGGATCGGTATTGTAATTGGACAACGCCTTTACGACATCAGCCACTTTAACCTCCAAAATCAAGTTCATCCCCCCCTTCAAGTCAAGACCAAAATTGATCTCGCGTTCTTTACACTCTCTGTAGGTATAATCTCTTGCTACCCACAAGAAACTATATACAGTTTCATTAGCAATAGAGTCCAAATAAACGTATTCCTTTTGGGAATCTCCCTTGGCAAATGCCTTAGCATCCGCTTCAACACTACGTGTTTTGTAAGTAAAAAACAGTTGATATAAACTAACTAAAGCCAGGAGAATGGCAAATAGTCTTATCGCTCCTTTGTTCTGCATCTGTTAGTAATTTTTTATTTTATTCGATTTGGTACATTTCACGTCTTAATCGCGCAAATATATTGATTTTTTTAAAAAACACCGTTTATTTACCTACTTGATATTGCTTCACTAAGTAGATAAAACACAAATTATTTATCTATTCTAGCTAACAGAAAAAGAAATCCTTAAATGAAAATACAGAAAAAAAGGAAAAATCTACTTGAAATTAACCTTATTGCCAAACACGCAGTGGCCTATCAGAAGCCATTTTATAAATCTGATAAAATATGGCAGCAAATACAACTCCAATCATAAAAAGTGCTATCAGCAAAAAGTAAACAATATTGATAGAATCAAAATACGCGAATCGCTGCCCCCAAATATTGAGTGTGAAGTATGTTGGAACTATCGCCACCAACACCCCAATAATCGTATACACTCCAAAAACAGAAAATACATTTAAAATAATTGTCTGTCTTGAAGCCCCTAATACTTTTCTAATTTCAATAGGACCAGCTTTGAATTCTGACACAAATGATGAAAGCGCAATAATCCCCAAAATAGTCATGAACAAAGCTAAAATTGCAATGACAGATGTAATTTTAGCTATTCTGACATCTTCACTATAAAGAGCAGTCAGTCTATCTTGGAGCCCCTCCCATTCAAAAGGAGAACCATTGGTATACTTTCTCCAGACAGCTTCCAAATTTTCAATAGCACCTTGATTAACACCATCTTTAAAAGCAACCAATAAATAAGGCAGGGTTCCAACTTCAGGTGTCATAAAGATGGCTTGTGGTTGAATTTTGTGATGAAAGGTTTGAAAATGATAATCTCGCAACACTCCAACGACAGTCATATCCCAATCCTTAACACCAAAAAAGCCGAGTCTTTCCCCTAAGGGTTTTTTAATATTGAACTCATTCACTGCAGTCATATTCAACAACACTCCCATTGTATCAGATCTACTATCTCCAAGGAAACGTCCGGCTTTTAAAGAAAGTCCTAAGGTTTCAAAGTACTCTTCATCTGTAATAATAAATGACAATTTCACAACCTTGTCCTTACCATTCGTATTGACTTCGAAAGGCGTAATGGGCAGTTCATCTCCTGGAATATTCCAACATCCTGCAATATTTCTGATTCCTTCAATTTTTCTAACGTCTGTTTTAAAGGCAATAACGTCCTCACCAAGAGCTCTTGCACGTTTCACCACAAGTATATCGTCAGGAAAATATCCCAAATGAGCAGTACGCACAAAATTAATCTGCCACCACATTCCTGCAGCCATAGTGACTAAAAAAACTGTCACTGCTATTTGACATGAAACAAAAAGCCCCCTGAATACAAAACCCAATTTACCAAGTTTATAGTTACCTGAAACAACATGATTGGACCGTATTCCTGAAAAAAAGAAAGCCGGGTAACTACCAATAAATATACCTATCACCACTACTATAAATAGAATCCAAAAAAGATCTTTTAGATTATGAACCCGTAAAAAACTAATATTCAACCCAAAAAAAGCATTCAATAACGGTAATATAATCTCCAGCAAGACCAATCCCAAAAACATGGCACTTACGCTATATAGAATCGCCTCTGTTAAAAACTGAATTACAAGCTGATATTTAGGTGCACCCAATAATTTTCGCAAACCTACTTCTCGAAATCGTTTATTAGCTCTTGAGGTTGTTAAATTCACAAAATTCACACACGTAATAAGCAGAATTAGAGTGGCCGCGAAAAACAACAAGTTAACATATATTAAACTTGAATTATTCTCCAATTCATTATCCAAATCGGAAAATAAATGAATATCCTCGATCGGCTGTAGAAAGAAATCAAGTATAATCGTCCTTTGATGATCTTGATCCACAATTTTCTGCAATTGAGTCTCAACAAAAACAGATTTTTCCTTATTAATTTTCGATTCAAATTCTCTAAATTCTACAGTTGGATGAAATTTTAAATAGGTATAACATTTTAAATCTAACCAATCCTCATTCCAACTTTGAGCCAATAACGAATCACCTTTTTGACACAAAATCTCATCAATAGATCGCATGGATGCCATAAAATCAAAATGAAAATGTGAGGCATCAGGCATATCTTCACAAATGCCAACCACTTTAAACCGATAATCCTCTCTACTAATTTCTTTCCCTACAGGATCGGCATATCCAAAATACTTCTTTGCAGTAGTACGAGTAATAACAACATTTCCGGCAGATGTCAGATCGAATTTTCCGGCCACTAAAGGCAAATCGAATATCTTGAAAAACAATGAATCCCCGAAAAAGAATTTCTCTTCACCAAACTTTTTCTCATCATAGGCGATTAATTTATTAGATCCAAGATAAATACGAGACACCATATCTACTTCCTCAAACTCCTCTAAAAAATTGCCAAGTGGCATTGGTGTTGGCGCCTCATTAATTAGATCAGTTCCAATCACCCCCTTTGTGGTGTAGCGATAAATTAACTCACTCTCAGAAAACTGGGAATCATAATTTAACTCATATTTGACCAACAATAAAATCATCACACTCAGGGCCACACCAATAGAAAGCCCAGCAATATTTATTACAGCATACCATCCTTGCTTCTTAATATTGCGAACTGCTACCTTTATGTGATGATTCAGCATCATTCTACAATCTGTTTTTTATATTCTCAGTTACAATATGACCATCAAAAACCTGCACTACACGTTGGGCCTTCTCAGCATCAGACGCCGAATGAGTCGCCATTATAATGGTACGTCCTTGTTCGTTCAATGAAGATAAAACCTCAAGTACTTTTCCACCATCTGAAGAATTTAAGCTGCCTGTAGGCTCGTCAGCCAGAATCAAATCAGGATTGACAGCCAAGGCACGCCCAATGGAAACTAATTGCTGCTGCAAACCAGATAACTGCCTGGGAAAATATTTTTTACGGTGGGCAATATTCATTTTCTCCAATACCTCATTCACCCTCTTAATCCGCTCTTTTTTTGAATATTTTAAATATTGCAAAGGAAGCTCTATATTTTCTCCAGCCGTTAATTCATCAATTAAGCCAAAATGCTGAAAAATAAATCCCACGCTACCTCTTCTAAGATTAATACGCTGACGCTCTTTTAACTTCGTAACTTCATGTCCTAGATATAACAACTCCCCTGAGGTAGGTACATCCACTAAACCTAGAATGTTTAATAATGATGTTTTTCCACTTCCGGACGGACCAAGAACAGCCACAAACTCACCACTCTCAATATCGACATTGACATTTTGCAGAACTACATTTTCAAAGCCTTCACTTCTAAATGTCTTTACTATGTTACGGGCATGAATCATGTTAAAAACTAATAGCGTTCGATTATGATACAGCCACTGTACGATATCGAACAATCAACTATTTACTATACACATAAATAATTTACTTATTCGAAACATCACTACCGTAGCCTTTACAAATTTAAAAAATACAACTCCCTGTTTTATAACACTTAAATTATAATCTCACCAAACTCATTGCATTTACATTTTTGTATTTAAGAAAATATCTCACTTTTCATGCCACATCCCTTATTTACTTATTTTCAAGCCAAATACAAAATCGGCACTTTTTTTGAAGATACTTCAAACCGAAAAAAACGTTCGATTCCGAACAATAGAGCACCACTAATAATATAGAAAGTGGTATATTTATTTCGAAAAATACTGAATAATGACAAAGAAAAACGGACGCATATTAGCTGTAGATGACAACGCAGATATCCTATTTGCACTCAAACTACTATTAAAGCCACATATTGAGCACATTGTCACTTCAACAGACCCCAATAAGATACCTACCCTAATGGCGGATGACACGTTCGATGTCATATTATTAGACATGAATTTTACCAAAGATGCCATTAGTGGCCAGGAAGGTTTTCATTGGCTAAATAAAATTTTGGAAATAGATTCCTCGGCCGTTGTCCTTTTTATTACAGCATATGGTGACGTTGAAAAATCTGTTAAAGCCATAAAATCAGGTGCAACAGATTTTATATTAAAGCCCTGGCAAAATGAAAAATTATTAGCCACTATATCATCTGCCATCAAACTTCGACAATCAAGAAATGAAGTAAGTGAGTTAAAAAGCAAGCAGCGTGAAATAAACACCATTCTGGATCAACCATTTGCAGATTTTATTGGCGTTTCACCTGGTATGCAAACTGTTTTTAACACAATCAAAAAAGTGGCTCAAACTGATGCAAACGTTCTCATACTTGGCGAAAATGGAACCGGCAAAGAGCTTGTTGCCAGAGCTTTACATAGAAGCTCCCTTCGCCAAAACGAAAGCTTCATCAGCGTTGACCTTGGGGCATTGAGCGAAAGCCTATTTGAAAGCGAACTATTTGGACACGTTAAAGGAGCCTTTACTGATGCTAAAGCGGATCGGCCCGGAAGATTTGAGTTAGCATCCGGTGGTACCATTTTCCTTGATGAGATTGGAAACCTATCTCTACCTCTTCAAGCAAAATTATTAACCGTACTGGAACGACGAGAAGTAACCCGTGTTGGGGCCAACAAACCTAAACCAATTGATATTCGTCTTATTTGTGCTACCAACATGAACTTAAAGCAAATGGCAGCCGAAGACAAATATCGGCAGGATTTGATTTATCGTATCAACACAGTAGAAATTGAACTTCCACCTTTACGTGAACGACCGGAAGATATTCCAGTTTTAGCGGATCATTTTCTAAAAATCTTCTCTAAAAAATATAAGAAGAAAGTCAACAAACTATCGGCCAAGGTTATTAAGAAACTGACCACCTATCCATGGCCAGGAAATGTCAGAGAGTTTCAGCACATTTTGGAACGAACTGTCATCATGAGCGAATCTCCCAACCTGGAAGAGGCAGACTTCCAATTAACCTCAATACCTACGTCATCAGAAGGGTTTGAATTTGATACTTTTGATCTGGAAGAAATCGAAAAACAAATCATTGAGAAAGTTCTCCGCATCAACCGGGGAAATGTATCAAAAGCTGCTGCCGACTTAGGTTTAACCCGCACATCACTATACAGGAGACTAGAAAAACATGGTTTATAATAATTTTAGAATTAACTTTATTATCAGGACCCTTCTATTAGCAGGGTCCATGTTCACATTTTTCTATCTATATTTTACCACTGAACTCACAATGACCCTAGTTCTGATTGGCTTATTAATTGCCTTTCAGATCGTAGCCATGATTCACTATGTTGACCGGACGAATCGAGTACTCAATAACTTCCTGGAATCTATACGCTATTCAGACTTTACCCGCACATTCCAAGTCGAAAGCCTGGACTCATCCTTTGATAAATTAAAAAAATCCTTTAACGAAGTCATTAAAGACTTCCAGGAAGTTAGAGCGGAAAAAGAAGAAAACTATTACTATCTCCAAACCGTCATTCAACACATCGGTATTTCTCTAATCGCCTATAGTAAAGATGGCAAAGTTGAATTAATTAATAATGCTACAAAAAAACTTTTCCAGGTACGTTCGCTAAACAATATCCAATCGCTGAAAGATTTCAGCCCTGAACTAGTCCAAAAATTACTAACCATAAGACATGGAGAAAACACCCTTATCCGGGTACAAGAAAAAGATGAGTTATTACAACTAGCAATATACGCCACTGAATTCAAGATCCACAACCGAACCATCCTGCTCACTTCCATCAAGAACATTCAAGATGAATTGGAAGAAAAAGAAATGGAGTCATGGCAAAAACTAATCCGTGTATTAACTCATGAAATCATGAACTCCATCACACCTATTTCATCACTATCATCAACCATATCGATGATATTGAAAGATTTATCCGGCAACCTTGAAGCTAAAAACATTGACACAGATGACCTCGAAACAATTAAGGAGGTTGATGGCGCACTGGAAACAATTCACAAACGCACAGACGGCTTGCTTCATTTCGTAAATACTTACCGCGACCTAACGAAAATTCCAACCCCGGCATTTTCAATATTCCCAATTCAAACACTTTTCACCAATATAAAGTTACTATTGGAGGAGGAGATGAAAGCTAAAAACATCCTTTGCAACATCAGAATAGAACCGGAATCTCTGGAATTATCCGCTGATGAAAAACTTATTGAGCAAGTAATTATAAACCTGGTTAAAAATGCAATCCAAGCGCTGGACGGACACCCCTCTCCAAAAATTGAACTCTATGCATTCCTCAACAAACGTGGACGAATCACAATTCAAGTAACAGATAATGGACAGGGCATCCTTCCAAATGTTCTAGATAAAATATTTATCCCATTTTTTACGACCAAACCACAAGGGTCCGGTATCGGGCTAAGCCTATCAAAACAAATCCTGCGCCTTCACGGGGGAAACATTTCTGCCTATTCTGAACCCGATAAAGAAACAAAATTCACTTTGACCTTTTAGCTATTATTGCTCTTCAGACGGTTAAACATAACTGCCAAATGGGCATACAATGAAGTATTCTGGACCACCACGTCATCATCTACCTTAATACGAACTGGCGTAAAGTTCCAAATAGCCTTTATTCCTCCTTCAATCATTGAAGATGCGACATCTTGCGATTTATCTACAGGCACGGTAAGAATACCAATCTGCACACCACTATTAGACATCTTTTTATATTCATCAAAATGATATATAGGCACTCCTTCAATCTTTCGGCCCACAACATCTGGATTTACATCAAATGCAGCAACCACCTTCAAACCAAATTGTTTTAGCCCATGATCATGCAACAATGCACGACCCAAGCTTCCGACTCCAAACAAATAGGCTTCATCAACGACTGTAAAACCTAAAAAACTTTCCAATTCATCAATTAGTGGCTCAACCTCGTATCCGACGCGAGTTTTACCAACAATACTAGTATAAGAAAGGTCTTTTGTTACTTGCGTGGGATCTACTCCCATATCGCGGGCAATTAATGTAGATGAAATATGTTTCAACCCCTCTTTCCTGGCAAGCTTCAAATATGCCAAATAACAGGGCATACGTCTGAGAGCTGGCTCTGGAACCAGATAGTTCTTTTTACTTTTTCCTTGAGACATTGCGAATGTTTTGTAATTTATACATTACAAATGTAGGTAAGTTTTTTATTGCAGATTAAATTCTCTAAATAAAAGCACAATTTTCTCGCATTTTTTAGAACCAATCTAACTTATTATAACAAAAAAAGAGAAGAACTTTCGTTCTTCTCTTCTAAGTGGGCGATGAGGGAGTCGAACCCCCGACCCCTTGGGTGTAAACCAAGTGCTCTGAACCAACTGAGCTAATCGCCCTTTCGGGTAAAAAGTGGGCTGTGAGGGAGTCGAACCCCCGACCCCTTGGGTGTAAACCAAGTGCTCTGAACCAACTGAGCTAACAGCCCCAAAAATTCATTCTATTGGGTGGGCGATGAGGGAGTCGAACCCCCGACCCCTTGGGTGTAAACCAAGTGCTCTGAACCAACTGAGCTAATCGCCCTAAATACATTTCAATAAAAAAGTGGGCGATGAGGGAGTCGAACCCCCGACCCCTTGGGTGTAAACCAAGTGCTCTGAACCAACTGAGCTAATCGCCCTTTCCTTTGAAAAGCGATGCAAATGTAGATTACTTTTTTATTACCACCAAATAAAAACTCACTTTTTACAAAACATCAGCCACCACAAAAGTACTACCACCAATAAAAATCAAATCGTTGCTAGCTGCATTTTTTTTCGCCGCTGCCAATGCCGAAATTGGATTTTCATAAGTTTCTCCATGCAAACCATACTTTTTAGCTCTCAACTTTAATTCATCTTCCGCTAAACTTCGGGGAATGGATGCACGAGTGAAATAATAAAGTGCATTCTTTGGCAAAAGGTTCAAAACCGCATCGTGATCCTTATCATCCACCATTCCCAAAATAAAATGCAATTCTTGATAAGCCGTACTTTCAATTTGCTTAACGATAGCCTCTATTCCATCCTGATTATGTCCTGTATCGCATATAATTCGCGGATTATATCCAAGGTAATGCCAACGTCCTAACATACCTGTATTTTCAATCACTTTTTTCAATCCCTCATAAATATCTTGCTTAGATATTTCAAAACCCTTTTTTTGCATTTGGTTAATAGCAGACAAAACAGTTAACACATTTTTCTGTTGATATTGGCCCAATAAACCTAAACGCAAATCCGGGAACAACAATGCATCACCTTGATAAATTTGGAGAATCTGTTGTTCATCTACCGAATATGTGGCAACTGAAATGCGATACTTTTGATCTGCAAACTCAATAGTCGTATCGTTCTTTTCAGCTAATTTTTGAAAAACATTTAGGGTCTCTGTTTGAGTTTGCCCAATTACCACTGGTACGTTTGCCTTAATAATCCCCCCTTTCTCCCCGGCTATTTCTTCTTTGGTTGTTCCCAAAAAGGCTGTATGATCCATTCCAATATTTGTGATGACCGAAACTTCCGGATCAATAATGTTGGTGGAATCCAAACGCCCTCCCATACCCACTTCAATTACAGCAACATCAACAGCTTTCGTTCTAAAATAATCAAAAGCCATTGCCACCGTCATTTCAAAAAAAGAAGGCTTCAATTCATCCAACAGCTTTCGATTTCTTTGCACAAATTGAATAACTGAATTTTCTGTGATCATTTGACCATTTACACGGATACGCTCTCTAAAATCTCGCAAATGAGGAGATGTATACAATCCCACCTTATAACCTGCCTCCTGAAGTACTGAGGCCAACGAATGTGAGACTGACCCTTTGCCATTGGTTCCTGCTACATGAATTGTTTTATATGTTTTATGCGGATGATCAAATGCTGCATCTAATTTAAGAGTTGTTTCAAGATCAGCTTTATAAGCAGCCTTACCTATTCGCTGATACATGGGTAGCTGACTAAACAAAAAATCGAGCGTTTCCTGGTATGTCATATCAAGTTAAATATTGTGAATTATCTATACAACTGCCATAATTATTATATATATTTAAAGAGAACAAAACCCCTTGTATTATGGCGAATAAAATTTTTATCCTGGACACCAACGTCCTGTTACACGACCACAAATGTATATACAACTTTCAGGAAAATGACGTAATTATTCCAATAGTTGTTTTAGAAGAGTTGGATAAATTTAAAAAGGGAAATGATCTGATTAACTTCCAAGCCAGAGAGTTTGCCCGCGAAATGGATAAGCTGGCAGGTGAAAAACTATTTAAAGAAGGGATTCAACTAGGACCTGAAAAAGGAAAACTTTTTGTAGCGACTGGTAAAAAGCTGCCCGAGGAGATGAAAGAATCATTCAATGAGGTAACTGCCGACCATCGCATCCTGGCAATTGCACTTCATATTAAGAATCAATTTCCGGAACGTCAATCAGCGCTAATCACAAAAGATATTAACCTTCGGCTAAAAGCAAAATCACTTGGACTTGCTTCTGAAGACTACGAGACAGATAAAGTTAAAAATATCGACATTCTTAATAAAGGCGTTAAGATATATGAGGAGTTTGATAAAAAATCAATCGAAGACCTTTATCAATTTCAAGGCATTCCACGGAGTCAATTTCCTATTCAAGATGATTTACCCGCCAATCAGTATTTTGTTCTACGAAATAACACCCAAAGTGTATTGGCTTACAATGATCCAACTGACGAACTTATCAAGCGTGTTGAAAAGCATGGAGCATTTGGCATCGAACCTCGAAATGCAGAACAAACTTTCTCGCTTCATGCCTTATTAAATCCGGAAATAAAGCTAATCTCTTTGTCTGGAAAAGCCGGAACAGGTAAAACATTATTGGCTCTTGCCGCTGCTTTGCAACAACATAAACTGTATAGTCAAATCCTACTGGCACGACCAATTGTTGCACTAGCCAATAAAGATCTGGGTTTCTTACCTGGTGATGTCAATGAAAAAATAGGTCCTTACATGCTCCCTTTATTTGACAATTTAGGCGTCATTAAAAGTCGATTTAAATCATCCAGCAGAGAGGTGTCAATCATTGATGAAATGTTAAAAGATGAGCGATTGATCATTACCCCTCTTGCTTATATTAGAGGAAGAAGTCTATCTGATGCCTTTTTTATTGTTGATGAAGCTCAGAATCTCACACCTCATGAGGTAAAAACAATTATTACCAGAGCTGGCGAAGGCACCAAAATAGTTTTCACCGGCGACGTTCAACAGATTGATTCACCTTATTTGGATATGCAATCCAATGGATTAGCCTACCTGACAGATAAAATGAAAGGTCAGGAACTTTTTGCCCATGTTAATCTAATGAAAGGTGAAAGAAGTTACCTGGCAGAATTAGCCTCTGATCTGTTATAAAACAAATAACAATTTATAATTTAACCGGATTTTAGCCATTCTAAAGTCCGGTTACTTTCATAACATCTCTTGATCCTGGTGAAATGAAATACCAACTCCACATATAGTCGAACTATTAGTCTATTTTTTTGCTATTTTTGCACTTTAAAATAGAGAGGGGAAATGATTGATCAGTCGGTATTTGAAAATAAAAAAGTTGCATTTCATACTTTTGGTTGTAAGCTAAATTTCAGTGAAACATCTACTATTGCACGAAGCATGATGGAATCGGGATACAAGAAAGTCCCGTTTTCTGACAAAGCAGATGTCTATGTTTTTAACACTTGCTCGGTAACGGAATTAGCAGATAAGAAATGTCGTCAGGTCATAAGAAAGGCTATTCGTACTAATCCGAATGCATTCATTGTTGTTACCGGCTGCTTTGCTCAATTGAAACCAGATACCGTTGCACACATTGAAGGTGTCGATCTTGTATTAGGCTCCAATGAGAAATTTGATATCATCAGTTATCTTAACAGCACTACCAAACGACAAGAAACTGAAGTTCATGCAGGAAATATCGAAACTACTATAAAATTCAAACCATCCTATTCATTTGGAGATCGCACCCGATGCTTTCTAAAAGTGCAGGACGGCTGTGATTATTTTTGCTCCTACTGCACTATTCCCTTTGCCCGTGGACGAAGTAGAAGCGATACAATTCAAAATACAATACTTCAAGCCCAAAAAGCAGCTAAAGAAGGTGCTAAAGAAATCATTCTAACTGGTGTAAACATCGGTGATTTCGGAAAACAAAACGGTGAATCTTTTCACGAACTAATTCAAGAACTGGATAAACTTGATGGAATTGAACGTTTTCGAATCTCTTCGATTGAACCCAATCTTTTAACGGATGAGATTATTCATTTCGTGGCTTCTTCAAAAAAGTTTATGCCTCATTTTCACATCCCGCTTCAATCGGGATCGGATGACGTTTTAAAACTAATGAAGCGTAAATACAACACTGAACTTTTCTCCAATCGTGTTAAACAAATCAAAAAATTAATGCCTCATGCATTCATTGGCGTAGATGTAATTGTTGGTGTCAGGGGCGAAACAGAGGAAGACTTCAATACAACACATCAATTTCTGGCAGATCTAGATATTTCCCAATTACATGTATTCACCTACTCTGAGCGACCTAACACCCAGGCTCTAAAGATTGACATGATAGTTCCCATAGAAGAGCGCAAAAAACGCAGCCAATCACTACATCTTTTATCTGATAAAAAAACAAAGCAATTCTATCGGGAACACATCAATACATCTGCAGAAATCCTCCTGGAAGGTTCAGATAAAGATGGATTTATGACAGGATATACAGCCAATTATATAAAAGCTGAACTACCGTATAACAAAACACTAACAAATAAATTAGTCAATGTTCAACTTAACCATTTAAATCCGGATGGTCTTAGTATGGTAGCCACTAAACTCTAAATTTTTATTGACATGAATTACGAAATACTATGTCAGAAAGTCGTAAACATTGTGCGCGAAACTGGTGAGTTCATTAAATGTGAGCGTCAAAAGAACAGGCTTAACATTGAATCAAAAGGCAAAAATGACTTAGTAACACATGTTGATAAAGCTTCTGAAGAACAGCTTATCAAACAACTTGGTGAGCTCGTTCCAAATTCAGGTTTTATCGCTGAAGAACACGCCGACTTAAAACAGGGCGAACAATTCTCCTGGATCATTGATCCAATTGATGGAACAACTAACTTTATCCATGGCCTATCACCATTTGCAATTAGTGTAGCCCTTCAGGAAGATAACGAAACAGTTATTGGTGTCATATATGAATTAGGTCTTGAAGAGTGTTTTTATTCATGGAAGGGTGGAAAGGCTTTCTGTAATGATACTGTCATTAGAACATCTACAGTAAATTCTCTATCTGAAAGCCTGATTGCGACTGGTTTTCCGTACTCTAACTACAGCCGGATGGACGAATTTATTAAGTCACTTCAATTTTTCATGAATAACACCCAGGGAATTAGAAGGATGGGATCAGCAGCAACAGACTTAGCCTATGTTGCATGTGGCCGTTTTGAGTCTTTTTACGAGTACAATCTTAAACCATGGGACGTTGCTGCCGGCGCATTTTTAGTAACGCAAGCCGGAGGTAAAGTGAGCGACTTTTCTGGCAAGAACAACTACCTGTTTGGAAAAGAAATTGTTGCTACAAACGAGCACACATATAAAGAGTTTCAGTCTCATGTTAAACGATTAATGAATAACTAATGCAAGCCCTGGGCTTTTATCTAACTTATTTCATCCTTTGGCTATTAAGCCTGTTACCTTTATATATATTGTATTTTATAGCGGACATGCTTTATGTATTTATTCGCCTTGGCAGCTATCGGAAGCAAGTGATTACTGATAACTTAAAACACGCCTTTCCCCATCTATCAAATAAAAAAATCGATCAAATTCGTAATGATTTCTATCGTCATTTTTGTGATTTAATTCTGGAAACTATTAAAATCCAAAACATGTCGGAGAAAGAGATGCGGAAACGGGTCGTCTTTAATAATCTTGATAAAATTCACAAGCATTACACTAAAGATAAAGATGTGATTGCAGTACTGGGACATTACGGTAATTGGGAATGGATCACATCCTTTAGCCTACATATTGAGGCTTTAGCATGCGATGTATACCATAAACTCAAAAATCCGCACTTTGATCGTCTAATGCTTATCCTAAGAAGCAAATGGGGCAATGCCAACTTTGAAATGAAATCATCGGTAAGAGAAATTGTAAAACTCAGGCAGAAGAATCAAAGGTTTGTGTTAGGACTCATTGCCGATCAATCACCTTCGAAAACCAAAATACAATACTGCAGACCATTTTTAAATCAAAACACGCCAGTCATTCTGGGACCTGAAAAGATAGCAAAACTAACTGATTCTCCAGTAGTTTTTTTCCACATGAATAAGATCAAAAGAGGTCACTACGAAGTAAATATTATCCCAATCTCTGAGACAGCAAAAAACACGGCCCAATATGAAATAACTGATAAGCACATTGACACGCTAGAAAAAATTATTAAAGAACGTCCGGAATTGTGGTTGTGGTCACACAAAAGATGGAAATACGCAAAAAACAGGCATTTTGAACACATTAATTAACACATAATATGACAAAGGTTGCTGTTGTTATTCTAAACTGGAATGGTCAAAAACTTCTCGAAAAGTTCTTACCATCCGTCATTCAAAATACGACATACTATGATGCAGAAATTATTGTGGCAGATAATGCATCCAGCGATAATAGTCTTGGTTTTTTATTGGATCAGTATCCACTAATAAAAACAATAAAACTAGACAAAAACTATGGATTTGCAGGCGGCTACAATAAAGCTTTACAACAAATAACCGCTAAATACTTTGTTTTACTAAACAGCGATGTAGCTCCTGGCCCTGGATGGCTGGAACCCTTAGTCGAAACAATGGAAAGAAATGAATCTATTGGTGCCTGCATGCCTAAGATTAAAGCCTTTAACTCTCCTGACTCCTTCGAGTATGCAGGTGCATGCGGTGGCTATATAGACTTATTCGGGTATCCCTTTTGTCGTGGTAGAATTTTAGACCATATTGAGAAAGATGAACACCAATACGAAAGTGCCTTGTCAGTATTCTGGGCTAGCGGTGCTTCTTTACTTATTAATTCCGAGCTCTACTTCACAGCCGGAGGATTAGATGAAGATTTCTTTGCTCACATGGAAGAAATTGATTTATGCTGGCGAATAAAGAATATGAACTACCAAATAATGGTGGTACCGACTTCGGAAGTATTCCATGTAGGTGGAGCAACCTTATCACAGCAAAATTCACATAAAACCTACCTCAACTTTCGAAATAACCTATTTATGATGGTAAAAAACCTATCCAGTAGTTATTTCTTTATTATCTTTTTAACCAGGATGATTATGGATGGCATAGCAGCTATTCATTTTCTATTAAAAGGTGAGATCAATCACTCTTTTGCTGTTCTGAAAGCCCACGGATCTTTTTATTCATTACTGCCAAAATTCCTCACGAAAAGAAAGAAACTTAAATTGTTTCATACCAAATTAAACCACTCGGAAGTATATCCTCAAAGCATTATTTGGGCTTTTTATGTGAAAAAAATTAAGCGTTTTAGTCAATTAAAACATTTCAACTTATAAGAATGGAACTATCTTTTCCAACTGATTAATTCGAGAACCCTTAATGAGAAATAAAGAGTTATTAAGCGGCGATTCTTTCAGAAAATTATTCACCGATTCATAAGAATCAAATTTAAGTGTTGACATAGATGGCGTAGGAAAATCGGTGAATTCCTCTCCTACCAAAATTAAAGTTGAAATATCCAAACCACTAATATGCTCAATTAACTTTTCATGTTCTGAAGTACTTTCATCACCCAACTCCTTCATTCCTCCCAGAATTGCCACTTTATTAGTGTATTCCATTTTACTGAAATTATTCAATGCTTCCAACATACTAGACGGATTGGCATTGTACGCATCGAGAATAATCTTATTAGTGGTCGTTTCAATGAACTGAGATCTATTATTTGAAGGATAGTAACTATTAATAGCGTCATTAATACTCTGAGATGAGATTCCAAAATAAGTTCCAACGGCGATAGCACATAGAACATTTTCAAGATTGTAAGCTCCTATTAAATGCGTATCTAACGAGTTTATAACCATTGATTCAGAAAACCAGTTTACCGTTAAAAAAGGATTATTCGCATCTCTAATACTGCCTTTCAAAACTCCCTTTTCTATGCCATACTCAAATTTATTAGATAAACCCTTGCCCATCTGTTTAAGCTGGGCATTATCCGCATTAATAAATGCTAATGCTGATTTTTCTCGAAGAAAACTATACAACTCCCCTTTTGCCTTTTTTACACCTTCAAACGAACCAAAACCTTCTAGATGCGCTTTCCCAACATTAGTGATAATACCAAAATCAGGCTCAGCAATTCGACATAAAAAATCAATCTCTCCAATATGATTTGCACCCATTTCAACAACGCCAAACTCAACATTTTCATCCATTGACAATATAGTGAGCGGAACACCAATGTGATTATTCAGATTTCCTTTTGTCGCTTCAACCTTAAATTTTTTTTGGAGTACTGCTGCAATCAATTCCTTTGTAGTGGTTTTACCGTTTGTTCCGGTAATTCCAAGAATTGGAATCCCTAACTTCTTTCGATGAAATTGAGCTAACTTCTGAAGCATCTTTAAAACATCAGACACAACAATTACGTTATCAACACCAATCAATGATTGATCATCAGAAATAGCCCAAGAAGCACCTCGATTAAGAACATCATGAACAAATTTATTACCATCAAATCGCTCCCCTTTTAAGGCAAAATAAATAGCTCCAACAGGACAATTGCGACTATCCGTAGATATTACCCTTTGTCTTAAATATAAACCATAAATCCGTTCCAATACTGCTTCCATAACTACAAAAATAAAAAAAGAGGTCGACAAAAATGCCGACCTCTCCTATATAACGCTAAATTATTTTATTTCTTCTTACCTTGAACAGGACTACCAACCCTGGTCATAGCACACCTAAACCCTAAATCATCACGACTTTCTCTTTCATCCAAAAAACGTCTTGCTCCAGGACTTAACCAGTAGGCCCGATCTCTCCAACCTCCACCTTTATAAACCCGTGTGCGATCAGAAACCAAACTCCCCATCTGGCTATCAGAAGTCCCAGAATACATTGATCCGGTATCACCTTCTGTATCTAACCATTCAGCTCCTGTAGTAATATTAGACACCGCATCACCATCTAAAAAGTTTCTGTTATCAGCTGTACGATAATTCTTACGATCCAAAATATCTTTATCTGTCTCACTTCGATATCGAATTCGTCCTAAGCTATCCTTTTCAACAACATATCCCTCTTCATCCAAAACCTTTTGCTTAAACTCATTCCCTCTAAAAGGACTAAACTCTTCAACATCCTCAAATGATAGTGGACGATATACATCAGCAACCCACTCATTCACATTTCCACCCATGCAATACAGGCCATAATCATTAGGGTAATACGATTTCACATCAACGGTAATATCACCTTCATCATTTAAATCACCAGCCATACCCATCATATCACCTCTTCCACGAACAAAGTTAGCCATCATCCTACCCCGCTCGCTCTTATCTTTGTTTCGAACGATGTGACCGTCCCATGGATAAATTCGACGATCTGTCATCCGTTCATCATATGAATTACCAATCAAACCGGATGCAGCATACTCCCATTCAGCTTCAGTAGGCAGGCGATAACGTGGCAACAACATCCCATCATCCCATCGTACCCGACGCGTATCTTTATTCGGGTCCAAATCTTCCAACGGTTTTTTACCGGCAATACCTTCATACTGTCCCAACAAATAAGCTTCCGTATTAAAATTGTTCTCTCCTTGCTGGTTAATATCTAACTCAAGAATACCTTCTTGAATCATAATCAATTCATTAACCCTATCCGTACGCCATTGACAGAAATCATTAGCCTGTAACCAATTAACACCTACAACCGGATATTCAGCATAAGCAGGATGGCGCAAATAGTTTTCTACTTGAGGCTCATTATAAGCTAATGGTCGTCTCCAAACCAAGGTATCCGGCAATGCTTTGCGATATACTTCCGGATAATCAATAAATACTCGTTGAATCCAATACAAATACTCCCTATAGTCTGAATTTCTCACTTCTGTCTCGTCCATATAAAATGACGGCACAGTAACTCGACGGGGTGTATTATTCCATTCGTATAATACATCCTGCTCCACTCGTCCCATAATGAAGGTACCACCTTCAACAAAAACTAATCCTGGCCCTGATTCTTGTTCATAGCCAGCCTTATATTCAAACCCACCAAAATCAGGATTATTATATTCCCAACCAGTCACAGAAGAAACTGATTTGCTGCCTTTACCACCTCCACATGATGTCAGAGTAGCTAAGCTAAAAGCAAATACAGCTAATAAAATTCCGGAGTTAAATCTCATAGCTTTATGATCTTGTATTTTGTTTTTCAATTTATGAACAATTTAAACGTCAGTTAATAACCTGCAATAACTGCCTACGTTATACTGCAAATTTAAAAAAAGGTTATACCAAATTAAGCCTTTTCGTAAGTTTTTTTGTTGCATCAAACATATTCAACGCGATGCAATTTTTCACTATTATAAACGTTAAAGATATAAATTTCTTGTGCAGTATCATTTTTTTTTAACAAAAATGCAACTGTACTCTCATAATGTAGTATAATTACGTTGGTGAAACGCCAAACAATTGGCATTTGTAACAGATATATGTGTAGAAAGAAAACGCTCTGGATTACCTTTTTTTTATCGGTGATAATATTTGAAGTAGGCATAGCTCAATCAGCTAGTTTAAACCAATCAATTACATGGGATTATAATGATCTTGCATACGACACTCACCTATCTTCCGATCGAGTTTTTTGTTTTGATGAACAATCGGGAACTGATTTGACAACCGGTTTACCGTATATACTAATAAACTACAAGCTCGATCACTCACATAGCATTGAAAACATAGATGTTATATTATCTGCAATTCAAACTACCGAATTGTCAGAATTGGAAAAACAATACCTTCGAGAAAATAAGTACTCATTAAATTCTATCGTACAAAAACGAATTGTAACCATTCGAAAAGTTCCTTTTCTGGAATTACAAATATTTCCATTTCAGAAAAATGAAAACTCTGAATTAACAAGTAAAATCAATAATTTATCTGTGACATTGGAGATTCCGGAACACTATCAACCAGTTTTAAAAGCAAGTACCAATGAGTCACCTAAAAATTCGGTACTGAGTTCCGGCAAGTGGGTGAAGATAAAAATTGATCAAACAGGTGTATATAAAATACCGTATTCTAAGCTCATATCTTGGGGATTTACAAATGCTGAGAGTGTTAACCTATTTGGAAATGGAGGCACCATGCTTCCTAAAGCCAATAGTGAACCACGACTGAATGATTTGGAGGAAAATGCCATTCTACACCATAATAATGCGATTTTCTTTTATGCCCAAGGTTCTGTAAATTGGTCTTATGATCCATTCAAAGATCTATTTATTCATCAGTTACATGATTATTCCGATGAGACCTATTATTATCTGACAGAGGACATTGGTGTAGGTAAAAGAATAGAAGCAGACGACAGTGAATACCCAAACTATACGCATCAAGCCGATGATTATAATAGCTATGCCTATTATGAACTAGAGGATACTAACCTACTCAGATCTGGAAGAACATGGTATGGTAAAGAATTTAAACAAGATAAAACTTCATCTAATGATTATAATTTCACATTTAAAAATATTGATTTAACAACTCCTGTTAAAATTTACACTGACGTCATTGCTAGATCCAACAGCTCCTCTAGTTTTGAAGTATTCGTCAATAACTCCAATAGTGCTTTACAAACTATAAATATCCCTTCGGTATCTATATCCGACCAGACAGGAAGCTTTGCTAAAGCAGGTTTTGCTCAATCTGAATTCTATGCAGATTCAAAAGATTTAACGATTCGTTTGGAATACAAAGGCCCGTCAAGTTCAAGGAGTGGTTGGCTAAATTTCATATGTTTAAATGCAAAGGAGAAATTAACACTTGGAAATGAAAGTTTTTTGACCTTTCGAAACAAAGATATCACAGCAATAGGAAACATTACCAAATTTACAATAGCAAATACAACATCTTCCACAGTAATTTGGGATGTTACCCAATACACAAATCCAATAGAGCAAAAGATTATATCAACTGGAAATTTATCCTCTTTCACTACTTCTACTGGCGTATTAAAAGAATTTGTAGCCATTAATCTTAATGCTAATTTTAATGAACCAAGCTTTATAGAGCAAGTTGCAAATCAAAATTTGCATGGACTTGATGTTCCTGACATGTTAATCGTTACACATCCCGACTTCTTAACTGAAGCCCATCGTTTAGCCAATCTTCACCAGGAACACTCAGGTCTTTCCTCAAAAGTTGTTCTTCCCGAGCAGATCTATAACGAGTTTTCTTCGGGCAAACCAGATGTTAGTTCCATCAGGGACTTTGTGAAATATATGTCTGAGAAAGAACTAAAACTCAAATACCTTTTACTATTTGGTGATGGTTCATTTGACAACCGATCACAAGACGAGGGAAATACAAATAAAATTCTAACATACCAGTCTGTTAATTCTATTGTGTTTAAAGATTCCTATACTTCTGATGATTTTTATGGATTTTTAGATGAAAATGAAGGTGAAAATATCCAGTTTAACAAACTAGATATTGGCATTGGTCGATTGTGTGTTAATACCTTAAAGGAGGCTAATGATATTGTAAATAAAATTCAGTCGTATTTATATGACCAGAATAATAGTTCCTGGCGTACCAAAGCTACCTTTATTGGTGATGATGGGGATGGAAATGTACATATGCGTGATGCCAATCGCCTGACACAAAAAGTCAATAAAGATCATCCCGAATTCAATCTTACTAAAATATATTTGGATGCCTATCAAAAAACAATCGTGGCAAACGGCGCCAGATACCCTGAGGTTAACCAAGCTATAAATAACGCCATTAATGAAGGTACCTTAATAATCAATTATACAGGTCATGGTTCTAAATCAAGTCTGGCTGAGGAACAAATTGTAACCACCACTGATATCAAGGGATGGACCAACCATGATCGCTTGCCTCTTTTTATTACTGCCACATGTGAGTTTAGTCGCTACGATGACAGGTACTTATCGTCAGGTTCAGCAGGTGAGAATGTATTACTGAATCCCAATGGCGGAGGTATTGCATTGTTAACAACCACACGGATCGCCTGGTCTAATCAGAATTACGACATCAATAGTAATCTTTACAAATACATCTTTGAAAAAGATGATAATGGAGAGAAGTTACGACTTGGAGATATCATTCGTTTAACTAAAGTCGCTTCAAATAGTAACATCAACAAACTAAACTTTACGCTATTGGGCGATCCGGCTCTAAGGCTAAACTACCCAAACAATAAGATCATCACCACTGCCATAAACGACTCTAAAAATACAGCTTCCTGGGATACCCTGAATGCGCTGTCGCACGTTACTATTCATGGAAAAATCATGACTCCGGAACTATCAGGAATGCTGTTCAATGACGGCACAGCTTCTGTAAAAGTATTTGATAAACCCGTAATCATTCAAACCCTGGGAAATGGAGGGAGTACACCTTTTGAATATGAATCTTATGAAAACAGAATTTTTACCGGTGATGTTACTGTAAAAGATAGCACTTTCCAGGTTAATTTTATTGTCCCAAAAGATATTCGATACAACATAGATTATGGAAAAATAAGCTTCTATGGAATCGATTCTGATAATAGTGATGCTTTTGGAGCTAATACATCGGTTTTAATTGGAGGTATGACCAATAATCCTCCAGAAGACAATGACGGCCCTACTATTAAAGCAAAAGTTAATAATACCAACTATGTATATGGTATCACTACCAATAGCAACCCCTTCATTACACTGGATTTATTTGATGATAACGGAATCAATACAAGTGGCGCTGGCATCGGACATGATATAACTCTTATGATTAATGATGATCGCACCAACACCATCGTGCTTAATAAATACTATACGGCTTCGACCGGAAGTTACCAACAAGGCCTGCTCAACTATCAATTAGACAATTTAGAAGAAGGAACACATACGATCACCATTAAAGCTTGGGATAACTTAAACAATTCTTCTACAATTGATATGAATATTGAAGTTATTAATACAGGTAGCCTCGCGTTAAAAAACAGTTTCTTAAGTCCTAATCCTGTAACTGCTGGAAAAACACTTACAATTGGTTTCGAACACGATGCACCTAATGAATTGATTCAAGTAGAACTATCATTATTTACTTTAGATGGTCAACTAATTGATGTACACGAAAAATCAGTCCCATCATCGGGATTTGCTGTCAATCCTTTCTCTTATTCAATACCCGGCAATCTCGGACAGGGTTTATACCTCTTGAATTGTGAATGTAAAACCAACGGGAATCAAACCGGCCATTTCTCAAAAAAAATAGTCATTCTTAAATAATAAATAGTAAACTTTGCAGTTTAGTACTATACCTGATCAATAGGTCAGGAAAAATCGAATTGACAAATTTAAAAAAAGAACATATTAACATGAGGGGTAAATTTTTAATAACCTGCGCATTACTTTTTGTTTTTGCATTACAATTTCAAACGTTAATTGCGCAAGAATCTGCAGAAAGCTCCGCCAATCCAATATCAACTGCTGTCCCATTTCTAACTATTTCACCGGAATCCCGCGGTGGAGGTATGGGTGATGCCGGTGTAGCTTCATCGCCTGACATGAACTCACAATATCTTAATCCAGCTAAATATGCCTTCATTGAAGGTGACATGGGGGCTTCGGTATCTTTTACACCTTGGTTAAGAAAATTGGTTAGCGATATCAACATGTTTTATGGTGCATATTACATTCGGTTGGATAAAATGCAAACCGTAAGTGCATCTATTCGTTATTTTGATCTGGGAGATATTGCCTATACAAATGAAGGTGGAGATGTCACCAACAATGGTAAACCTAATGAATTTGCTATTGATGCTGCTTATGCACGTGTTTTATCTGATAAAGTATCAGGAGCTGTTGCATTTCGTTACATCCGATCGGATCTGACCAATGGTTACACAGGGAATGACTATAACGATCCGGGAAGTGCCTTTGCTGCGGATATCGCATTTTATTATAAAACACGCACAAAAATCGGCAAGAAAAAATCCGACATCAGTGCTGGGGTGAACATTTCAAATATTGGGTCGAAAATTAGTTATGATGGTGGAACTAATAAACAGTTCTTACCCACAAACTTAAAAATAGGAGCTGGATATGCCACCGAAATTGATCGTTATAACACCATATCATTTGTTCTTGACTTCAATAAGCTCTTGGTTCCTACCCCCCAAATACTGGAGGAAGGAGAAGAGGATCCGAATAAAGATGTTTCAGTTATGTCGGGTATTTTTAAATCATTTGGTGATGCACCAGGCGGTTTCCAGGAAGAGTTACAAGAGATCAATGTATCAATAGGTGCTGAGTATTGGTATAACAAACAATTTGCTATGCGGGCCGGCTATTATCATCAACATGAGAACAAAGGTAACCGAAAATATGCCACAGCAGGTTTAGGACTTAAATTTACCATGTTTACATTGGATGCTTCCTACATCATTCCGGTTGTTCAAAACAACGCACTCGCGAACACCATGCGCTTTTCATTATCTTTTGACCTGGACGAATTAAGAAAATAATCAAATTGTTTGATGATGAAGATTCGTGTAGGTTTTGGTTATGATGTTCACAAATTGGGAGAAGCGGAAGAGCTTTGGTTAGGCGGCATTCACCTACCTCATTCAAAGGGCAGCATAGGCCACTCAGATGGCGACGTATTAATCCATGCTATTTGTGATGCTTTACTTGGAGCAGCTAATTTAAGAGATATTGGCTTTCATTTCCCCGACAATGATCCCTCATTAAAGGGAATTGATAGTAAAATACTACTTGCCAAAACGATTGATATTATTCGTGATCATGGCTTTGAAATAAGCAATATTGATTCAACCATTGCCCTGCAACAACCCAAGGTTAAAGATTTAATTCCGGTGATGCAGGAAACACTGGCAAATGTCTTAAAAATTGAGATTGAAGACATTGCCATTAAGGCCACCACTACTGAAAAATTGGGATTTGTAGGAAAGCAGGAAGGGATTGCTGCTTATGCTACAGTCCTCATCACAAAATAGAACACCATTCACATCTTATAAAATAATCAGGAGAACTTTTTGTTCTCCTTTTTTGTTTTTAGCGCAATAATTAACATCAAAAAAACACTTACATGCTGAATGAACAAATAAACAAAAAACCAGCTGTATTAGTATATTTCTCACACGAAGCTTGTAATGTATGCAAAGTATTAAAACCCAAAGTTGAAGTTTTACTGGCTGAAAAGTTCCCTAAGATGAAAATGCTTTATGTGAATACTTACCAACAAGCTGAAATTGCAGTTGAACATCGGGTTTTTACAGCACCCACAATCTTGATTTTTTTCGAAGGAAAAGAGCATTTTCGCTTTAGTCGTAATGTAAGCATTGGACAGTTAAGGGAAGCTATAGAAAGGCCTTATTCAATGCTTATATAGAGTAAAAGGGAGTACTCCGAAGAGATACTCCCTTTTATCAAACACACCACCAGTAAAATTTTATTTGAATAATTGATCAATCATTGAATCATCAGTTAGATTCGGCAAAGTTACTTCTAATTCAGGATTTGCAGCCATTGCACGTTTAATAGCAAAAATAGCCTCATCATTGCGTGCCCAGCTACGACGTGAAATACCATTATTCACATCCCATAGCAGCATATTTCTTAAGCGCCGCTCTGCATCGTCAGATCCGTCAATGACCATTCCGAACCCGCCATTCATAACTTCACCCCAGCCAACTCCACCGCCATTGTGGATAGATACCCAGGTAGCACCTCTAAAGGAGTCTCCAATCACATTTTGAACGGCCATATCAGCAGTAAAGCGTGATCCATCATAAATATTAGATGTCTCACGGAATGGACTATCGGTTCCTGATACATCATGATGATCGCGGCCCAGAACAATTGGTGCTGAGATACGACCTTCTTTAATGGCCTGATTAAAGGCTGCGGCGATTTTAATCCGCCCGTCAGCATCCGCATATAAAATTCGTGCCTGTGAGCCAACCACCATCTTATTTTTTCCTGCTTCTTTTATCCAGTGGATATTATCAGCCATCTGCTGCTGGATTTCGGCAGGTGATTCTTTTTTTAATTCTTCCAGTGCATCGGCTGCAATCTGATCGGATATTTCCAGATCCCTCGGATCATTGCTGGCACACACCCAACGAAATGGACCAAACCCATAATCAAAACACATAGGTCCCATAATGTCCTGCACGTAAGACGGATATTTGAAGTCCCCCTTTTCGTTTAGAATATCAGCTCCGGCACGGCTGGACTCTAATAAAAACGCATTTCCATAATCGAAGAAATACATGCCATTAGCCGTACATTTATTAATTGCAGCGACATGACGACGTAAACTTTCCTGAACTTTTTCTTTGAATAGTTCAGGCTCTTCAGCCATCATGCGGTTTGATTCCTCAAATGAAACGCCAACCGGATAATAACCACCAGCCCACGGATTATGCAAGGATGTCTGATCAGAGCCCAATTCTACATGAACACCTTCTTCGGCAAATTTCTCCCACACATCCACCACATTCCCCTGGAAAGCGATGGAAACCGTTTCTTTACCTGTTTTAGCGCGCTCTACCCGCTTTACCAACTCATCCAGATCATCAATCACTTCATCCACCCATCCTTGCGAATGACGGGTATGTGTTGCTTTAGGATTCACTTCAGCGGTAACACTCACACAACCGGCAATATTCCCCGCCTTAGGCTGCGCACCTGACATACCACCTAAACCAGCAGTGACAAATAGCTTTCCTCTTAAATCACTATCACCACCAGATATTTTACGACCAGCGTTCATTACTGTAATCGTCGTTCCGTGTACGATGCCTTGAGGGCCGATATACATAAACGAACCAGCTGTCATCTGCCCATATTGAGAAACACCCAAAGCGTTAAATTTCTCCCAATCATCCGGCTTCGAATAATTTGGAATCACCATACCATTGGTTACAACCACACGGGGGGCATCTTTATGAGACGGATACAAACCCATGGGATGGCCACTGTACATCACCAATGTTTGTGTATCAGTCATGGTGGCCAGGTATTTCATGGTCAGGCGATATTGGGCCCAGTTTTGGAATACAGCCCCATTACCACCATAAGTAATCAACTCATGTGGATGTTGTGCTACAGCATAATCCAGGTTATTACAGATCATCAGCATGATCGCAGCAGCCTGACGCGATTGATGTGGAAAATGATCCAGATGACGCGCCTTCATCTCATAATCGGGCCGTAGGCGATACATATAAATCCGTCCGTAAGTGTTTAGCTCTTCTAAAAACTCAGGGGCTAATTCAGCATGCTGCTCTTCAGGAAAATAGCGCAAGGCATTTTTCAGTGCCAGTTTCTTCTCCTCTTCGTTCAGAATTTCTTTACGTTTCGGCGCATGATTGATGGCCGGATCATATAATTTTTTGGCAGGTAATACTTCAGGAATACCTTCCAGAATAGCAGATTTAAATTGATCTAACTCCATAACTTCTACTTATTAGGTGTTAAACGATATTGTTTTGATCGCAAAATACAATGAATAAAAAATGACGACCATGATAAATTATACTTTCAAAAAAAATTACCAAAAATCCTTCTTTTATAACATACCGTTATCAATGAGAATAATAATGTGTTCAATCATTCTGTCATCTCCTGATTCGTCATACTCCGATTTCAAATTAGAGCCGAAAACACGAGCCACCGATTGCCAGAAAAAAGCTGAGAAACCACCTTTATACTCCTTAATCAAATTGTAACTGGTGTCGCCGGTCTCACGATCGATCAACTTAATCAGCATGCGCCCTTGTGAGAAAGTTAACTTACGTAAAGGTTTTTCAAATTCATCAAACAACTCTTTTTCTGCTTCTTTTAAAAACTCCTTCCGGGCTTTCTCCCCATCAATCGTTGCCAACTCGTCGTTTAACTTTTGTAATTGAGCTGCCGCCCTACGAGCATAGGGTAAAGTTACCTTCACATTGCGAACCAACCGGGAGTAACGCTTCACCTGTCGTTTGTTTTTAAAACGATAAGGCGGCACTACGGCCACCTCTTTCAAATTAATGTGTGGCAAAGTATCTCCTTTGACAATGCGTTGCTTTAGAATAATATTATCTTTTATGACTGGTTCTTGTCCCGAAGTATGAACCACCGTTAACAGCATCAAGAACAAAACAACCAGACATGATAATAACCTTGGCTGACACAAACGAAACACTAGATATAGTCCGTCTGGCCTCTTCAACCTTATTATTCCATTAGCACCAACAATCATATCACAAATTTACATCGACACCTGTTAAAACAGCAAGTTTAAATTACTTACCAAATGTCAGAACTCCGGCCAATTGTTTTAATAAATGTATCTCTTCGACCCAAAAGTCATCATTGGGTGTTTCCAACACGATGGGCAGGTTATTAAATCGTTTATCCGCCATCATTTGTTTAAATACTCCCATCCCCATCAATCCTTTTCCAATGCTATCATGGCGATCGACCCGGCTGCCTAATTCTTTTTTAGAATCGTTCAAATGAATCCCCTTCAGGTATTGTAAGCCGACGATCCGATCAAATTCCGTCCAAACCATTTCATATTGCTCCACCAGATCGTAGCCTGCCGCATAAGCATGGCA
>Ga0193953_1000113_pt1 | contig 44534 bp, 39 predicted proteins | sample BB_4_MG_FD_140325 | JGI IMG/M metagenome (GOLD analysis project Ga0193953, IMG submission 140325) | Microbial mat bacterial communities from the Broadkill River, Lewes, Delaware, United States - BB_4_MG | ecosystem: Environmental > Aquatic > Freshwater > River > Microbial mats | place: USA...
TCATCACAATACTACAGACAATAAATCAGTAGGTGAATTTTACTTAAGCTATTCAGGTTTATTTTATAACATTTACGCAGGCATCCCTTTGGATGAGGGCGTAAATAATATGAAAGCTACAACATTAACTCAAGATTATAATCGTTTTGATCAGTTTTATGCTGGTGTAAGTTTTGAGTTAGGTGACTTTGGTGCAGGCGCCATCGGTCATTACTTTGGTGCTGAAACAATGAATATTAAGTATTCATCAATTGTTGATGCTCAATCAGAGGCAGGTTTAGTTGGTGGTTCATCAGGTAACTCTGCTGGTCAAGATCGTGATATTACGGCAATATTCTATGAAAACGTAATACCTGTTGCTGATGGTGTAGAGCTTGAATTTGCTATTCGCTACGATGATTACTCTGATTTTGGCTCAAAAGTTTCGCCAAAATTTGCAGCAACTTATCGTCCAAATGACGATTTAATGTTACGCGCTTCTTGGGCTAAAGGCTTCCGTGCACCAGCATTACAGGAGTTATCTCAAGCTGACAGCTACGCAGCTGATTATGCAACAGATTACGTTGGTTGTGCTTCTGTAGGTGTTGCTGCTGCTGATTGTACTGAAGAGCAATACGATACTACCAGACAAGCGAATCCAAACCTTGATGCTGAAACATCAACATTTATTAATTTAGGTGTAGTATGGGATTATGAAGGTTTGAACGTAACGGCTGATTACTTTGATGTTGAAATTGAAGATGCAATTCGTTTTGTACCGATTCAAGATATAGTTAATGGTGAATTTGCAGGTGCTGCTAACCCAGATCCAGCATTGCTTACTATTGATAGGGAAACCAGAGGTTTTGAATCTCCAATTTTCAGAACCTCAACTATCAATGGTCCAGGTCTTGATGTTTCAGGTTTGAATGTAAACCTAAATTATTATGTTGAAATGGATGGCGCAGGCAGTATACGCTTAAACTCTGAAACTACATATTTCATTGAATGGAATGAAGATAACTTTGCTGGTGGACCACTGCAGAATAAAGCCGGTTGGGAATTACAACCTGAGTATAAAACTCAGTTTACTACAACTTACTTAATTGGTGACCATTCTATTGCATGGAACATTGATTATACGCCTAGCACAAGTGGTTTTGAGTCTCCTGATCCAGTAAACCCAGGTTCGGGTATATTGCTTACTAATGGCTCAAATGATAGTTTCATGTTGCATAACTTAACTTATACTTATGATGCTGGCATCTACGGCAGTTATCGCTTAGGTGTACAGAATTTGACTGATGAAGATCCTATTCTAAACTCAACAGGTGAATATGCAGACGGATACGATTACTTATACAGTGCGGGTCATATGGGTAGAATGTATAGAGCAGGTGCTACTTGGACTTTCTAAGTTCTAATTAATATTTTAAAAAAGGTGGCGAAAGCCACCTTTTTTTTAGTATATTCAATATTGTTTTAGGAGAACAAATTGGAAAAGTTTGAAAATAAGTTAGTCGAAGCAAATAGACTTATAAAGCAAGGTAACTTTACATCGAGTTTGAACTATCTTGATGAATTACATGAAATTGATTCTAATAATGAAGAAGTTAATTTTTTAATTGCACAATCACACTTTTTTTTAAATAATTTTACTGCTTCACTTCAAAGCTTAACAAAGCTTTTAAAATATAATAGCAAGCACTTACAAGCTTTAAAGCTACAATTTAAAATATACCATCAGAATGAGCAGTTGTTTGATGCTTATAAAGTAATAAAGAAAATTATTACACTAGAGCAAATACCCGAGAATCAGTATGAATTAGCAATAATATGTACCCGTATAGGTAAAGTCTCTGAAGCAAAGCATGAGTTAGAGTTATATATTAAAAAAATAACTGACAATGCATTTGCTTATTTAAATTTAGGTCATATGCATAAAGCATTTGGTGATTTTGACCTAGCAGAAGAGTGCTATTTTAAGTTTACAGAATTAGCGCCTAAAAAGACAGGGTACGCCATATGGAATATCGCTGATTTAAAAGATAGAAAAATAACAACAAAAGAGCTAAGGGATTGGAAAAAAATAGAGGATGATCCAAACCAAGAGTATTTAAGTAAACTATTAATGCAGTTTTCTCTCGGTATGGTATTAGAAAAACAAAAAAACTATGATGAAGCATTTGAATACCTTCTAAAAGCTAATGCTAATAAAGAGAAAATTTCTCCCTTTAATCAAAAAGCATTTAATAATTTTATTAAAAATATTACGAGTAATAATTCTTATAAACTTGGGTCTATTATCAAAGGTAAAACGCCTATATTCATCGTTGGTTTACCACGTTCAGGGTCAACTTTAGTAGAGCAAATCGTTGCAAATCATGACTTAGTTAATGCTACCGATGAGTTAAATTTTATTGGCTATACAGCTGCTCAGATGGAAAGAACAGGTAATTATGCCAAAGCGATTGATGAATTAGATAATATATCAATAGGTAAACTAAGACAGGAATATATAGATTATGCTGCGGAATATCAAACAAGCGACACCCCATATTTTATTGATAAAAACCCTCTGAATTTTTTTCATATCGGTTTGATTTTTAAATTATTTCCAGAAGCAAAAATCATTCATACACACCGTAGCTTATTAGATAATGCAGTGAGTTTATTTAAAAGGTATTTTTATGTAGGTCATGATTACTCATATTCAATGTCTAATATAACCTCATTTATGGCAGGTTATGCCCATGTGATGCGGCATTGGGAATCTCTATTTCCAGGAAAAATATTTCATTCACAATATGAACAGTTAGTTGAAAATTCAGAAGAACAAATTAAGTCTATTTTGTCTTACTGTGAATTAGGCGAACAAGATGAATGCTTTGCTTTTTACAAGCAAAAAAGGATTGTACTAACCCCTAGTGTCGATCAAGTAAATAAGCCGATAAATAGCTCGTCTGTAAATTCATGGTTATGCTATGAAGAGCAGATGCTGCCGTATTATTCAAAGCTAACAAAAATTAATGATGAACTATTAATGTTAGGAAAAAATGTTGAGCAATCTGCTTGGAATAATTATTGGCAGCAAGGCTATATAACATCATTTGGAAGCAAGTTTAAAGATAATTATGTTGGTATAATTGAAAAAACCTGGTTAAATTTCTTTAATAATATTAGCTCTAAATCAAAAATATTGGATGTAGCGACAGGCAATGGTGCGGTGTTAGATTTGGTATTAAGCCATATGCCAGCCGAATGCAAAGCAGAGCTGATAGGTGTAGATTATTCCCAAGTTAAAAATATTGATTCAAAAATAAAATTAATATCGGAAGTCAATGTTGAAAATCTACCTTTTGATAATGCGAGTTTTACACATGTATCATCTCAGTACGGTATTGAATATTCTGATTTGGGTAAATCGATACCAGAAGTTTCGCGGATTCTGAGAAAATTTGGTGAATTTCAATTTGTTTGTCATTGCAAAGGCTCAGTTATTCTAGCTGAAAACAATCTATCTTTGAGTTGTACTAAAGAATTATTGCAACTTGGTGGTGCGGTATATTTATTAGAAGACATGTTAGTAGAACTTAACAAAAAACAGCTGACGGGCTCTATGGATGAGAGGATTGCTGATGAGAAGCGCAATAAACTAAATAATGAATTATCAAGATTGTTAAATAAGTTTGGTGATGAACTGCATGACACTATGTTTCCTCTGTTAATACGTGAAGTTTTGAAGAAAAACATAACTATTGCAGAACGAGATAAAACTTTGCACAATTATATTTCTCAACAAAGTAACGCTCTGATAAGACTTGAAGATTTAACCCATTCGGCTCTTGATGAAGAGGCAATTGTTAAACTCAAAGGAATTGCTAATAATTCAGGTTTAGGTTCTATAACAATTACAGAGTTAGTTGAGTCAGACGTTGGACTAATAGGCGTAGTGATTAATGGTGTAAAATTATAAGCTCTCTAACTTCAGACAGAACTTGGGAATGAACTATCCAGTATAATTATACCAGTTCCATTAAGTTTGTGATCTTGTTGTACGTAGGAAAATAGATCAGGACAAGACGCTTGATTGAGCAATATCAGGCTATTGGGATTGAGAGCAACACTGCCTTGGAGTTAGATTGCTCCATGTTTAATTATTTTGATAAGTTCAGCTAATTTCCAGTTGTGCTTATCAATAACACTACTAATTATTTCCTTGATTACACACTCACTGATATAACAAATGCATTTACTGAGCAGCACTTCAATTTATTTGAGTTTTACACGGTGTAAAATATAATAATATGGTAATGTTTGTTAAATATAATTTTTAAGGAGGGTTTTATGGATATAAGTGCAGTGCAAAGTATAGGCATAGGTGGTAATACTATTGCTTTAATTTTTTTGGTCATAAACATCATAATTCATTTTATGTTTGCATTTGGTGTTTATAAATATGCAAAAAGCGGTGAAATAAACGGAAAACAGACTTGGATGGTAACTCCTTTAATTTGGGGGATAAGTACTGTATTTCTAGGTCCTTTCTTTGCAGCGGTATATTGGCTCATTCATCATTCAAATCTTGGCAGTTTTAGTGAATTTGACTTAAATAAATTAAAGCAACGTAGAAATAGTAACAGTTAAATGTTAGGGTCTTTTCTTTAATGTACTTAGATTTTATTCAAATTAAATACTTTTTGCTTAAGATGTGAACAATATAATATGGTTGCTCCATGTAGCGTAGCTTCTCTCTACAAAGAGATATTTAGCAGTTGAATAGACCTCAGAAAGTCGCCAGATTCTAGTATTTTTTGCTTTATCTATTTCGCTCTAAATGTAATCACGAAAGATCAACAGACGCTATTGAATTAGATTTTAAAGAAATGCATTTTTCATAATTAGCCTTGTTTTTAAACTCGGTCTCTTACGGTCGAGAATTTTAACCATAACTTATTAACATGCGGAGTAGCTTTATCAAGCGATTAGATAAATTAAAAAATAAAGCCAGTGAAATACTCAATCGTACGCTTGATCAGCATATCAACTTAGCGGTTACTGGCCTAAGTCGAAGTGGAAAAACTGCTTTTATCACCTCCTTAGTGAATCAATTAATAACTGAAGGTAATGGTAGTAAGTTAAGCTTTTTTGATCCCGTTCACAATGGTCATTTTATTGCAGCAAAAAGGGTGCCTCAGAAAAATTTATCAATTCCCCGTTTCGATTATGACAAAGCGATAACGTCATTAACTAATGAGCCGCCATCATGGCCAGAGCCTACACACGGTATAAGTGAATTACGCCTTGCTATTCGTTACCAGCCGCAAAAGTCCTTGTTAAAGTATACTGCGGATATGGCAACATTAACGCTTGATATTACTGATTATCCAGGAGAATGGCTACTTGACTTGCCCATGCTTAAACAAACCTATGAACAATGGTCTGAGCAAACACAAGCATTATTAACTACATCACCACGTAGTAAGTATGCTCAATGTTTTTTAGACAAAGTGGCTAATTTAGATCCTTTTGCTGTGGCAGATGAAGAATTATTAGCACAATTAGCTCTGGAATATACAGAGTTATTACATACCTTTCGTTATCAATTAGGACTTAGTGTTATCCAGCCCGGTCGTTTTATATTACCTGCTGAATTAGCTGGCGCACCTATTTTAGAATTTTTTCCTTTTCCTAACTTAACAAATATTGATGGTAATGAATATCAAAATGCAAATGATGATAGTTTTATTGGCATGTTGAGAGCTCGCTTTATTGAATATAAAGAAGAAGTGGTGAAAAAGTTCTATCATCAACATTTTATGCGTTTTGATAGACAAATTGTTTTAGCTGATTGTTTAACTCCCCTCAATGCTTGTTCTGATAACAGCGGTCCTGAGAGTTTTGATGATTTACAATTAGCAATAGATATGATTTTAGAGAGCTACAGTTATGGTAAATCAGGTTTGTTCTCACGATTATTTTCACCCAAAATAGATAAGTTACTTTTTGCTGCAACCAAGGCTGATCATGTAACGGCAGAACAACATGCCCCCATGGTTTCTTTATTGAATCAGTTAATTTATCAAAGTAAGCATAAGATTAACTTTGAAGCCATCGAAATGAAAACTCTCGCGATAGCGTCAGTAAAAAGCACTACCTCTGGAAAGAGTTTTCATAACGGTCAACAAGTGTCTGTTATTCAAGGGCACAGATTAAAAAGCACCTTAGACAAAGAGGTTGTAGAGAAAATCACTTTATTTCCTGGATCTGTACCAGAGAAATTGCCCAAAAAAGAATTTTGGCAAGAAAGCGCGTTTAACTTTATTAATTTTTCCCCTATGAGTGGTATGACAAAGCATGAAGCTTTACCTCATATTCGCATGGATCAAGTATTACAATTTTTGTTGGCAGATAAAATGATATAAACCAAAAATTGAAACGACAATAACCAGTTCAAAGGAAATTACTTCAAAGAATATGACCTCAAACAAACATAAAATTGATAAAAAAGAGCACAAACAACAAGTGCTATTTGCAGAAAATGAATTACCAGACGAGCAGCCTACACAAGTGTTTGAGGTAAGCAAAGAGGGTAAGCAGGTCATTTTTGATAATAATGATTATCTACCCATTGATGAGCAAACAGAATTACCTTCTGTGCTGCAAGAGCAAATACAAGCAGATAGCGTAGTTGACATTAAAAAACGCAGCCCACGATGGTTATGGCGCATTGTGTTGGCGTTATTCGCTGTTCTTATTGGCGTTGAAATGTTTGACTTTTTTGTTACTGGTTTTACTCAGTCACCCATTATCACGACGATTTATGCCATTATTTTAGCTTGTTTAACTATACTAGCTTCTTCAAGTTTATTAAGTGAATGGTCAACATTAAGACAATTTAAGCGTAGAGAAAAATTAAAGCAACAAACAAGTGAAGTGTTATTTAATAATGATACTTCTGCAATTAATGGTAACAAGGAGCTAAATGTAGAATGTTTTTGTCAAAAAATCACTGATAACTTACCTTGTGATCTTAGTTTTGAGAAAGAAAGTGAGCAAGCACAAGCTTGGCAAGACGCGTTAAATAGCTCATATTCTAATCAAGAATTACTTCAGCTTTATTCACGTATAGTACTCTCAAAAGTTGACGAGAAAGCCATGGCTGAAATAGCCAAATTTTCAACTGAGGCTGTTGTACTGGTTTCTCTAAGCCCCGTTGCTATCATCGATATGCTCATCATATTATGGCGTAATTTACGAATGATAAATAAAGTGGCAGGTTTGTACGGATTAAAGTTAGGTTATTGGAGTCGTATTAAGTTAATCAGACAAGTTTTTGTTAATATGGTTTATGCAGGAGCCAGTGAATTGATTGCTGATTTCGGAGCAGATATGATTGGCGCAGATTTACTTGGAAAGCTTTCTGGACGCTTAGCGCAAGGTTTAGGTGCTGGTATGTTAACTGCACGTTTAGGCATTAAAACTATGCAATTATGCCGACCTATTCCGTTTGAGGATAAACCCAAGCTTGGTCATGTTCGCAAAGAAATGCTGAAAACAATTAAAAACCTCATTAGTAGAACAAGCTAAAATAGCGTTGTTTTTTGAATAAACGCAGCAAAATTGAAATCCTGCGTCATTAAAGAGATGCACTTGTCTTGTAACTATTATTTTACAGAATTCACAGTAGGCTGTTTTTTATCCTATAAGCATGACTTCCTTTTCATTAACTTATGATCTTAATATAAAGACAGCTAAAGGGGATTCCCGAACTTTATATAATAGGTTGTAGTCATGTCAAAAGGCACCAAGTATGTTTCCAAGCATGCAGATGAAAATGGTATAATTCATTGGTCTGAACAAGAAAATAAAACATGGAATACGCTGATATCTCGTCAGCTTTCACATATACACAACAAAGCTTGTGATGAATATTTTGATGGATTAGAACGGTTACAATTACCTACTGACCGCATTCCACAGCTTGGCGATGTCTCCAAAGTATTACAAGCGACAACAGGTTGGCAGTGTTATCCTGTTCCCGCCCTTATTGGCTTTGGTGAGTTTTTTAAATTGTTGTCAGAAAAAAAATTTCCTGTAGCAACTTTTATTCGTAGCCAAGAAGAATTAGATTATTTACAAGAGCCTGATATATTTCATGAAATATTTGGTCACTGCCCACTATTAACCAATCCTTCATTTGCTAATTACACCCAAGCCTATGGAAAAATGGGGTTGAATGCAACCAAAGAACAACGGGTATTTTTAGCTCGCTTATATTGGTTTACTATTGAATTTGGCTTACTTGATACACCCCAAGGACTGAGAATTTATGGTGGTGGCATATTATCTTCTCCCAGTGAAACTGAATATGCATTAACTGATAATAGTGTTGAGCGAAAACCTTTAAATAAAGCCAATGTTATTGATGTGCTCAGAACGCCGTATCGCATTGATATTATGCAACCTGTTTACTTCATGCTGAATAAAGTGAGTGATTTAGACAGTATAAGAGAACTCACTGTAGAAGACATTATGGCACTAGTTGAAGAAGCTAGAAAACTTGGTTTATTTGATGCTAGATTTCCACCTAAAAAGATTGCGTAAGTTAACCCTAATTAAGGAATACAAATGAATAAAGAATTATCAACACAACAATGTGAAGCATGTCATGTGGATGCACCCAAAATAAGTGGTGATGAATTGAAACAACTTATAAGACAAATTCCTGATTGGGTACCAGAAGTACGTAATAACGTAATGATGCTAGAGCGTGAATACACATTTAAAAATTATAAACTAGCATGGGCATTTGCTAATAAAGTAAGCGAGCTTGCAGAAGCTGAATTTCACCACCCTTCCATTTTGCTTGAATGGGGTAAAGTAACTGTTACATGGTGGACACATGCTATTGGCGGTTTACATAAAAATGACTTTATATGCGCAGCAAAAACAGATCAACTAATGTGATGTATTAGCCATAACTGTGCTAACTCGTTTACGCTTTTTACAGTGATATTATAAAAAGCCTTAATAATATCGCTTATTAAGGCTTTTTTATTGTAAAAATTAGTTTACAATGTTTTCTTTGAGCTTTTAAAGGGTTGTTTACATGCGTTTGGAAATTACGTGTCATGACCGTGTTGGTATGGGACAAAAAGTTTTAGGTATCTTTGTTGAACATGAGATCAATGTTCGCGGAATTGAGTTAAAAGAGCAGGGAAGAATATTTATTAATATCCCCGACCTCGATTTTTCAGATTTACAAACTTTTATGCCTCAATTACGTTTGTTAGAAGGGGTAGGTGATGTAAGAACAGCTCCTTATATGCCATCAGAGCGTGAACAAAATGAACTTATTACGTTAATTAAAACTTTTCCTGACCCTTTTATTTCACTTGATTCCAAAGGTAATATTCGTATTGTAAACAATATTGCTGCCAGTATTATGAAAAGTAGCGATGAAGAAATTAAAGGACAACCCATTAGTCATTGGTTAAAGGGCTTTAATTTTACTCGCTGGTTAGATGGTAATGATGTTTTAGCACAAACCCGCCGTTTAAAGTTTCAAAATGAAGATTTTGTCGCTGATATTATGCCGATTCATGTTGCTAATGAAAGTAGCACGGATAATAAAAATAAAATATTAGCTGGTGCCGTGTTAATTCTAAAATCTGAGGCTCGTTTAGGGCAACAGATTAATGCATTCAAGCAGCCTAATGAAAACACTTTCTCAGGTATTCAGGCAAGTAGTACAGGTATGAGAAAAGTGATTAGAGAAGCAAAACGAATGTCTCAACTTGATTCCTCTATTTTAATAATTGGTGAAACAGGTACAGGCAAAGAGTTATTAGCAAGAGCCTGCCATGCTGCTAGTGAACGTGCTGAACAGCCTTTTATGACACTCAATTGTGCGGCTTTACCAGATGATGTAGCCGAATCTGAATTGTTTGGTGTCGGTGAAAAAGATCAAGAAAAAAGCAAACGTGGTATTTTTGAACTTGCTGATGGCGGTAGTGTTTTTCTTGATGAAGTAGGAGAAATGTCAACTAAACTGCAGAGTAAATTATTACGAGTTATTCAAAACGGAAGCTTTAGACGAGTGAATTCAGAACAAGAAGTGACCGTCAATGTTCGTATTATTAGCTCAACAAATAAAGATTTACTTCATTTAGTCTCCATAGGCGAGTTTAGAGAAGACCTGTATTATCGATTAAATGTTTTTGGCTTGAATATTCCGCCTTTAAGAGAACGCCGTAGTGATATTTTGCCGCTAACAGAGTTTTTTATTTCGCATGCAGGGCAACAAATTGGACGAGTTAATTTAAAACTAACAGACGAATGCCGTGATTTTATTGAACATTATCCGTGGCCTGGTAATGTTAGGCAGTTAGAAAATGTGTTAACCAGAGCTACTTCTTTACTTGAAGGTGAAGAAATTGAGGTGAGTCATTTACAGCTACCTGCTTATACACGTGAACATGGTTACTTAGAACAAGAGTTTGAAGGCACTCTTGATGCCGCAGTGAAAAACTTTGAAGCAGATTTGTTACGTAAACTTTACCCCGCATATCCAAGTACAAGACAGTTAGCTAAAAAGTTGGGCTTGAGCCATACCGCTATTGCTAACAAGCTACGTGAATATGATATAAATAAGAAAACCGTTAAAATATAGTAAATATTAGAGTCATAAATATTGGGATCAGGTTTAACTATTCTTTGAAAATACAATTTAATTCTGCCTAATTTAGTTTTGACTATACGGAATATTCATTGTTAGGCAGGCTCACATCTACTGATGATCAGGTAAAGTGAAATTATTGCCTCCAAGGAATTCATAGCGGTTTAGTTTAATGTAAACTTTTTTGTATCGCTTAAAGTGGAAAAAAACATGTAAAGAATTTTTGCCATCATTTACTTGGCTCTATTTTGTATTTGCTTGTCGCTTTTAGATAAATACTCGTAGAATTAGCTTTCTATATTAGTCTTGTTTTTACGAGAAGGTTTTACATGAAATTAGCTACCCTTAAAAATAACACCCGTGACGGACAATTAGTGGTTGTTAGTCGAAATCTTGATAAAGCGGTTACTGTGGCTGACATAGCGCCTACATTACAAAGCGCATTGGATAACTGGCCTGAAACATCACCTCAATTGGCGTGTATCTATCAGGCATTAAATAATGGTGAAATGCCTAATGCTATCGATTTTGACCAAGCAGCTTGCGAATCACCTTTGCCTAGAGCTTATCAATGGGCAGACGGTAGTGCCTATGTAAACCATGTTGAACTAGTGCGCAAAGCTCGAAATGCAGAAATGCCAGAAACATTTTGGACAGATCCTTTAATGTACCAAGGTGGGTCTGATGCATTTATTGGTCCTCGTGATGATATTTATGTCGCTTGTGAAAGTTATGGTATTGATTTTGAGTCAGAAGTTGCCGTAGTGACTGATGACGTACCGATGGGGGTTTCAGCTGAACAAGCGGTGGAACATATTAAATTACTGATGTTAGTTAATGATGTTTCTTTACGTAATTTAATACCTGGAGAATTAGCAAAAGGGTTTGGCTTTTTTAGCGCTAAGCCATCAAGTGCTTTTTCTCCAGTTGCTATCACACCTGATGAATTAGGTACTGCTTGGGATGGCGCTAAATTGCACTTACCGCTCACTACACATTTTAACCATACGTTATTTGGCCAACCAAGTTGTGGTGTCGATATGACGTTTGACTTTCCAACTATTGTTGCACATGCAGCAAAAACACGCCCATTATCAGCGGGTTGTATTGTTGGATCTGGTACTATTTCAAATTATGACCGTTCAGCTGGTTCAAGCTGTTTAGCAGAAAAACGCATGCTAGAAACGATAGCAGAGGGTAAACCTAGCACTGAGTTCATGAAATTTGGTGATCATGTTCGCATTGAAATGTTTGACGATAATGGTAATAGCATCTTTGGGGCTATTGACCAAAAAGTTGTTGAATACAAGGCTTAAAAGATCCATTGTAAAGCGTGGAGAATACTATGAAACTTTATGGATATTGGCGATCAACTGCTGCTTATCGGGTACGAATAGCATTACACTTAAAAGGCATTGTGTTTGAGTCTATTCCTGTACATTTAGTGAGGAATGGTGGGGAACAACATAATAATAATTATGCGACCATCAACCCGAATCAATTAGTGCCTACCTTGGTTGATGGTGATTTTTCTCTACATCAATCTTTAGCGATAATCGATTATTTAGAATCAAGCCAGCAGGGGTTATCATTATATCCTGATTGTAGTAAAGCAAAGGCGAAAGTTCAGGCATTATCACTAGATATTGCCTGTGAAATTCATCCTTTAAATAATTTGCGTGTTCAACAATATCTTGCGGCAGAGTTAAAAATAACGAATGAAGCAAAAACTCACTGGATAAATCATTGGATGCAAATAGGTTTTAATGCCATTGAAAAACAATTAGTGCGAACCGCTGGGTGTTATTGTTTTAAAGATCAAATAACGGTTGCAGATATATGCTTAGTTGCGCAGGTTTACAATGCAAAGCGCTTCAATGTAGATATGAGTTGTTATCCCTATATTAATCGCGTTGTTGATAACTGTAATAAACTTGAAGCTTTTCAACTTGCTTTACCTGAAAATCAGCCCGATGTGGAATAATACTTTATATAGTATTATGTAATTAAATAGAAAAGTGTATAGAAATGAAAACGAGTTTCGAAAACAGTTAACTATTCGCTAATTGATTTCGTCACTCGCTTTTATATGAGTCAAAAGAAATTAATGCAATACTCTCGCTTTAATTGTTCCATCTATAGCTTTTAATGCTTTTAATGCTTGAGCACTATCAGAAGATTCAATATCAATAACTACATAACCAATTTGTGAATCAGTTTGTAAATATTGTGCTGCAATATTGATATTATTTTTTGCAAAAGCTTGGTTGATGCTGGTGAGCACACCAGGTTGATTACGGTGAATATGTAATAATCGGCTAGTTCCCGTTTCTCCTGGTAATCTATGCTCAGGTAACGAAACTTCTGGGAAATTAACAGCAGATAAACTTGAACCATTATCTGAGTATTTAGCCAATTTACTTGCTACTTCTAAACCAATATTTTCTTGTGCTTCTTTTGTACTACCGCCAATGTGTGGAGTCAAAATAACATTATCAAACTCACGTAATGGAGAGACAAACTCTTCCTGATTGCCTTTAGGCTCAACAGGGAATACATCAATTGCCGCACCTGCTACTTTCTTATCTGACAAGGCTTGTGCAAGGTCATCAATATCGACAACAGTGCCTCGAGAAGCATTAATAAAAATAGCACCTGTTTTCATTGCTGCAAATTGTTCAGCACCAAACATATCTTTTGTTTGTGGTGTTTCAGGGACATGTAAACTAACCACATCAGATTCAGCTAGCAGCGAATCTAAAGAAGGGGCTTGGCTAGCATTACCTAAAGGTAGTTTTGTTTCTATATCATAAAAGCGAACACGCATACCCAACGTTTCTGCTAAAATGCCAAGTTGAGTACCAATGTGTCCGTAACCAATAATACCTAAGGTTTTACCTCGGGCTTCAAATGAACCTGCCGCTGATTTTAACCATACACCGCGATGTGCTTTTGCACTTTTTTCTGGAATACCACGTAACAACAATAGTGTTTCGCCTAATACTAATTCAGCAACAGAACGTGTATTAGAAAATGGGGCATTAAATACAGGAATACCAAGTTTTTGAGCTGCTTTGATATCAACTTGGTTTGTGCCAATACAAAAACAACCAATGGCAACTAATTTTTTAGCATGGCTTAATACTTCTTCTGTTAATTGAGTGCGCGAGCGAAGACCGATAAAGTGTACATCAGCTATTTTTTCAATCAAATCATCGTTAGAAAGTGATGTTTTAATATACTCAATATTTGTATAACCTTTTGCTTCTAGTTCATCAAGCGCACTTTGATGGACCCCTTCAAGTAAAAGAATTTTGATCTTGTTTTTTGCTAATGAATTTTTGTTTGTTGTCATGTGAATGGCTTCGCTTATTTAAGTTGGTATTATATTGTTAATAAAAATTTAAGTTAAATAAAAGTCAGCTAAATAGAAACGTTTAGATGGCTAGATATCTATAATTGAGATAAAGATACCATATAGTGTATAAACTCTAAAGCAAATATTTAGCTTAAAAGACTAAATATTTGCTTTTTTACATGGTTATGCATTTATTAATAAAATTTTTATTGGATAACGTTTACGCCGTTGTCACCAGCAAGTATCAGTATATCAGCGCCTCTATTAGCAAATAAGCCATTAGTTACAACACCAACAATGGCGTTAATATCCGTTTCTAGCTTTTTAGGATTAATTATAGATAAGTTATGTACATCCAGAATAACGTTACCGTTATCGGTGATAACGCCTTGTCGATATTCAGGGTCACCACCAAGTTTGACTAATTCTCTTGCAACGTAGCTTCGGGCCATAGGGATTACTTCAACAGGCAGAGGGAAACTACCGAGTATTTCTACTTGTTTCGAATAATCTGCGATACAAATAAACTGTTTAGCCACTGCTGCAACGATTTTTTCGCGGGTAAGAGCAGCTCCACCGCCCTTGATCATGCTCATGTGTTTGGTAATTTCATCAGCACCATCCACATAAATGTCTAATACATCAACATTGTTAAGATCAAATACTTCAATACCATGTGCTTTGAGGCGTTTGCTAGATTCATCAGAACTTGACACGGCACCAACAATATTATGCTTAATTGTTGCTAAAGCATCAATAAAGTAATTTACTGTTGAGCCTGTACCAACACCCACAATGGTGTCATTTTTAATAAATTCTAAGGCTTTTATTGCCGCAGCTTTTTTCATTTCATCTTGAGTCATTATTATGCCTTGTAGAAGAGATAAGTTACCAGTATCAGAATGGCGTAGATTATAGCACTGTGCATAGAGATAAGTAACGAGTTATCGGATGGAAGTGAACATTGACGAGTGTATAGTTTTTATATAAAAAAATAAAAAACATTTCGATTTTTTCAAATCTGCTGCTACTTATCCTGAACTTCAAAAGAGTTAAGCTACATGAAACATATATCGTTTTGATGGAGTGGCTATTTCAGGCAATGGAATATCCCAATGTTCAACTGGAATTTTGTCTACTTGTTGGCAATTATGTGCAATACCAAGTGGATAAATAGGATGCTGTTGCCAATTTGCTAACGTTCTATCATAAAACCCGCCGCCCATACCTAATCTAGCGCCAGCTAAATCAAAAGCAACTAAGGGAGTACATAACACATCAAGCTGTGCTAAAGGACATACTTTGGTTACATCTAGGGTAGGTTCATCAATTCCATAAATGTTCTTGACCATATTTGTGTTTCTTTCAAATAAAAGAAACAGTAAATGGCCAGAGCAAAAGGGGTGTAAAACAGGTAAATAAACACGTTTGTTTTGTTGCCAACACCATTCAATAAAAGGCATGAGGTTAAGTTCACCATCATTAGCTAAATAAAGTGCAATAGTTTGTGCTGATTTTATTTTAGGGTGAGTAGACAAATGTTGAGCAAGATGTTTGCTTGCCTGTTGTTGCTCTTCTATAGAAAGTGTTTGCCGTCGTGATCTGATCAGGTTTCTTAGGGCTGCTCTTGAGTTCATATAATTGGCCTGTTTCGTTTTGAACTATGTCAACTATTTAATGGAGAGCAGTAGCTTTTGCTCTTGGATTTTTTACGCTTAAGTTTAGGTCTTTCAATTCTAAACTTAAACGTGATTTCATTGTATATTAATCTGTATTCATCGACGAGTGGCTTTCCTGCATAACACCGTTTTGTTGATTTAATTATCACAACAACTGAGTTGTTCCATGAGTATCAGCTTTCTTGTAACTTATTTTTAGTATGTTCTATTTCAATTGATATGTGCGAGAGGTTGGGTAATAAATTTTTTAATATATGTTTATATTCTTTTGGTTTTAGAGGTTCATTTGATGTTACCTTGAGAATAGCGGCTTGATGTGCTGCTGCTATTTTCCAAATGTGGAGATCATTTATCACAGTATTTTTTTCATTTAAAGCTTTAGATATTTTATGTAATGTTGATTGTTTTACTGATTTATCTAACAATATGTCACTTGATTCTTTGATAAGTCCATAAGACCATTTAGAAATTACTATAGCACCTACAATACCCATGAGAGGATCCATCCAAGTTAGTCCATAATACTTACCTAATAATAGTGCTACAATGGCAAGAAGTGAGGTGAGGGTGTCAGCTAACACATGAAAATATGCTGCTTTCATATTATGATCGTGATGTCCATGGTCATGATGCTCATGGGCATGCTCTCCATGATGATGGTCGTCGTGTAGAATAAAAACTGATGCAAAATTTACAATCAAGCCGATGATAGCAACAACGATAGCTTCGTTAAAATGAATAGCCTGTGGTTCTAATAATCGTTGGCCAGATTCAATAATCATCATCAATGCGACGATTGCTAATGCAATTGCACTAGCAAAACCACCTAACGAATTGACTTTACCAGTACCAAAACTAAAGTCCTTATTGTTTGCATGCTTTTTAGCATATGAATAAGCAAAAATAGTAATGAGAAATGCTGCTGAATGGGTTCCCATATGCCATCCGTCAGCAAGAAGCGCCATTGAACCAGACCAAGTACCCGCACTAATTTCAAGTACCATGATGACTGTTGTTAACCAAAAAACTATTTTTACTTTGTTTTCATGGTGTTTACTATCAATACCAAAATCATGAGAATGCTCCCATTGAATACTGTTATCATTTTTCATTGCATTTCCTAAACTGTATTAATATTATTAAATATTCAAGTATTTTAAGGTGGTTTGGGGATTAAGTGGTATCTACTTATTTACTGTAATATACTATACCCCAGTACCCTATGTTTCATCAAGGTGATAAATATGTCGCATATCATTGCAAGTAAAGCAAAACTCCTTAGTCGTATTAGGCGAATTAAAGGTCAGTCAGTTGCCATAGAGTCAGCCTTAGAGGGAGAACCTGATTGTATGGCTGTCTTACAGCAAGTAGCAGCAATTAAGGGGGCTGTAAATGGATTAATGAAAGAAGTATTAGAAGGGCATTTGAGAGAGCATTTAGGAGGTGAAGATTTGACCAAAGAAGAAAGAAAAGAAGAGGTTGAGCAGGTTATTTCTGTTTTAAAAAGCTATTTAAAATAAAGAAAGAGTGCTGTTGTATTTTACAGCACTCTTATATGTATTAATTATGAGTTTCAGAAATCCCTTCATGTGCACCAGTAACACCAATTTCTTCTTCTAATCTTTCTTCAATATTGCCTGCATGGCTACCTTCAGCACCGTGCATCCATGCGACTAGTTTGCCTGCTGATAAGAAAATAATGACGCCTGTAATTAAAGCGGCTGCACCAACGCCCATAAAAATATTAGCAGCATTATCTACCATCTCTTGTCCTTCACCAACAAATGAACCAATAAAACCCGCTAATTTATTTGAAAGTGCAGTAAATAAGAACCAAATTCCCATTAACACAGATGTAAATTTAAGTGGTGCTAATTTAGTCACCATAGACAAGCCGATAGGTGATAAACATAACTCACCCAATGTATGGAAAAGGTAAGCAAATACTAAAAACAGCATACTTACTTTAACAGTAACATCACCACCTTGAACCATTGTTGCCCAAAACATTACAAAAAAACCTAAAGCAAGAAATAACATAGCTAAAGCAAACTTTTTAGGTGATGTTGGTTCTTTAGAGCCCATTTTTACCCATACAGAAGCAACTACAGGAGCAAGTAATATAATGAACATGGCATTTAACGACTGAAAAGAAGAGGCCGCAATCTCAAAACCAAACATAGTACGGTCCGTAAAATCAGATGCATAGATGGTAAATAAGCCACCCGCTTGTTCAAATCCTGCCCAGAAAATAACAGAAAACATACTCATAATAAGTATTACTTTCATTCTATCAATATCTTTAGAAGTAAGCGGTGCGTGTGCTTGTTGTGTTCCTTTACTTCGTTTAGCTGAAGGCTGAATACCAATATCACCCAAATATTTATTTGCTAAAGTAAGCTGTAAGATTAAACCAATAATCATACCGCAACCAGCTAAAATGAAGCCATAATGCCAGTTAACTTGCTCCCCTAAAACACCGACAGTAATTGGTGCTAGAAATGCACCTAAATTAATACCCATATAAAAAATAGTGAATGCACCATCACGACGGTGATCGCCTTCTTCATATAGATCACCTACTAAACTTGAAACATTGGCTTTAAATAAACCGTTACCAATAATTATTAAGGTTAAGCCAATATAGAATACGGTTTCCTCCATGCCGACAATCATTGATTTAGGAATACCTAAAGTAAAATAACCCAAGGAGAAAATTAACCCGCCAAAAATAATTGCTTTGCGTTGACCAATAAAATTATCTGCGAGCCAGCCACCTAAAACAGGGGTTAAATAGACAGCCATAGTAAACGTACCGTATAAGCTTAAAGCTTCTGCAGGAGTCCAGCCAAATCCTCCATCTTGAACACTGGCTACTAAATAAAGCACTAAAAGGGCACGCATGCCGTAGTAACCGAAACGTTCCCACATTTCAGTACCAAACAATAGAAAAAGCCCTTTAGGGTGACCAAAAAGAGTTCCTGTATTAGGTTGAGTCATAAAATTTTCCTAATTTTCATTATTATATTAAGTATAGATATTTGCGTTAGTAAACACTTCAGCAATAATTTACGTAAAGGTAAATAAATAGTAAATAAAATGTATACAGTGTGCTTTTATACCTGTGCTTTAGTTCAAAGGCAAGTTTCAGTTACTCACAAAGTATAAGTGAGTTTATGTTATGTAGCGAAATCTTTCCTCTTGAGTATTAAAATATGATTACTAATTTATTTTATATAAGCTTATTTCTTTTTTCATTTTATATGGAAGATGTTCAATAAATACCTAAGCGATTTCTAAATAAGAGGATATATAATGTAGCAATCGTCTTTTATTGCTTTATTTTGAAGTTGTTAGACAGTATATATACTGTTAAACTTTCACGTTGTTATTTTAGGCGTTATAAACGCATAATAGGAATTTCCTTGCACTAATGATCCCCTTTATCAAAAAAAATATATTTATTTTATTTACTCTCGTTTCAGTTGTTTTTATTGCCTCTGTTTCTGTGGAAGTAACTGCTCAAGTTAGCCAAGCTCAAATTGATCAATTTCAAAAATTACCTGTAGCCCAACAGCAGGCATTGGCCAAAAGCATGGGGATTGATTTAACGCAAATTAAGGGGCAAATATCGAGTGTTACTTCTGAACAGCCAGAACAAAATACCAATAGCATAAATTATCCGCGAGGGACTCAATTTGATAGCCAAGGAAATCAAATTATAGAAAGAGAGCAACCTGAAGATGATGAAGATTTTGATGAAGTAAAAGAATTAACTCCGTTTGGCTATGATGTTTTTGCTAATGCACCGCAAACGTTTGCTCCGACAATGGATATTGCTATCCCCACTGATTATATGGTGGCGCCGGGTGATCGAATTTCTGTTCAAATTTTTGGTAAAGAAGTTAATGAGTTAGAACTAGAAGTTAATAGAGAAGGGCAAGTTGTTTTTCCTAAATACGGTCCCTTCACTGTTGCAGGGTTGTCATTTAGTGAAACGAAGCAGTTACTCAGTGCTAAAATTAAAGAACGAATTATAGGCGTTGATGTTGTTATTGGAATAGCGTCATTAAGATCAATGCGAATATTTGTTTTAGGTGATGCTTATAAACCTGGTCAATATACCTTAAGTTCATTATCAAGCATAACACATGCTATTTTTGCTGCTGGCGGTATTAGTGATATTGGTAGTTTACGTAATATACAGCTAAAACGTGCAGGCAAAACAATAAAAACACTCGATTTATATGACTTACTTGTACACGGCGATTCAAGTGGTGATGTTTTACTGCAATCTGGAGACGTTGTTTTTATAAACTCTGTTGGGAAGACTGTTTCTATTGACGGTGAAGTACGTCGTCCTGCTATTTATGAACTAAAAGAGGGGGATGATTTTTCTGATGTAACCACTATGGCTGGTGGATTACTTCCAAGTGCTTATGCTAAATCAACCATTGTTGAGCGTTATAATCAAAATAATTTACGCAGTGTCATTAATTTAGATTTTACTAACCCAAAACAGATGGCACGAAAAGTTGAAGGTGGTGATAACATACGTGTGTTGAAAGCTGCGGATATGTTCTCAAAATCAGTAACTTTAATTGGCGCGATTACTCGCCCAGGTAAATATCAGTGGCATAAAGCACAAAGAGTCACAGATCTACTTCCCGAAGTTAATTCTCATTTATTAGCTAACGCGGATTTAAATTATAGTTTAATTATCCGCGAAATTGATATTACTCGAAATATCGAAGTGTTGCAGTTTTCATTAGCCAAAGCGATTAGCTCACCTGAGTCTGATGATAATATTCAGTTACAAGCAAATGATAAAGTATTAATTTTTTCACAAGTAGAAAAGCTTAGTGAAAATAGTATTGGGCTTGATGCATTAGCGTTTACTCAAGAAGAATTATTTATACAAGAACAAAAATTAGCTAAGAAAAAATTCAAAACTAAACAGTTTTGGCTAGAATATGGTGATCAAGAAAAGTTATCTGAACTTGACGAAGAAGAGAGTGATGCTGCTGAATTGATTAATCAATCTATTGAGCAAATGTCAGGCGGACAAGTAAAAGAAGTTGTTGATATAAAAGAGCTAGCACTTTTTTCACGTCAACGGTTATTGCTACCTATCATTCAGAAATTAAAACGCCAAGGGGCAGCGGGCCAACCTATTCAGCTCGTTGAGATTGATGGCGCTGTAAAATTTCCAGGTGTTTACCCTTTAGCTGTTAATGGTCGAATTGATGATTTAGTTGCAGCAGCGGGCGGATTAGATGAATCTGCTTACTTAGTTAGAGCAGATGTAACCCGAAGCGAGCTTAAGAATAAAGGCGTTACTAAAAAGTCAGTTTCAATTAATTTAGCACAAGCATTAATGAGTAATAATGAAGATAATTTATTATTACAAAGTAAAGACAGAGTAAACATTCATCAAATACCTTCATGGAGTGAAAATCATGTGGTTGAGCTTCGTGGTGAGTTTGTTTTTCCTGGGAAGTACACTATCCGACGAGGTGAAAAATTATCTGATCTTATTGAAAAAGCAGGTGGTTTTACTTCTTTTGCTCACAAAGAAGGATCTGTATTTACCCGCATAAAACTTAAAGAACTAGAGCAACAAAACTTAATTAAATTAGCGGGTGATTTGCGTATTGAAATGGCGTCAAAATCATTATCAGATAAGAGTTTTTCGCAGTCATATGCAGAAGTTCAAAAAATGTTGCAAGATATCACCAAACTACAACCTATTGGGCGGTTGGTATTAGATCTTCCTAAAGTAGTTAAAGATAATAATTATGATGTATTACTAGAGAATGGTGATGTACTTTATGTGCCTACCATGAAGAATTCGGTCAATGTTATTGGGCAAGTGCAAGTTGCTTCATCACATGTTTATGATAGTAATTTACGAGCAGAAGATTACTTGGCTAAAAGTGGCGGTAGCAAAAAACGCGCTGATGACGAAAGAATTTATATTATTTCTGCTAATGGCAGTATTAAATTGATGCAAGATGGAAATTGGTTTTCCAGTGAAGAAAATAATGCTGTTAAGCCTGGTGATACCGTTGTCGTTCCACTTGATACTGAATACATGGACAATATTAGCTTATGGACAAGTGCAACAACAATTATGTATAACACTGCTGTAGCGGTAGCCGCTATAAGTGGAATTTAATAAAATTAAAATGGAAGAGTGTAATGATGCACACATTAAGTGATGTAAAAATAGCAGTTATTGGCTTAGGTTATGTTGGTTTACCTTTGGCAGTAGAGTTTGGTAAAAAATATCCAACCGTTGGTTTTGATATTAATAGTCAACGTGTTAAAGAATTAAAACAAGGTCACGACTTTACTCTTGAAGTATCTAAAGATGAACTGGCTGATTCTGCTTTTATTTCATATGCCAGTGATATTGAAGCATTAAAAACAAGTAATGTTTATATTGTGACTGTGCCAACACCTATTGATGAACACAAACAGCCCGATTTAACGCCACTCGTTAAAGCAAGCCAAATGTTGGCTAATGTAATTAATAAAGGTGATATTGTTATTTACGAATCAACAGTTTACCCAGGTGCGACTGAAGATATTTGTATTCCTCAAATAGAGAAGAATTCAAATCTAGTATTCAATAAAGATTTTTTTGCTGGTTATTCACCAGAGCGTATAAATCCGGGTGACAAAGAACATCGAGTGACTAATATTCTAAAAGTGACCTCAGGTTCAACACCAGAAATAGCTGATTTTATTGACAGATTATATGGTTCAATTATTACAGCAGGCACTTATAAAGCCTCAAGTATACAAGTGGCGGAAGCTGCAAAAGTTATTGAAAATACGCAACGAGATTTAAATATTGCATTAATTAATGAATTAGCCGTTATTTTTAATAAACTTAATATTGATACCGAAGAAGTACTTAAAGCGGCTGGGACAAAGTGGAACTTTTTACCTTTTCGTCCAGGTTTAGTGGGCGGGCATTGTATTGGTGTTGATCCTTATTATTTAACGCATAAGGCACAATCTATTGGCTATAATCCCGAAGTTATTTTAGCTGGGCGCCGTATTAATGATGGGATGGGCGCTTATGTTGTCTCACAACTTGTCAAAACCATGATAAAGCGAAATATTGCTGTGAATGGCGCTAATGTTTTAGTTATGGGGTTAACATTTAAAGAAAATTGCCCTGATGTACGTAATACTAAAATTGTTGATATTATAGCTGAACTTGCAGAATTTAATACCAATGTTGATGTATATGATCCTTGGGTTAACCCAGAAGAAGCAAAACACGAATATGGTGTAGACTTAATTGAAAAACCTAAAACTGCTCATTACGATGCGGTAATCTTTGCTGTTGCTCATAAACAGTTTATTGCCTTATCTAACGATGAAATTAAAGGGCTAATGCAACCAGAGCATGTTATTTATGATTTAAAATACATGCTTGATCCTACGTTAGCAGATATTCGCTTATAGTCTTTTACCCCTAACAAATGCGATCCAAATTGGGCATCAGCTCACTTTTAGACTAGAACTTGGAAATACAAGGCAATAAATAATGACTCGTTATACTAAAATAAAACAACAATTAACCACAAATCCAAAAACGTGGTTAGTTACCGGTTGCGCGGGTTTTATTGGTTCTAACTTATTAGAAACACTCTTATTGTTAAACCAAAAAGTGGTTGGGCTAGACAATTTTGCTACAGGTCATCAACATAATTTGGATGAAGTAGAAACACAGGTATCAGCGCAACAATGGCAAAACTTCACTTTTATCGAAGGTGATATACGTAATGTTGAAGATTGCGCAAAAGCAATAGGAACAAAAAACAACCATGTAGATTATATATTGCATCAAGCCGCTTTAGGCTCTGTTCCGCGTTCTATTGCTGACCCTATATTAACAAACTCAGCAAATATAACAGGTTTTTTAAATATGCTTGTTGCAGCTAAAGAAGCAGAGGTAGAAAGTTTTGTTTATGCTGCCTCCAGTTCTACTTATGGGGATCATCCATCGTTACCTAAAGTAGAGGAAAATATAGGTAAGCCCCTTTCTCCTTATGCAGTAACCAAATACGTTAATGAATTATACGCTGATGTTTTCAATAAAACTTATGGGCTAAATACAACAGGTTTACGCTATTTTAATGTGTTTGGCAAAAGGCAAGATCCTGATGGTGCTTATGCAGCGGTCATTCCTAAGTGGACTGCTGCTATGATAGAAAATCAAACAATATATGTAAATGGTGATGGTGAAACTAGCCGAGATTTTTGTTTTATAGAAAATGCAGTGCAAGCCAATATTTTAGCTGCTACCGCTGAAGATAGCGGTAAAAACCAAGTTTATAATGTTGCCTTAGGTGATAGAACAACGTTGAACACTTTGTTTAATAGTTTGAAAGATGCATTACAATCTAATGGCGTAGAATATCAAAGTTCACCTGTTTATCGTGATTTTAGAGCTGGAGACGTACGCCATTCTCAGGCGGATATTTCCAAAGCAAAAAACATGATTGGCTATGAACCTGAGTTTAAAATTCAACAAGGCATTGATAAAGCTATGCCTTGGTATATTGAATTTTTAACTAAAGAATAGAGTTATTCTTAATAAGTTCTAGTTTTATGGTTTATAAAAATTAATTGTTCTTTGCATACTTATAAGAGACAGCTTTTATAGTACAGCAAATTTTTTGTTAAGGTTAAAGTGATAACTATAACCTTAATATGTAATAGAAAACTTTCATTGGTGAATAGATTAAGTGTCAAATAACTCAGATAAAAGTATAAAAAACAACCTTGTTGATGAACAACATGAGCAAGATCAAACGCCTGATCAAAACACACATGCAACAGACACTACTTTTGCTAATGCAGCTGTATTGCAGCAACAAATGCTATTGATGCAAATGCAACAAAATCAATCGAAAACAAATGAAATTAATTTAGGGGAATTATGGTGTGCTATTTGGGCAGGCAAAATAACGATTATTTTTATCAGTTTTGTTTTTGCAATAGTTTCTATTTTCTTTGCACTTTCGCAACCTAATATTTATAAAGCTTCTACAATAGTCGCGCCTGTATCAAACGAAGCTGGAGCGGGGGGTTTATCTGCATTAGCAGGGCAGTTTGGTGGCCTAGCCAGCATGGCTGGTATCAATTTAGGTGCAGGGCAAAGTGATAAAACCGATTTGGCCTTAGAAATTATAAAATCTCGTTCATTTATTGAAAAGTTTATCGCCAAGTACGATTTACTTGTACCAATAATGGCAGGTGAGAGCTGGGATATGAGCACGAATACTTTAATTCTTGATGACACATTATATGACTCAGTTAATGAAAAATGGATGCGAGAAGTTAAAGCACCTAAAAAGGCAATACCTTCATATTGGGAGGCATTTGTTGAGTTTTCTAAGTTACTTAATGTTTCTCAAGAGAAAAGCACTTCAATGATTACCATAGAGCTTGAGTTTTTCTCTCCTACTATGGCACAACAATGGCTGGGGTGGCTAGTTAATGATGTAAATGAATTTATGAGAGAACAAGATAAAAAAGAGGCGAGTGACTCAATTAACTATTTAACTTCGCAATTAAAAGAAACTCAAGTTGCTTCAATGGAAACCGTATTTTATCAGCTGATAGAAGAGCAAACTAAAAATATGATGCTCACACAAGTAAAAACGGAATATGTTTTGAAAACGGTTGACCCAGCACAAGTACCAGAAGAAAAGGCAAAACCAAAGCGTGCTTTAATTGTTGTTTTAGGCACCATTTTAGGTGGTTTACTTTCTGTAATTATTGTTTTAACCCGCTATTTTTCGAATAAAAAATAGAGTTAAATACTGACATTTAATAAAAACTAATAAATAGCAAAGGTTTTTCGGGTAATAATCACGAGGAAAATACGCTTGCCACCTTATTTAGTGATTTCTGTGTCTAGAGCAAGTTTAGTGGTATGTTTAAGTAAATTTATACCTCCAATCTTCCCATGTCCTGGAACAACCATTTTTATATTTGGATATTGATTAATAACTTGTTGAATTGAGTCAGGCCAATCTTTTATAACAGCATCTTCAATATTACCCAAATTTTTACTGTTTAGGCTTTTGACAAAGCATCCACCAAATAATATTTGGCTCTTTGGCAGCCAAACCACAATATTATCAACAGTATGACCAGCACCTGGATAAAATATTTCAATTGAATCTTCAACCAATTCAAAAGGATTACTAGAAACTTTATTACTTGATATTTCTTTGTGGTTTAAATTAAGTAAATTATTAGTTAAAGGTGTAGCATATGTTTTTATATTAGACTTATTGAGGTAGGGTATTCCACCGCTTGCATCGTCATGAAAATGCGTAACAATAGTGCTTTTAACAACGAGGTCTTTAGATTCTATCCACTTTATTAACTCTGCAGTTTCTTCTTGAGTCCATGGTGTATCTATAATATGAGCCTCTTTTTTATCAATAACAATTAATCCCGATGCCCCAACCAACCCCCAAGGTTCGATTTTTTTATATGAAATATGCTGATAAACGTTTTCAGCTAAAAACTTAATTTTTAGCTGTTCATTACCAGCCCAAGTAATATTTGAAATTAATAATAATAAGATGATTATATATTTCATACTCAATTGACCTCTAACGCATAACCTGAATACCGTCATAAATGGCATATATATGTCATATTGAAGTGAGTCACTTTTATGTTAATTTACTTACTTTTGAGTGGGGCTAACAGAAAGTAAAAAACAATTGAAAACCATGAAATAAAAATGGTAGCTAATAGCCAAGCGATTTTCTCGCCACCGCTAGTTTTAGATGATCTAGCAATCAGCACAATCGGTATTAACCATATTAATAAAACAATCCAAACACTTATTCCTCCCATGAGGGTGACTCCTTAATATAATAAAACAGAATGAGCCTATAGAGTAACTCGTTTATTTATTTCTTTTGTGGCGATAGCCTGAACAACAGCACCGATACCTGTATGGTATAAACCTTCTACAACATTACGCTCTACTTCAAGTAAATGTTTAAAATGTAGTTTACTCAGCTCTGAAGTAAGCGTTTGTTTAGATTGCATTACATCAACTGAGTTGCCACCACCTGTACCGTGTTGTAATTGGTCAGGTGTGTATGCTTCTAATAAAAATACTCCATTAACTTTTAAGGATTTTTCAATATTTTTATATAGTTTTTTTCTTAGCTCAGAAGGTAATGGATTAAAAATAGATATTATGCCGTCCCATTTATCTACTCCTAAGTCATAATCTTTTAAATCAGCGTGAATAAGCTCTAGTGTTACATTATTCTCTTTTGCCAATTTTTTAGCTTTAGTTAGGCCAACTATTGATGAGTCTACTGCAGTAACCGAATAGCCTCTTTGGGCTAGAAAAACTGCATTTCGGCCTTCGCCTTCCGCTAAACTTAAAATTTTTCCTTTTGGAATACAGCAAAAATTTTGCTCTAAAAACTCATTCGGTTCAGTTCCATATGCATAAACTTCAGAATTATACCTTTCATCCCACATTTTGAATCTCCAATTGTTTATTGATGCACGCTATGATCAAAAAATAGCAGCACAGAAGCAAAAGCCAACTGATATTTGCGCAGTATAAGTGACTTGTAGCGATTGATTATAATGCTTATTTTTTATTGCTTGTGAAATAATTAACACCAATCGAACTAATATAAAATAGCACTCCAAAAACACCGAGATCAATGAGTAGCTTTTGTATATCAAAAGTATCTGAAAATACTGAATAGTTAAAAGAAAATAAATAAAATATCCCTTTTGATCCAAAAAATGCAATTAAGAAAGGAATCAAAAAATTAAGTAGAGGGGTATTCGATTGATTAACATCCATATTTTTATGTCTCCATTATTGATTCAATTAACCCTGTTAGAACAACAGTGATGCGCGGTGTACAGGCACAAGAGTTGATTATAATTCACAAAGTACGAAGAGTAAGTCAAGTGTTTTTCTTTTTAGCAATTTTTATGCATTGCTTCATGTTATTGTAAATTTAATTTGTAGTAACAAGTATTATACTCAATGTTTGTAATCTTTTATGTGTCAGTTTTTGTTTATCTTAATGTAAATCACTAACATCTACATTGATATATCCAGTGATGACACTATTGTCTTTCCTAGTTATAGAGAAGTTTCCTTCAAAGCTTTTTTTGTCAGCTGATATTAAATCTATCCAACCAGGATCATAAAATATATTTTCTCTTGTCTTATCAAATGTTTCAATATTTTCTTGCGCATAGGTCCACATTTCAACGCCTAGAAATCTGGTCTCTAAATTTTCAAAATTGTATAAATCAGGGGAGGGATAACCGACAAAGGAAAAGAATATATCAATGCCTCCTTGTTCAGCATATTCTCTAGAACTCTCCATAGTGAAAGTAAATATGTATGTATTGATCTCATCGTGACCCGATAGTGTTTGCGTCATGTGTTGACTACAAATGTCTGTTGTGGCGGAGTACTCAAATGGACCACTTAAATCAATTGCTCCATCAGAATAAGTCGCATCTGTTGAGTCTATATAAGTGAGGGTTTTACGTATTGACTTTATAGCATCTAGCCCCTCCCCAACAGCATCAACTTCAAATTCTTGCAGCAAAACTCCATTTTTATAAAGGTATGAGTTAGCGGGTTCATCTTCACCTAAAGGGAAATATTTATTGTCTGTTTTAGTACCACTATAATCATAATCTTTATCCGCTGTGCCATCCCAAATTTGTAGGCATGTAACATTTTTTATGCCGTTATTTGTATCATCAATATACGTTTTAATTTTTTTTGTTGTGGTTTTTAATATTTGTCCATCACTTTTATTTGTATAGGTAACTGTATTTTCTGATAACCAAGTACCAGTCATATTAGGTATTTCTGTTTTATCTCTATCAACATCTAGTCCACACGCACTTAAATGAAATGAAATTAAAACAACGGCTAACTTTTTGAACACACAAATCTCCTAACTAAAAATAAATCTAACCATCCAAATAAAAGGATGATAATAGTTGGTAAAATGTAAAGTGGATTTGAACCTAATCAATGGTCATCATTGAGTGTTGTTATGTTTTTTCAACTCTTGAGATAAAATATCTTCCATTGTGGTGTTTTGAGGTAATCGTTTCTCAAGTATATTGATTAATTCATTGTATTTTCGAGAGCCACCTAGTTGTGGCAACATGACGGTAAGAAAAACCAACAGTATTGCTAAATACGCAAACTTATCACCAGACAATATGCCGAAAAGCATTGCTACTAGAGCTATAATCAATAATGCAAATATAACAAGCTGTAAAAAATTACCTTTATTTCGTGCCTTAATAACCGTCTTAATAACTTCAACTTCTTTTGGGGGCATATCCATAGCCAATTCTCCTGAAAACATAATGAGGTTAACTCATTTATTATGAACCATCTTATAAAATAGGTGTATTTTATGTATTAGCTATATCGAGTTAATTCTCTACAGTACAATATATAAGCACAAAAAATCAATTGTTTTGGTTGAATTGGTCAGGTACAAATAACAGCTAGTTGTTATTTTTTGCGCATATTTTATTTACTAAGTTTAAAGTCTAATTTTCTTACCTTGATATTAACACCTGAAGCAATTAATTCTTGATAGAAATCACCAAGGTTACATGGTTTAATTTGCTTACAAACTATTCCATATTTTAAAATTGCAGGTTTATAACTTTGCAACGATGCTTGTTTAAGCCAATAAAGTGCTTTATTAAAATCTTTTTTAACATGCTGCCCATTTATATACATTTCTGCAAGGTTAACTTGCCCTTTAACATAGCCAAGATTTGATGAATCTTGAAAAAGTTTAAAAGCAGTCTCTAAATTAGTTTCACTAAATTTTTCTTGTAAGAATGCTTCACCTTTAATATTCTCTTTTTTACCATAAGTTAAATCGTTACTGACTTTTTTCTTTTGTTCTGAACCCACTAAGTTACCAAATAACTTATTTCTTACAGGTCTTTTAGCTAAGTAGATAGCTTGATTGTTGTACATGTTTTTAATTGAGTTCAGGGAAATATCATATCTTTTAGACTCAAAGTACTCTTTATAGCTTAATTGACCATATTGGATACTATTAATCGCTGCATTCTGATATTGATAGAAAAAATGCCCATAAACCAGAGTAACGATGTCACCTGTAATGTCAACCACTTTTGCTATTCTATATTTTTCGTTGGGCCTTAATTTGTTACTTAACAACCTAAAGTCTAAAAAATAAATATCATTAATTTGGGGGGTTGAAATAATTTTTAAGGTTTGTTTATCTTCTGTTTTATGATTTTTGTACTCTAAGAAGCCTAAACATAAAACAACAATGAATAAAAAGAAAATAGTCACTTTAAGTGCTTTTGTTATTTGAGAAAGTCGATACATCCTTTGTGTTATCATGGCTTTAAAAATATACATAAAATTTGTCCCTATACTATTTTATTTATTCAAACACCAAGTGCATAAAATATAACGCTTACATAAGTTGAAAACTATAGTTTGCTAAAATATGTAGCGAAGTGCAATTAAGCAAACGGTTAGCGGTTCTGTTTTAATGGCTCGTTAGCTGTATTATTTAAATCTGTAAAAAATTGCGTAAATCTTGTTCTTGCCAAATCCATTAGATGGTCTTTGTACTTAATTACGCTTTTATGTGATAAATTCTTTGGGAAATAATGTGGTCAACTTTAGTTTCCCCTGAAAGAATCTGATCGCAACCCTTTCAAAAATAAAATTGCTATAGACACTATATAGCAGGTTTGGGCTTCGCGATACTTATTGTTATTTGTTTTGAACTTGATTTACGCTAAGCTGATTTTATTTTAATTAAAAATTGTTATACTGCTCCAATAGCATGGAATAATTACTTATTTAATGAAATTTACTATTGGCTTTAGAGCAGTAAAGCACGAAGATTTAGATTTTTTGCTGTTATTACGAAAAAAATCAATGTTAAAACATTTAGCTGCCGCCAAAATAAAGTTAACAAACGAGCAGCATCTTGAGCGTGTAAAAGAGCATTATTATGACTCGCATATAATTTTACGTAATCGTAAACCTATTGGCGTGATAAAACTTGGTGTTGTATCACTTAAGGGTTCTGAAAAAAGTCTGCATATTAGACAGTTACAAATAATGCCGCAATATCAAGGGCAGGGAATTGGCAGTAAGGTTTTGGCTGTTGTGAAAAAAAGAGCATTACAACTTCAGTTACCAGTAACGCTTAATGTTTTATTGAATAACCCTGCAAGAGGGCTTTATTTACGCCATGGTTTTCAAATAGAAGGTAAAAATAAACTTGAGTATCAAATGCGTTGCCCGCTTGAGGTGATTGCAGCTTAGTTTACTTATAAAATGTAGCCTTCAATATTGTTATTATGTTCACTTTAAAAAATCAATCCTTTCTTATTTACCTTTTCAGTATCAATACGTGATGGTGTAATTAAACCATTTACTAAAGGTTGTGTTGCAATAGTCAGTGTTTGTATAACCTGATGCATAGAGGATAAGTTTAATGACGATATTTCGTCGCTTACGTGATGATAATGTTTATCTTGGTCTAGTTGAGCACTACTAAAACTATGAGCTGGTACACCTAGTTTTGCTAAGCTTGCATTGTCAGAACGATAAAATAACCCATATTCAGGGTAAGGGGCGTTGTGTATTTTTTTTTCTGATTTAGCCAATACTTGATTAAGTTGCTCGCCTAAATTAGAGTGCTGCATACCTGTCATCCAAAGTGTGCCAATGCCAAACTTAGACGGTTTACCAATCATTTCAATGTTTATCATTGCTGTTATTTGTTTAGGATTTAATTGCTTTGAAAAGTACTGAGAGCCAAAGCCGCCAATCTCTTCTGCACTAAAAGCCGCAAACATCAAAGTGCGTGCATTTTTACCCTGTTTAGCATAATATTGGGCAATGTTAATAATAGCCGTAGTACCTGACGCATCGTCATCAGCACCATTAAATATGTTATCTCCTTCAGTATTTTTTGTACCTAAATGGTCATAGTGGGCTGAATAGAGAACAACTTCGTTTGGTTTAGTTGCACCTGGAAGCATAGCAACAACATTGTTAAGCTCTGTTGTAGTGGTTGTATTTGTGGCTGTAGCCTGCACGTTTTGCAATTTATCAACGCTGATATCTGTTAAGGCAATAATGATTGTGCCACCTTCAGTAGGATGACTTGTTTTTTGATATAGCGTTGTAGTGCCTTGTTGAAAATAGTGCTGATAACGTTTGAAAAGTGTTTCATGCTTGGAATTAAGTAAAACAAGATGATTACCCCCTTGTTGGTTGAGTACGTTAAGTATTGCCTGCATATCATCATTTTTATTTATACTGTGTATGCTAAAGGCACTATTTTTTGTTTCTTTTGAAAGTTGCCATGAAATATTATTAACCGTGCTAACTATGGTTAAGTTTTTAGAATTAACTGTTTGGTCATTTAAGACAAGAGTTAATGTTTGAGGGCTAATTTTGGATATTTTATAGGTTTGTAAAAAACCTTGTGCACCAATATTATTAGCACCAATTAAACCACTTTCTTTGAAACGCTTAGCAATATAATTTGCAGCTTGGCTAAGTTCGTTTGAAAAGTTCCCTCTGCCTTTTAGCTCATCACTTGCCAAATAAGTAATGTCTTTGGTTATTTGCGCTAAAGAGATAATGTTATTTGTTATTGGCGTAATGCTTGATGTGGCAAAGCTCATAAAGCAGTGAGATAAGCTGACTATAAAGGCACCAAAAGTCAAAAGTGGCAAGCGTTTTTTTATCATCATATGGGGGAAGTTGTATTAGCTATGAGGTGTTTATATTAATTTAAGTTGATGTTTTTAGCATTGTTGTTTCAATTAATAAGGTTTCTTCACCACAACTTAACCATAATTGTCCATCTTGAATGCTGCATTGAAATTCCATGGTTCTGTTTAATAATTTTACGAGTGCATTGGTGGTGCTTGTTGAAAATTGTTCAATGCTAAGTTTGGAAAATTTCTTTAGTGCATTTTGTGATTGTGCCCACCACGTTTCTACGCTGGATCCATAACAATACAATTTAACCTTTTCGGCTTTATTGCAGGCTTTTTTTATACGTTTTTCATCTATTTGGCCAAGCTCAATCCACAATGCAATTTCGTCACTGTAATTTATTTGCCAAATTGCTGCTTCATCTTCATCGCTTACGCCTTTACCAAAGTGTAAATCGCTATGAGCATTTAATATAAAGCAGATTAAGCGAACCATCAGTCGTTGCTCTGTTTCAGAAGGATGCTGTGCTAATGTTAGTTGTAACGAATCGTAATAGTTACGATCCATATTAGCTAACTCAATATTTGCTTTGTAAATGGTTGCTTTAAGTGCCATGTGATTTTTACTACGTTGAAGGTAAGTGAGGCAAAGGGGTAAATCAATTTTATTAGTTGAAATAGAGTAAAAGTTCTACCAAGTCCCCGTATTTTCCATGCTCAACCATGGTTCTTTAGGAGCAAGTGCTTCACCTTTTTGCAATAATTCAATAGAAATATTGTCAGGAGATTTAATAAAGGCCATGTAACCACAACGCGGTGGTCGGTTAATAGTGACACCGTTATTTTGTAAATGCTGACAAGTTTCGTATATATTATCTACTTCAAATGCTAAATGTCCAAAGTTTCGGCCTGTATCATAAACTTCTTCTGAACCCCAGTTATGGGTTAGTTCAATTTCGGCTTCACCGATAGCAGTAGCTAAAAATATCAGTGTAAATTTCCCTTCAGGCACATCTTTACGTCTTACTTCCATTAAGCCAAGTTTGTTAATGTAAAAGTCTAATGAAGCTTCAAGATCACTTACACGTATCATGCTATGCAAAAATTTCATTGTTATTCCTTTGTTTAGTTGTTTATATACTTAATTTTGCAGCCAGTTTCAGCCAGTTTGAGTAAGTTAAGTATTCATTTTTGAATGTACTTGTGGTCAACATTTAGCTAAATTTAATTATAATAAGTTAGCAAATGTCTGACTTAGGTATTATGCCAAAAATACCTTATTTAAAATACCTTTCTTCTATAGTTTTTACGTTAATGGGTTTTGAGATAAAATATCCCTGAACACGGTGAATATCTAAGTGTTGGCATAAATATAGTGCTTCTTCCGTTTCAATGCCTTCGGCAACAATTTCTAAATTGAGAGAATGTAACATTAGTGACAAGCCCTTAATTAAAGAAAGCGTTTTAATTTTTGATGAGACTAGCATTAAAGATTGATCAATTTTTACGGTATCAATGGGAAAGTTCTGCAAATGTGAAACAGAAGAGAAGCCAGTACCAAAATCATCCAAGGCAATTCTGCACCCTAACTGGTTAAGCTCTTTCATCATGTTAGTGCTTGTGTCATTATTTTCTAGTAAGGCCGTTTCGGTAAGCTCAAATTCAATGCACTTTGGAGTAACGCCATACTTTGTTAATGCATTTTTTAAGCAATCTATTAATTGATTATCTGCTAATTGAATCGCAGACAAATTAATAGACATATGTAAAGATGGATTATGGTTTTGCCAAATGGAGAGTTGATTTATCGCTTTGTTAATAACCCACCGCCCAATATCTAATATAATGCCAGATTCCTCGGCAATAGAGATAAAATCATCAGGCATATGAAGTATGTCATTTACTGACCAGCGTAATAGGGCTTCAAAACCAGTAAGTGTTTGTTTTTTTGTACAAAGTATGGGTTGGTAATGAAGGTGTAATTGGTTGTTAGTAATAGCATTAGTCAGATCTTGCTCTTTTTTATAGCGAAGCAGAAACTGTTTTTGCATTTCGTCTTCAAAATAACAAACTTGGTTACGGCCAAGTTTTTTGGCTCGATACATAGCAATATCAGAAAATTTGAATAATTCATCAGCATTAATGGTATTGTCTGGATAAATAGAAATGCCAATGCTGACGCTCATTTGAATTTCAATACCACTAATATGAAAAGGTACTGAGAGGCTTTTTAATATACGCTCAGAAACTTTAGTTGCTAGGTAGTTGTTATTTTTATTTCTTAAAATAACAGCAAATTCATCTCCACCAATACGCGCGAATAATTCGCTTTCGCGTAAACAGTGGCCTACTTTAACTGAAAATTCTTTTAATAATAAATCACCAATATCATGGCCGTGGGTGTCATTAACATATTTAAAATGATCTAAGTCGAACAACATTAAAGAAATGCCATCTTCACTTCGTGAGCTTTTATTTACATTTAACTTTAAGGTTTCTTCAAAAGCATAACGGTTTGCTAAACCTGTTAACGCATCGTGTTCGGCGACTTTTTTTGCATTTTTATAACTTTGGTAAAGTTTGCGTTCTAATTCAAAGCGTGTTTGTGCTTGTATAATGGCACGATTTAACCTTGCTGCAGTGACCTCTATTTTAAGTAAAAAATCTTGCGCTCCAGCTTTAAGGCACGCTAAAGCTAAGCTGCTTTCTTCAGAGTTACTAAGCATAATAATAGCAACAGAGTTTTCAATAGGTTCATTTTTTAACTCTAATAGCATTTCTATGCCATCGCGTTGTGGCATACGGTAATCAAGAAGAATCACGTCAAATTTATGCTTTCTAAATGCTGCTAGCCCTTCGTCAACAGATTCTGTTTCTATAAAGTTACATTTTTGATCAGACTTACTTAATGTTCTTTTGATATGTTCGCGATCAACAATGTCATCATCAACAATTAAAATATTCATACACCTATACCTATTTATTGCTTTATTTTACTTTAGTTGTAAAGGCAGCATAATATTAATGCGTGTGCCACAAATTCCGTCAGACTCAATTGTTAATTTCCCACCATAATGTAAAGTGATTTTATTTACTAAGGCAAGCCCCATACCTGTTCCTTCAACTTTGTCTCGTGGCTTTAAGGTTTGAAACATTTCTATGGCTTTGTTGAATAATTCAGGCGGGATTCCAGGGCCATTATCCTCAATACTAATTTTATGCATGTTATTTTCTTTTACATAAGACACGGTAATTTTTATGACTGGTTTATCATGATGCTTAATAGCATTTGAAATTAAATTGCGCAGTATAATTTCAAAAGGTATTCGCGGAAATATGAGTTCTACATCATTGGTAATCGTTAATGTGACGTTATCATCATGATCTAACAACGAGAATACTTCTTTTACTGATGTGGCTAATTGTATTGTTTCTGGTTTATAATCAAAGCGTTCAATACGAGCATAATCGAGTAAATCATTAAGTAAGTTGCTCATTCGCTCACTTCTGTTTTCAAGTAATTCAATATGTTTTAATGAACTCTCTGGTAGAATATCAATGCAATCTTCTTTTAACCAATTTACTAGTTTACACATTGCATTTAACGGTGACTTTAAATCGTGAGACGCAACATAAGCAAACTCTTCAAGATCGTGATTAGACTTTTCTAATCGCTTAGTTTTAATTTTTAACTCATCATTCATGCTGTCGGCATACATCAAAGCTTGTCTATTTGCACGAGTCAAGAAAATAAATAAGCCAAGAATTAAAAAATCGATAATAATGCCGCTAAATAGAATGAGTATGGGTTGGTATGATTCTGACGCTTGTTTAAAGGCCAAATTAGATTCAATATCAAAGGCCCAAACGCGGCCGTAAAAATCTACCTTAAAGGTCTCTTTATAAAGGGGGGTATTGTCTATATTTTCTGTTGACGTATTTGCCCTATCATCGTACAGCACATGCCCTTGGTCACTAATTTTTATAGTAACTAATCGATTTTCAATAGCTAAGGTGCCCGAAATAAGTTTGAACATGATAAATGGCGCATAACTAACGCCTACAATGTTTTTTTGTCGTGCTTCTATCGTGTCAATGGGGGCTTTATGTTTATAAAAGGGAGTAAAAAAAAGAAACCCCGGCGTGTTTTTATCATCCTGCACTAAAGTAATTGGCCCCGTAAGTTGGGCTAAGCCAGTATCTCTGGCTTTTTTTATCGCAGTATAACGGCTTGTTTCAAAAGCCATATCTAAGCCAATGGCTTTATTATTTTTTTGTTCTGGTTCAATGTAAGTAATTGGCCAGTATTCATTTTGTTGATGTTTAGGGTGAATAGTAAAATTTGGTCGCTCAACTTGCTTGTTTGCTAAATAACTCGGCAATTGTGCTGGTTTAATATGATAAATAATGCCAATGCCATTAATACCAGGGTATGTTTCGTCAATATGTAAACGTGTGGCGTATTTTTTAAACTCAACATAACCAAATTGTTTGTCGCTGGCAGCATATAATGAAACAACTCCCCATAAGGCTTGTTCATATAAAGTCATACGATCTTTTACTAATTCAATAATATGGTTGGATTCACGCTGAAATCGTTCTTCTACTTTTTGATTGACTTGCTCATTAGCAAAATACCAGGCCAATACTGTTAGTAGTGCTGATAAACACAAAATAACCCAGTGTATATTATGAAACTTACCAGCATTAACTAATTTTTGGCGCTGAGACTCATTTTTATTTTCAACAAAACTTAATGGCATTAATTATCCTTTAGAAAATAGATACTAAAAATAATTTTTAACTGTAGAAAAACTTATCCAAACATTAACAAGCGTGATGGATTTGTCAAAATAATATTTCAATTGTCATTGTAGTGCGAGGACAAACAGGTTAAGGATCAATTGATGTCTAAAGTTCAAAATAATATTTTAAGTGTATTATAAGAGTTGAATTTATTCCGTTTTATGTTTGAAATCACATAAATCTTCAATAATACAAGAGCCGCATTTGGGATTTCTAGCAGTACAAGTATATCGGCCATGTAAAATAAACCAATGATGTAAATTGAACATAAATTCTGTTTTATTAGGGGTGTTTTTTATAATGGCTTGTTCAGTTTGTTCAACTGTTTTACCTTTAGCGTAACCAGTACGATTAGCAAGCCGTTGAATGTGCGTATCTACAGCCAAGAAGTACTTACCTTCATTGTCTTTCAGCCTGCCAAAAGCGGTGTTAAGTACCACATTGGCTGTTTTTCTACCTACACCAGGTAATGCTTCAAGTGCTGCTCTGTTTTCAGGCACTTCACCGTTATGTAAGTCTACTAACATTTGACAAGTCTTTAAGGTGTTTTTGGCTTTGGTATTAAATAAACCAATGGTTTTTACATAGAAAATTAAACCTTCAAGCCCTAAATCTAAAATGGCTTGGGGCGTGTTAGCAACAGGGTATAGCTTGGCTGTTGCTTTGTTCACGCTAACATCAGTTGCCTGTGCAGACAATAATACCGCAATTAATAATTCAAAAGGTGTGCTGAAGTTCAACTCTGTTGTTGGTTTTGGGTTGTTTTGACGCAACCTTTTTAACATTTCTAAACGTTTTTCTTTGTTCATTTTTTAGTATTCACAGTGTTGCTATATTTCTATGATTCAAAGTTGACTCTAACGCGCTCTATTGCTTGTTTTTCTGTTTTAGGTTGGCGTTGTTTTATTTTATCATCAATGACATTTTTAAGGGCAATAATAAAACCCATTGCGATAAATGCGCCTGGAGGCAAAATGGCTAATAAAAACTGGCTATCTAAATGCATTACTTCAATACGTAGCACTTTAGCCCAATCACCTAGTAATAGATGTGCGCCATCAAATAAAGTACCTTGACCTAGCACTTCACGGATAGCGCCTAATAATAGTAGCACTAAAGCAAATCCTAACCCCATCATTAACCCATCAAAACTTGCTTGCGATATGGGGTTTTTAGAGGCGTAGGCTTCAGCTCTGCCAATGATTGCGCAGTTAGTAACGATTAAGGGCAAAAATATACCTAACGATTGGTATACACCATAAGTGAAGGCATTCATTAATAATTGCACGCAGGTAACAAAAGCCGCAATAATTAATACAAAAATAGGAATACGTATTTCTTTTGGAACCCAGTGGCGTATCGCTGAAACTGTTGCATTAGAGCAAACTAAAACCAATAATGTAGCTAAACCCAAGCCTAAGGCATTGGTCACTGTTGCTGTTACAGCAAGTAAAGGACAAAGCCCTAACAATTGTACTAAGCCGGGGTTGTTTTTCCACAAACCTTGCAGTGCTAATTCTTTGTATTCAGCTCTGAGTGCTTGTTTAGTCAATGCTTGTTCGGCAGCTTCATTGGTTAATTCTGGTGAGAGTTCGGTTGAGTTATCAGGTAACTCTTCATTATTAGTGCTCACTTGTGACCTCACTTTTCTGTACTTTTATCTGATCATTTTCAATTTGAGGATCGTTATTTGTTATCAAACAACTATTAGGTAAGGTTAAGAGTGTTTCTTTGTTTTCTTGAAAAAATAACAGTGTTTTTTTCATGGCTTTAACAATTGCTCTTGGGGTAATAGTTGCCCCTGTAAATTGGTCGAAAATGCCGCCATCTTTAGACACAGCCCAACGATTGTCATTTTCAGAAAGAAGTTTTTTGCCATTAAAACCAGTTATCCAAGCACTTTTTCTGATTTCTACTTTATCGCCCAGTCCAGGGGTTTCTTGGTGTTTTAACACACGAACACCGCTGATTGTATTGTCCATATTAATCGCAACGATAAAGTCAATATTACCATTGTATCCATCGGGTGCAGTATTGGTAATAGCTACTGCTATTGGCGTATTATCTTTACGGGCTATGTAGGCCGTTTGAGTCGTTTTATTGTCGTTATTTGTATTGAGTATTGTGGTATTTAAGTTAACACAGTCTTGAGTTATGTCGTTATTATAACGATGGGGTTCAATAATACTGTGTAGTGTATTTAATAGTTGTAGCTGTGATTGTGCTATAATCCTATCTTTAGTTAACTCATTCACTAAACCTACTATAGCGGTACATACAATAGCGAATAAGGCTAATATTTGGCTGTTTTTTTGTATGGCTACATTAAAAATAGACGTTGTTTTTTTTTCGTTTGTTTTCTGTTTTTTTTGCGTGTTATTAGGAAGTGGCTCTGACATTATTTACTTCCTCCTTGCCCGTCTGTTTTAGACTTATCTAGGTTATCTTTAATGACTGAGAAATTATCAGTGTTGAGATTGTGCCCATAAGTACGTGGGCGAGTATATTGATCTATAAGGGGGGCTGACATGTTACAAAGTAATACAGCAAAAGCGACACCATCAGGGTAGCCACCAAAAGTGCGTATTAAGTAAACTAATAATCCAGCCAGCGCACCAATAAGCAAACGACCTTTTACACTGGTAGCACCTGAAACAGGGTCGGTTAAAATAAAAAAGGCTCCTAACATGCAGCCACCAGTAAGCCAATGAAAAAACGGAGAGGCATTGATGTCGGGGTTTAAACTATAAGCAATAAATGAACAAATAAATAAGCTCAATAAAAAGCTCAAAGGTGTTTGCCAAGCAATGGCTTTTTTGGTAATTAATATTAGGCCACCAGCCAAAAAGGCGATATTAATCCACTCCCACCCGAAAGCAAAACCTAAACTTGCAGTTAAATTATTAGAAAACAGCTCGTTTTGCATGGTTTCTACTGTTGTATAGCCTAAACCAATGGTAGTTTTTAACGTGTCAAGCGGTGTTGCCATGGTATAACCGTCTAAATTGGTACGTAGTTGTTCTACGGAGTAACCGTCATTAGTAAAGCCTGTAAATATAGTGATTAGCGTATTGTAAAAATCTAATTCTATAGTCATAAGGGCGAGTGTTGGTTGCCAAGACGTCATTTGCACGGGAAATGAAATTAATAACATCACATAAGCGGCCATTGCTGGATTAAACAGGTTATGTCCTAAACCACCATAAAGTTGTTTAACTACTAAAATAGCAAATGCTGCGCCAATGACTGAAATCCACCACGGGGCAACAGCGGGTAAACAAATACCAAGTAATACGGCTGTAAGTATGGCGCTACCATCAAAAAGTTGTTTAGTGATGCCTTTGTCTACGTTTTTGTTTCGCAGTGATAACGCTGTGAATTCACACAGTAATGCGGTGACTACAGCTAAGGCTATGTGAATAATATTGCCCCATCCCAAAAAGTACCATTGGGTAAAAATACCAGGTAATAAAGCATAAATCACAATACGCATTAAGGCAGACGTTTCAGCTTGGTTGTGATTATGGGGTGAACTTGCTATCCAAAATGCCATAATTATTCTGATTCTTCTTTACTAAGTTTTAAGGATGATTTCGCTTCATTATTGGTTATTTGCAATAGTTCAGCTTGTTTTTTTTGGTCTTTCTTTGCGTTTGCCTTAGCTTTGGCTTTGGCTTTGGCTTTGGCTACGGCCAAGGCAATTCTCGTTTTTTTGTCGTCTACGTTTGGTGTTACAACGTCTGATTTTTTATTTTCTAGATTAACTTCTGGCGCTTTTATTTCATTTTTAGCTTCTTTTTTTGCCTTGGCTTTGGCTATGGCCGCTGCTATTTTTACTTTTTTGTCTTCGTTATTCGCTTTATTGTTTGCTATTGGCGGTTCAATGGCTTCATTATTTGTTTCTGTTGTTTCTGTTGTTTCTGTTGTTTCTGTTGTTTCTGTTGTTTCTTCTTGTTTTTCTACAGCTTGGCTTTTTGCAAGTCTTTTAGCTTTTGCTCTAGCAATGGCCGCTTTTACTTGCGATTTTTCATCTTCAGCTTCATCTTCAACACTTATTGCTGTTGGTAATGCGTCTGATTTTTCTTCTGCAGCTCGGCTTTTCGCTAGCCTTTTGGCTTTTGCTCTAGCAATGGCCGCTTTTACTTGTGATTTATCGCCTTGATCTTCATTACTTGTAGAGGATAACTCGTCATGCTCTTTAGTTTTTCCATTATTGATAGTTGGAGAATCGCTAACTGTTTTTTCAGTTGCTTCTTTTTTAGCTTTTACTCTTGCTAAGGCTGCAGCAACGGCTGAACTTGCACTAGTGCCATCAGCTGACTTTTTATTCATGGTTGCTTTACGCGCAGCTGCAGCTTTTTTATGTTTTTCTTCGCGCGCAATTTTTTCTTTTTCTAGACGCAATTTTCTTGCTTCAAAGCGTACTTTTGCTTTCTCAGACTTTATATCAAGTTGTTGTTGTTGACGAATTTCAGCTTTAGCTACTCGGTAATATTGTACTAATGGAATTTGGCTCGGACACACATAGGCGCAGGCACCGCAGTCAATACAATCAAATATATTAAGTTTCGTTAATTGTTGGTAATCTTTTGCTTTAGCGCTCCATTGTAATTCTTGTGGTAATAGTTGGCTTGGACATACATCACTACATTGACCACAACGAATACATTCTAATTCTTTACTATTATTGTCAAAGGCACTTGGCATTTCTGTTTTGCTTGGTGCTAGAATACAATTACTGGTTTTAACAATAGGCACTAATTCATTTAAAATACTAAAGCCCATTAAAGGGCCGCCCATGATAACTGGAGGAGGAAGGTTAATATTTTTGTTGTTATCTGCTGTGTTTTCATTTGTAAAGCCAGTTTGTTCAAGCAAATAGCTTACGGGCGTGCCTAACAGAGCCCAAACATTTTGTGGTTTGCTTAAAGCCTGTCCTGTTAGCGTCACAACACGCCTTATCAAAGGAATATCGTGAATAACTGCGTCACTGATGGCAAAACAAGTCGCAACATTTTGCACAACAATACCTGAATGAATAGGCAACGCGCCGCTTTTAACTTCTTTACCTGTTAATATTTTAATTAGTTGTTTCTCACCACCTGTTGGGTATTTTGTCGGGAGAGTACAAACTTTCATCTTATCAATAAACTGTGTTGCTTTTTGCAATGCTTTAATTGCTTTGGGTTTATTGTTTTCAATGCCAATTAATATAAAGGCAGGGTTAAGTAATTGGTCAAGTATTTTTATGCCATCAATAATTGCTTCGCTTTGCTCACACATCAATAAATCGTCTGCGGTGATATAAGGCTCACATTCTGCGGCATTGATGATTAAGAAATTGATGTCAGGTTTGGTATTCACTTTGATATGTGTTGGAAAACCAGCGCCACCCATACCTGCAATACCAGCGTTGGCTATTTTACTAATTATTTCATTTTTAGTGAGTTGGGTGAAATCTTGACATATTCTTCGAGGAAGCCACGTATCATTAAAATCTACATCAAGGAAGATACATAGATCACTTAAACCTGATGGATGCGCGATAACTGATTTTTTTATAGCACTAATAACGCCACTGGTTGGTGCGTGTATTGGCACAGCCATTGGGTTGGTACTTTGTGTTAAGGGTTGGCCTTTTAGTACTTTATCACCTACCTTGATCAGTAGATCACCTTGGCTACCTATATGTTGCTGTAAAGGTAATATAAGTTGTTTTGGTAAGGGTAATTGCCTAATGGGTTTGTCTGAAGTCAATTTTTTTTGTTCAGGTGGGTGAATGCCACCGTGAAATTGCCAAAATTTTTGCTGATTGATGCGTTCGACTATAGATTCCATAAGTTCTTTCTCCTAATCTACTTGCTTAACAGCAATTTTAGTTAAATCCCATTGCCAATTTTGAACAGTTTCAGGGATAGGACGCATTTCAATACAATCAACAGGGCAGGGCGCTACACATAAATCACAACCTGTGCATTCATCACTAATAATGGTATGCATTTGTTTAGCTGCGCCTAGAATGGCATCAACAGGGCATGCTTGAATGCATTTGGTACAACCAATACAATCTTCTTCAATAATAAAAGCGACGGTAGGCCCTTTTTTCGCGTCATGATTTTCATCTAACGGTTCTACATCAACCCCGAGTAAATCTGCAATTTTTTTGATAGTATCTTCACCACCAGGAGCGCATTTATTAATTGCTTCGCCATTAGCAACCGCTTCAGCATAAGGCTTACAACCTGGGTAACCACATTGACCACATTGTGTTTGTGGTAGTAAAGCGTCAAGTTGCTCAACAATGGGATCACCTTCAACATGAAAACGTATGGAAGCATAACCAAGGATCGCGCCGAATAGGGCAGCGATAAGTCCTAAAACAAGTATGGCAATTAAAATATTCATAGGTTAAATGTACTCTATATTTTAACTAGGCCAGAAAAGCCCATGAAAGCTAAAGACATGAGGCCAGCAGTGATCATTGCAATGGCGGCGCCTTTAAAGGGCGTTGGAACATCAGCGTTGACAAGTTTTTCTCTCATAGCAGAAAACATGACTAAAACTAAAGAAAATCCAGCGGCAGCACCAAAGCCATAAATAATTGATTCAAAAAAGTTATGCTCTAATCTTAAATTTAATAAAGCCACACCAAGCACGGCACAGTTTGTAGTGATTAGTGGTAAAAAAATACCTAATAAACGGTACAGACTGGTACTGGTTTTGTGCACAACCATTTCGGTAAACTGCACTACAACGGCTATCACTAAAATGAAGCTCATTGTGGTGAGGTATTCAAGATTGAGAGGCGTTAAAATATACGTTGTCACTAAGTAGCTAAGTAAGGATGCAAGCGTCATAACAAAGGTTGTGGCAAACGACATGCCAATAGCGGTTTCAGTACGTGAAGACACCCCCATAAAAGGGCATAAACCGAGGAATTGCACCAATACAAAGTTATTCACGAGTACTGTGCCAATAAGTAGCAGAATGTAATCAGTCATTTGCGTGTTAGATCAGAACGTTAGTTTTATAATATTAGCTACATTATCCTTTGTTTTAATCGATATAACAACACCACTATTAATAAGGTTGTTGAACGAAGCCGCTACGCGGCAGAGTAGTATTTTACTAACCGTCCATACTCAATAATAACATCGTCATGGTGGCGATGTTCTTTATTGGAGTATACCCTCATGAATAAATTACAAGCGCAACGCTATCA
>Ga0193953_1000115_pt1 | contig 44355 bp, 47 predicted proteins | sample BB_4_MG_FD_140325 | JGI IMG/M metagenome (GOLD analysis project Ga0193953, IMG submission 140325) | Microbial mat bacterial communities from the Broadkill River, Lewes, Delaware, United States - BB_4_MG | ecosystem: Environmental > Aquatic > Freshwater > River > Microbial mats | place: USA...
GGGTGGATAAAATCCACCGTTACAAGGGTATTATAACAACGGTCACAATTTACAACGTTATCTTGACGGTGGATTGCATCCACCCTACGCTCTCTTGCGTCGCAGTCCTACAAACGCACTTCCCAAAATACCTGCCAGTAGTGCCAAGAGTCCAAAGGGCCCAATAGGTACAGCTGTGGATGCAGGTGGTGGAGGAGCTGGTGGAGTATATGCTACAGATTGCATATTAGTTCCATGATTGACATCACATTTAAAATAATCGGTTGCTCCTGTAGATTTGTTTTTAAGATAGAGTGTTGAACCATTACTCAAACTCGTTGGTCTTGGCTCATTACATGCCGTATCGTTAGAGTCAGCACAGTAACCAATATCGATATCACCATTACCTCCTGCACTCCCATCCTTTGATGCAACATTCACAGCCCACGATTGTGATGCGATTGAGTTTGCACCATCAGTACAATAACAAGCTGCGCCATTAGAATAATAAGCTGTACAATTTCCTGCCATCACACTACTGCTCAAAAGCAGTGTCGCTAAAGCACTCTTGATTATAGTTTTTTTCATTTTTTTCCTTAAGTAGTAAATTTTCCAAATGATACCAAAAAGTTATGGCAAAATTATGGCAAAGGGTGCAATAGTGTAGGGGCAATCCCTTGTGGTTGTCCTAATGGTTTGGAGCATGATGCTCTTGGGTGTCCACAAGGGATACCCCTACGACTTCTTGCGTCGTAATCCCACAAATGCACTTCCCAAAATCCCTGCCAATAGTGCCAAGAGTCCAAAAAGTCCTACAGGTACAGCCTTAGAGCCACCACCTGCACCCCCACCTGATGGTGTCGTGATGATTTCAAATGCCAAATCACGCCCCGTACGGATTCCCTTTGCTACGCCACTTGCGTAGGGGTTGGTGGTATCAACCCATAAAGTCGTACCTTGCTGATCAAAACAAAAAGTGTATTGATTGCCATTTGTGATGGCTTGAGGAGTAGTGAGCGTAAGGGTTACCCAACCCGATGCAAGGGTAACACTTTGAGAATAGACTGCACCACCAGTGGGATTTGTACCATCTGATGAGCAAAGAACATCACTATCATAGATTCGTAGTGTTCGGCTACCTGTATCGGATGATTGTACTTTGATTGATTGAATATCCTCTGTACCCGTAGCGGTAAAACTCTGCCCTATAAATCTATTGCCGTGTATAGCATTACTTGAAGTTTGAGAAATATTAGCAGCATTGAGATGACCCACAAATAGAGTGCTGACCAATGTCGTTTTGATAAGACTTTTCATTTTTTTCCTTGAAGTAGTAAATTTTCCAAATGATACTAAAAAGTTATGGCAAAATTATGGCAAAGGATTATGTTTTTGAAGAGGAGATAACTCTATACCCCTCTTTGTAACGGGTCTCTATGAGGTTTTTGCTGCTTTTGGCACGAATGCGTTTGATAAGGGAGGTGATGGCACTATCAGATTGAGGGGTATCGTAGAGGTGGTGATGAATTTGATCGTAGGTTACTACCTCGCCCTTGGCATCGATAAGCAGCTCAAGGAGTTTTAGTTCATTGTGTGTCAAAGCGATGATTTGCTGCTCAAAGACAAGCTTTTTTTCTCTTCTATCCCACTGATAGTTATCAGCTAGTGTAAGAGGCTCTTCTAGGCTAATTGCTTGGATAGTTTGTTGCAAAATGGCTCTAAGCTCTCGTGAAGAGATGGGTTTAATGAGATACGAGACCAATCCTAGGGGAATCGCCTCTTGAAAATACTTCACTTTGCTATGGGCTGAGAGGAAGATAATCTTGGTTTGTCTATCATTTGCTCGAATCTTTTTGACCAAATCAAGCCCATTGAGTTTGGGCATATCGATATCGGTCAGAATGATTTGGGGATACTCCTCTTGATAGATTTGATACGCCTCCTCTCCATCAGATGCTTCAAATACACTCTCAAAGTAGAGCTGCAACATCTCAACCAATCCAGAGCGAATATGTGCCTCATCTTCGGCGACTAAAATTGATAGATTTTCCATAGCTATATTCTAACACAAAATTATGGCAAAGTATGGCAAGATGCAAAACTCTATCCATTAACGCATCAAAAATTGCATCTGGAAACAGGCTCCATCTTTTTGGTTTATAAAATCTACACTCCCATCCATCTTGGTCTCTATCAAAAGTTTGGAGATGTAGAGTCCTAAGCCTGAGCCATCCTCTTTGGTGGTATAGGTGGGGTCAAAGATTTTGGGTGCAGAGTCCAAAGAGACTCCCCCTGCGTTATCGCACACCTCTAGGGTGATGGTATTTTCTTGTAGGGTAGATTTGATGGTAATGGTAGGGTTTGGAATTTGTCGCTCTTGGAGTACCTCAATGGCGTTATTGATAAAGACCAGAAGCGTTTGGGATATATCGCCTTTGTAGCCCTTTATAGTAAACTTTTGGGGCATATCAATCTTAAGTGTGATAGCGTATTTTTCAAAGATATTATGAAAGAGAGGCACAACCTCCTCAACAATCTCATCAAGTGCCAACTTTCTCTCCTCTTGACACTTTGTAAAGAACTCTTTAAAATCATCGATGGTAACCGACATATATTGGGTCAGTTGCTCAATACGCTCTAACTCTTCATTAATTTTGGGTTGTTCAATCCTCTCTTTGAGTAGTTGTGTATCAATTAACATCACAGAGGCATTGATTTGAGCCAAAGGTTGCCGCCATTGATGGGCGATAAAGTTAATCGTCTCATTGAGAATAGTGATTTTACTCTCTTTTTGGGCGACTTGGTGCAAGGCCTCTTCTCGTTCTTGATGGATGATACGCACTCGGTAGGTAAGCAGTGCCGAAAATAAAATCCCCTCCACAACCCCACCAATCATAAATCCTTCAAATGTAAAGTGAGCGTAAGGTACAACGCCCATAAAAAAGAGTACCGTAATGAGTGAACCCACAAAACTCGCACTGTAAGCTAGTAAAAAAAGCCCACTGTAGGGAAACTTTTGTGCAAACATCATCATAGCAATACTCATCACTACGATAAGATAGAGCAGATAGAGCAAAGGTCCATAAATGGCAATGGAGAGATAGGGGATATACCCCAAACGTGCAAAGGGGTAGTAGATTGTCGCTACCACCAACAGAGCAAGTAGTGTATTTAAGATACGATGATAACGATAAAAGGGTTGATACTGGGCATAGATGGCTTTTAAAAAGAGGATGACAAAGAGGGGTTGAATTGTAATAAAGAGATTGGCAATAATAGTCATACTGACCACATCAAAATAGAAAACAAACCCTCCGTAGATATAAAAGCTCCAAATTGCAATGGAGAAGACAACCAATACATAATACAAATAGTCTTTGAGCGGACTAAAGAGAAACAAAAAGAGATAATAGAGCCCCAACACCACCAAAGCACTGATAAATACAATAAGCGTCGTTGAGGTTTTGGATACTTGGCTGAGTATCTTCTCAAACGAGCCTACTTGGATTTTAAAATAGATATTGCTTTTGGCTGTGATGTAGATATAGACCTCCATCTTTTGATGGGGTGCTAGAGTGTTTTTGTAAAGCAAAATATTACCCACACGATTGGGTACATGAAAGTTGTGCGTTTTATGAAAATTCTCATCGCTTTGCACCACCTTGCCATCAACGACAGTGTAAAAATGAACCTTTTGCATAATTTGAATATCAGTGATCGATAGGTATCTCTCTTGTGTGCTATTGGCATCATTAGCTATATCAACTTTGAGCCAAACGGATTTTTTAAATCCAAACATATATTTATTTGGAATAGGCTTGGAGGCTTTGCCAATCACATCCTCAATACCCTTATAGCTAGGGTTGTCTTCGATATAGCTTACAGTAAATGAAGCCATAAGTGAGCTCGAAAAGAGGGTGATAAAAATCAATACTTTAAATAAAAACATGCAAAAAGTATAGCATGATTTGACTTTACTTTACTGCTTCTTTGAGACTAAGCCTATTTATGGCATACTCTTATCAAAAAAAGAGTAAAACAATGACCAATATTATTATTACAGGATGCAGCACAGGAATTGGGCTAGAGACGGCTCATTATCTTAAAAAGCAGGGAATCAAAGTCTATCCAACCGCTCGAAAAACCCAAGATGTCGCAATGCTAAAAGAGCTAGGATTTGAAGATGCTATGCTTTTGGATGTGACCAACTACGAGCAGATTACAGCAGTGATTAACACTGTATTAGCCAAAGATAACACCATTGATGTGTGGTTTAATAACGCAGGATTTGGGCAAGCAGGGATGCTTGAAGATATCCGCACCGAGATACTCAAAGAGCAGTTTGAGACCAACATCTTTGGCTTGCACGAAGCCACACGACAACTTATCCCCATTATGCGAAAACAAGGATATGGCAAGATCATCCAACACAGCTCGGTGCTTGGCATCATCTCCCTATCGGGTCGAGGAGCTTACAATGCTAGTAAATACGCTATTGAGGGGCTTTGCGATACCTTGCGTTTGGATCTTGCAGGAGAGGATATCCATATCTCACTGCTCAACACGGGACCCATTACAAGTGAATTTAGAAACAATGCCATGAAAAAACTAAAAGCCAATGTCGATATAGAAAACTCTTTTCATAAAGATACCTACCTCAAAAACATCGAAGGCAGACACAAAAAAGTCCCCTTTAATGAAGAGGCAATCTCGGTAGCCAAAGTCGTCTACCGCATCATCCAAGCCCAAAAACCCAAACCCCGCTACTACATCACCAAGGCCACCTATCTGCTAGGATACTTCAAACGCATTTTAAGTAGTACTCTATTGGATAGGATATTGGTGCGAATCTAGTGACGCTTATGGCATCAAATCCCAAACAACCTTTGGGCATTTTGCGTTGTAATCCTCTCCATCTCCTCTAAACTCACTTCACTAAGCTCAGCCATCTTTTGGGCTACAAAACGGCAATAACTAGGCTCATTACGTTTGCCTCGGTGCGGATGAGGAGTGAGATAGGGAGCATCGGTCTCAATGAGAAGTTTATCTTGTGGAATTTGGGGATAGACTTCAACAAGTTTACGAGCATTTTTAAAGGTCAATACCCCACCAATCCCATAATAGAAGTTTTTATCGGCTAGTTTAAGAAGCTGATGATCGGCGTTGTAGCAGTGTAGCACTCCTCCCACCTCATCAGCCCCCTCTTGAAGCAAAAGCTCCATAGAGTCATTGGAGGCATCACGAATATGGACTATGAGGGGTTTTTGATACTTTATAGCCAGATCAATCTGATCGATAAAGACCTCTTTTTGCAGCTTTTTGTACCCTTCAATTTCACGCTCATCTTCAGGTAGACGGTAGTAGTCCAATCCACACTCACCCACCGCCACACATTTGGGGTGTTCAATAAAGCTTTCGATAAAACTTCTATTGTAGAGATGGGCATCATAGGGATGTACCCCTGTACTAAAGTAGATATTCTCATGGCTCTCACAAATATCTACCGCCTTTTGCAGTGTAGTAGGGTCAGCCGCAGGGATAATGTATTTTTCTACTCTAGCCTCTTTGGCATTTTGCAACATCGCTTCAAAATCATCATCGTATCGATCATCATCAAGGTGGCAGTGGGTATCGATTATCACTACTTTATCTCCCGTACTTTTAGCTCTTTGTGAAAGCCCCAATCTTTGCGGTGTTGAATGGTTACCTCTTTGGATACAGTCTCAATGAGCATGGATTCTTTATCTTCTAGCATCATATCCACCTCCCCTTGAGGATCAACAATCATAGTATCGCCGTAGAAGTTCCAACTTACCTTTTTATCCATATACTCCCCTACCCTGTTGGCTCGTACAATATAACAGCTGTGCAAAAAAGCTTTGGTTTTGAGTATCTCTCTCCAGCGGTTGTGGGATTCAAAGGTTGATACGGTGGGCAGTATCACCAAATCGACCTTCTTTTTCATCACCACTTGCCAAAAGTGATCAAAGTGCAGCTCAAAACCTGCAAAAACACAGACCTTAATCCCATCGATATTAAAGATCATGGGTTCTTTAAGTGGGGCTACAGGGTTGGCAAAAAAGCTCTTTTCATTCCAGTGGCTGTAGGGTATAAGTATCTGCTGAGTATAGTAGGAGATTGATTTGGGAGCAATTTTGGCAATCTCTTTGTAAAACTTCTTCTTTTTGACTTGAATAATGGGAGCAATAAAGATCATATTGTACTCTAAAGCGTACCTTTTGAGCAGTTCGATATTCTTTTGGGTCTGCTCTTTGATCATGGTATGAGGCATACTCTCAAGCTCTTTGAAGAAGTGATTGAGCACATACTCACCCAATACCAAGATCTTACTGCCCCGCTTGTGAGCATTTTTGATATAGAAATCGAGTTTGCTCGCACTCATACCAAGTGTTGGAAGCTGAAGTGCAGCGACTTTAATACTACTCACTCTCTACCTCTCCAAAGTGTTTTTGATCAATGGTCTCTATCTTGGTTTTGGCCTTTTCAATAAGGTTTTGAGCCTCTTTGATATTTTTGACCCCCTCCTCATAGAGTTTAAGTGACTCATCTAGGGTAATCTCTGGGTTCATTAACTTCTCTAAGATCTCTTTAGAGTGTTCAAGTTTTGCTTCAAATGTTTTTGGTTTCATGATTGTCTCTTTGCCAAATAATTTAAGGTGCATTATATCTTATTTGCAGTTAATAACCAATTGGAAAGAAGAAAGTATACTGTTTTAACTTTTACTATAGGGATAGGGAAGCAACCTCTCAACCTCAATCAAGCTCTCCATATCTCTATAGGCTCTAGCACTGCTATATCTCAAGTGCCAATCTTCATCCACATAGCCCCTTTTAATAGGATTGTTATGAATATACTCTATCTTGTTTATCATCATAGTATCATTGTTAATTAGTTCCCTACCCCTATAGTAAAAATATCCCTTCTAAATAAAACGTTTATATAATCTATAGAAGAAGTATACTAGTTTTTTAATTATACAAACCATTACTTGTGATACTAGTGGTACAATCCATCCATGTTTTAAAAAATTTCTGAATGTTAAACTTAATTTATTACACATACTACATACTACCTTATTTAAATTTAAAATTAAAGCTAAGATTTCTTAGCTACAACTTACTCTTTTGTTCGTTACAAATCTTCTCTTTTTTGGATAGCTTTGATTGCTTTAAGTAGTACTCTTTCCATAAGATGAGGAGGATAATTGTGTCCTCGAAAAGTCCCTTCATCCTCTTGTGTAGAGTCCATCTGATTGACTTCATTCAAATACTCTTGAAGCAAGGGTAATGTATCTCCTCCTCCAATTTTGCTAAAAATATTGATAATAAGAAACTTCGCTGCTCTCTTCTCCGATGGAAAAACTTTTTTTAGATAGGGGATAGAACTAGGAGTTGATACTTTGTCAATAACTCTATAAGCATAAAGTCGTATAGACAACTCTTCATGAGTGAGGAGGGGATAGATTTTTTCTACTACTTGCGTGTCACTTCTATCTACAATTTTTGAGATAGAGTGCAGTGCCATTTCTCGATACTTTTTATCGTGATTGCTATTGATATAATCAAAAAGTATTGGTAGTGTCTCTTTGGTGCCAATGTTACCAAGGGCGTAGAAAGTGATAGAAACGACTCTCTCATTCCAGTCTTTAAGATAAGGCAATAATACATTGATTAGTCGTTTATCATAAGTTTCACCAATTTTCATGATCAATGATCTCTTGGGACGAAAAAATAATGCATCTTGATACTCAATTGCCTTGGATGACAAAAGATTGATAAGCTTTTCATATCTTAGTTTATCTACACTTGAGAGGTTTTCTCTCTCTATTTGTGCTAAGATTTTTTTATCGGTGTACCACTCTCCATATTCGTTATAATAGTGGGCATTTCGTTGATATACCTGAGCCATAATATGGAGCATATGATTAAAATCATAATACTTTTTTTGTAATGAATCTCCGTAATAATCGTCATAATATATACCCTCACCTTGATTGCAGTCATAAAACAACCATACAGCAGAATCTGAGGCAATTTGTATGAGATTATCATCCAAATTTTTTTGTTTGCGAATATATTCTAGCATACTATAGGGATAGAGTTCTATATTGGGTGAGAGATGCCTAATGCCATTACGCCAATGATATATTTGCATCAAATCATCAGGTAACTTACAAGGTAGATAACCACTCTTTTGCTTTAACTTGATAGAATGAGGCTTAGATTTAAGGTAATGATCCAAAATATTCATAGACTCTTTGAGTGTATAGGTAACATTTGCATCGGCTTTAGTCAGTCCTTGATATTGATGTGTTAGCTTATCTAGTTGCATGAACTCTTCTCTAGCTTTTTTGCTGAGTTTATACTCTAGAATAGATAAAACTAGAAAGAGAGAGAGCCCCAACCCCAAAATGACAAGTAGTTTCCTCGCTCCCAAACTGCGTTTGGGAGCGTATAGCTTAGAAAAACTTCTCAACTTCAATTAACTCCTCCAGCCCTTTATAATCTCTAGCACTGCTATGCCTCCAGTGCCAATTTTCATCAACATAGCCTCGGTTCCCCTTGTTCCCAAATTGCATTTGGGAACGTATATTTATATTTTAGCTTATTTGGGGTTAATAGCTGATTTATTTCTTATAGTTTATATATACACTCCCAAACACAGTTTGGGAGCGAGGAAATGTTTTTGGTTTCATTTTATTACCTCCGCAATAATATCCTCAAATTTATCAAGCTCGACCAAAAAGGCATCGTGCCCGTAGTCGCTATCGATCTCATAATAGTTTACCTCTTGCTCATTTCGTTGCATCATCTTGTAGATATGTTCCATTTCGCTAGGGAAGAATAGATAATCTGCTTTGAAGCTAATTAGATGCATCTTGGCTTTGATACGCAAGATGGCATCGTAGAGCGAATCATATCCTCGGGAGAGATTAAAGGTATTGATCGCTTTAACGATATAGAGGTAGCTTAGAGGATCAAACATCTTGGCAAAATTGGCTGTATTGTACTCCATATACCGCTCCACTTCATATCGTCCAAAGAGTTCAAATAGCCCATCGTTATTGACATAGTTACGCCCAAACTTCTCATCCATTGAGTAGGGAGAGAGATAGGAGATATGACCCGCTACTCTACCAATCGCCAATCCATCAAGCCCCTCCTCTTTAAAGTCATCTTTGTTGTATTGACCCTCTTTAAAGCGTGGATCTTTTCGTATAGCCTCCATAGCGACTTTATTAAAGGCTATCGTCCAAGGGCGTGTGGCATAGGTTGCAGCTAGAGGGATAATGTCATCGGCAAAATCAGGAAAATCCACCGCAAACTGTAAGGCTTGCATTCCACCCATTGACCCCCCTATAATGGCACGTAAATGGTAGATGCCTAAAGAAGATAAAAAGTTTTTTTGTGCTTTAATCATATCTTTGATGGTTATCACAGGAAATTTAAAACGGTAAGGCTGCTCACTTGGATAGTTTTGACTCATGGGACCACTACTTCCAAAACACGATGCCAAGGTATTGGTACAGACCACAAAATAGCGATCGGTATCAATAGCTTTGCCACTGCCTATAAGTCCATCCCACCAACCTGCTTTTCGATCACCCTCGTAGATCCCTGCTGCATGATGAGAACCGCTTAGGGCATGACATACCAAAACAACATTACTCTTATCAGCGTTAAGTTCTCCATAGGTCTCATAAGCAATATCATAAGGTTCAAGTATCCGTCCACTCTCAAGATACAAGGGGGATGTAAAGTGTGCTATATCTGTCTCTAATTTCATCAGTTCCTTTTTCCTCTAAAAGCCAAATTATCCCCAATTATCGGTTAGAGTTTGCTTTTTTATTACCTTGAAGCAATCTCTTGGGTGATTTAAAGAGACGATCAATCATCCCTAAAGGAAGTAAAACCATATCTTTTATCGGTTGAGATTCAACTTTTGGATTATTGAGTGTACCTCGAACAGTTACCCCCATACCAATACTTTTGCCATCTCCCATCAAGATATATCCTACAATAGGAATGGATCCCACCACGCTACCAATCTCTCGTGCCGTTTGAATAGCAAGGTCAATATTAACAGCATTTTTGGCTAAGTCTATCTCTCCTGCACCTACAATAGTGGAAGAGCCTCCAACAATCTTGATGGATTTAAACTTAATAAGGTTTTGATTGATGATAGAGTACTCTATCTCTCCTGTTTTGATACGATAACCTTTGTCATTAAAACCAGGGTTAGAGAGTGCCATGAGTGCAGGAATGGCATTGAAAAAAGCAACCATATTGTTATAGCCTTGGAACTTTTCGACAATACCTCCATCAATCGTAAGTTTACCCTCTATCTTCTTGCTCGCCTCTCCCTCCATCCAAAAGGCGTACTTGCCTCCTTTAAGAGATTTGAAGTTAATAAGAGGATGCAGCATTTTATCGTCAATATTTTGGGCATCAATCAATACCCGTTTGCCCTCTTTTTTGAAAAAGAGACTTCTCTTACCATCAATACTGCTAAAAATCGTACGATTATGTTGCATATCAATTGTATAGTGTGGGGTGACAAGTTGATACTTTTTGTATTTTATAATACTGTTTTTACCTAAAATAGTGATTTTATCTCTCTGCTTTTGACCTTTTATCTTTTTTATCTTACTTTTGAGCATTTTATCAAGATCAATATGTATGTTGTTGGCATAGATGGTACTGTTTTTGGTAAAGAGTTTGATCTTGTTATTAAAAAACTCTAGTGTTAGACCTCCATCTTTAATCACTCCACTAAGGGGCAATCGGGTCTCACACTGCCCCTTTTTGGTGTACAAAAAACAACCATAACGCAGCACATAACCATCAAGCTTAAACTCTTTAAACTTTTTAGTAGAGAGTTTCAAGTTCCCTCCATCAAACTTTGTGGGCAAGACTTTTATAGCATTTTGAATTGTATTAATATCTTTAAAATCAAAAACAATGTTGGAATCTTGAGTATAGATTTGGGTTTTTAGCTTGGGAATATCAATCTCTATCCCTTTATCGTAACGCAAGGTTAGAGGCAACTCTATATTGGAGAGATCAACAATTGATCGCTTTTTACGTTTGATACTAAACTGATTGAGTGCAACATCTAATAGAGCTTTTTTCTTTTGGATATAAACCGCTCCTGTGACATTACCATCATAGAGATCATTGTGCAGCTGTGCCTTATGGATTATCACCTCTTTATTGGCATAACTGATATTGGCTTTTTGAATCGCTAGGGGAGCTTTAGCAATCTTAAGCACTCCTTGGGATAGATTAAAATCCCCTGTAACCTTAACACCTTTTTGTTTAAGATCTACTCCAATATAGAGTGAAGCATTGGTCTCTCCACTCTCTTGGAATATAGGGACTTTCAGTTTGTAGGCTTGCAAAATTTCTGCAATTTTTTCGTCAAAACGGCTAGTAAGAGCCAAATCAAGATGCAAATAGGGCTTTTTATTGGTTAAGCCCTCTATCACCACATGACCGTGTTGTATCTTTTTGCCTTGATAGATGGGATTGAGCAGATCAAAAATAAGTTTTCCATTTTGATAACTCAATTTAAGCCTATCAATATCGATAGGTTTTTTAAGATTTTTATTAAAATAGAGATCAATATCCTTGGCATAGAGCAATCCGTAGATAGAGTCAAGATCGAGCTTAAATTCGCCATTTTTTATCTCACCCGAAGCACGAAGTTCATCAAGTCGATAGTTTGAAGCTTGAATACGTTTAAGAATCCACTTATTGACTTTGGAATTTTTTACAAAACGATTGATAACCTTTGCTATAGAGTTGCTCTCATTGGCATCAAGTTTAAGTGATACTTTTGAGTCTATCTTGCTAAAATCAAACCCCCCATTAAGCTCATAGGCACGATACTCCCCTCTTGCATCAATACGCCCCGTACGCATATTGTAATCAAGTTTTCCCCATAGGGTAATATCCTCTTTTTTGATATAGAGTAGAGAGATATCGGCTTTGAGCAGTTCACCGTGACGTTTGATATCGACCACACTCTCATACTCATCACTCACAATATGCAATACCCCATCAACATAGTTGATATAGTAGTGGTTGTTTTTAAACTTTACCGATTTTAATTGAATAAACTCAAAAAACTTAAACCCGTATCGGATACGATCAAATATCTCATCAATTGACTCTACTTTGATAGATTGTTTGGATTTTTGGAGGGTGAGCTTATCAACTTTAAGTATAAGTTTTTTATCTAGTTTTAGATATAATCCATCAATATTGATATTAGCCAAATTGAGTTTATCAATTGAGATACCCTCATAGAGCCAAACCAAAAGGGATAGAATAAAAGCAATGGTAAAGAGCACAATATTACGTATAATCGCCTGGATAGTTGATCTGTTTTTAATCATGATGTTTGCATTCCTATTCTATCTTAGTATGCCCATTACGACACAAAAGACACTCAAGATACCCAAAGGCTCCATTGGCAAAATTATAACACATCTAACTAAAAGCGGACACAACTTATCGATAATTGACAGTTATTTAATGCGTTTTATCGGCTCTCCCAAAAGTGGCTTGATCACCATGCCCTCTACGCATATGAACCGACTTGATTTCCTTTTGGCTCTAAGCAACGCACGCTTTGCGGTTCAAAAAATCACACTCATTCCAGGAGAGACCACCTATATTTTCCTTAAAGATATCGCCAAGCAACTCAAACTCGATGAGGAAAAACTCTTTAAAGAGTATGAGAAGCAAGCCATCTACAAAGAGGCAAGTATTTACCCCGATACCTATCACCTCCCTCATGGCATCAAAGAGAAAAAGCTAATGGAGTTTTTGCTAAGACAAAGCAACAAAAAATACAAAAGCATCTACAACCAAGAGACCAACCAAAGCCTTGATAAGTATACCTTTAATACCATCTTAACGATTGCTTCGATCATCCAAAAAGAGGCTGCCAATAATAAAGAGATGCCTATTATCGCTTCCGTTATCTACAACCGCCTAGCCAAAGATATGCCTTTACAGATGGATGGAACACTCAATTATGGCAAGTATTCTCACGTCAAAGTCACCCCCAAACGTATCAAAGAGGATACTTCTGCCTTTAATACCTATAAAAACAGAGGCTTTCCACCCTATCCTGTATCGAGTGTATCGGCTAGTGCCATTCGAGCAGCACTCAACCCTGCTACGACAGAGTATCTCTTTTTTGTCAAAAACAGCCAAGGAACGCACAGCTTCTCCAAGACCTATAGAAGTCACGTTAATCATATCAAAAAGGGATGGTAAAAATATACAATCATGCACGAAGATATTCAAACCGATAATGAGACCACCCAAAAGAGTGAGCCCAAAAAAGAACGCGGGATTAGCTGGATTATGCTACTCTCCTCTCTAGCGACAATGTTTGCTGTTATTGCATTGGCACTGATTCAGACCTATATCAACAAAGAGATCTATTATGAGAGCCGAGAGATCAGCAAGATACAAAAAGAGTACAATATCCTCACAGAAGAACAAATTGCTCTTAAAAACTCCATCAATAGGTTACGCTATGAAAATCTTGTGGTGGATATGATCACCGATATTGAAGATCAAAAGGATAAACAGTGATTCGTAGTTTTGTCACCTTTTCGATGGATCGTCCCATCATCAACCATATGATATTTGTTTTTATGATGCTCTTATCGATTTTTGCTTATCAAAATATCCCCAAAGAGATCTTTCCCCCATCAAACCTTGATAAAATCACCATTACAGGCTCTTATGTGGGAGCGAGTGCTGATGTACTTGATAAGATGGCAGTCAAAAGCATCGAAGATGAGCTAAAAAGTGTCAGCGAGATTGATTCGGTAGAGACAACCATTCAAAATGGGATGTTCTATATCGAAAGCTCTATTAAACCCAACAGTGATAATCAACTTGTCCTAAGTGAAGTCAAAGATATCATCTCCAATATCAAACGAGATCTGCCTGCTGATATGAACGAGCCTGTTGCCAAGATGCTTATTCATGACTTTCCTCTACTTCTTATTGCAATATCGGGTGAAAAATCAACCACGCGAGAGCTTTTGGATGTGGCTGAAGAGGTCAAAAGTCAACTCTCATCCTATAAAGATTTAAGCTCCATTACCATCCAAGGGGAAGCCGATGAGGAGGTACTCATCTCCATTGATGATAAGAGGCTCGAAGCCTATGGATTGCCAAAATCTGCCACCTATCAGGCGATTTCACAGCTAAGCTCCATCTTCCCTATTGGTACCATTGAGCAAAAGGGTAAGCACCTCTACCTATCAACGATTAATGGTGAAAAGAGTGCCAAGGCTTTGAAAAGTACACTTATTACCATTATGGGCAAACGGGTACGAGTAGGCGATATTGCGGAGGTGAGCTATAAACTCAGTGACCCTCAAACCATCTCACACTTTAATGCCCAAAAGAATATCTCTCTTGATATCAAAAAGACCAAAGAGGGAAATGCCATTGCTCTGAGTCGTGAGATTCGTGAAGTGATGAAGAGCTTTGATGAGAAGTATCCGCATCTACAAATTGAGATCTATACCGATACCTCTATCTGGATCAAAAATCGTTTGAATCTGGTCTCAGCCAATATTATGTTTGGTTTGATTTTGGTCTTTATTGCTCTGTTTTTGAGTGTAAACTCACGCATTGCCATTGTTGTAGCATTGGGGATTCCTGCTAGCTTTATGATGACACTTGTAGCGGCTGATCTCATAGGCTACAGCCTTAATATGCTAACACTTTTGGGGGCATTGATTGCCCTTGGGATGATTGTCGATGAAGCCATTGTCGTGGCTGAAAATATCCATAGGCACTATGAGATGGGTAAATCCCCAAGGGAGGCGGCTATTGAGGGAGCGGTGGAGATGTTCCCTGCTGTTTTGACTGCGACACTTACCACCGTATTTGCCTTTTTGCCACTACTGATTATGAGTGGGGAGATGGGGATGTTTATGAAGGTACTCCCCGTGATGATCTCTATTTTGCTTATAAGCTCGCTCTTTGAAGCCTTTTTCTTTTTGCCCTTGCACTCCAAAGAGCTCTATGATTTTAATGCCAAAGACCACCACAAAGAGATGACACCCTTTTGGGATAAAAATATCGCTCTGTATAAAACCATCCTCACCTATCTACTTAAGCATAAAAAGATCGCCTTGCCTGTGATGGTAGCGATGATTATCGCAGCAACGATGGGAATCATGAAGGTGACCAAATTTCAGCTCTTCCCTGAGTTTGATTCGACTCAGATCTATCTAAGCGGTAAGGTCAATGTCAACAATGCTCTTGAAGATACCGAAGCGATGGTCACACGTGTGGAAAAAGAGCTCGTCAAACGATTGGGCAAGGCTGAGATTAGCTCCATTACCTCCATTACGGGCTTTATGATGAATCCCGATCAATCTTTTGAGACGGGATCAAACCTCTTTCATATCTTTATCAATCTGCATGAAAAAGCTCCCGAGAACTTTTTTGATACCTATATCAACCCCTATCTCTCTTTAGAGTATGATGATGAGGATATGATTAGAGAAAAAAAGGCACAGATGATCTCCAAAGAGCTTAAAGAGCAGGTGATTGATGGCTTTGCCAAGCTTAAAGATAGTGAGGGTAATTTAGCCTTTGAGGAGATCAATATCTATGTACCCCAAACGGGTATTACAGGGCACGATATCGATATAGGCTTTAGCCACTCCGATATCAACAAAGTGCTTGAGACCCTAGAGAAGGTCAAAGCCAAACTCTCTTCACTTGATGGTGTCAAAGATATATCCGATAATGCCAAAGAGGGGACACAAGAGCTCAAATTTAGAGTCAATAACTACGGGCAGCAGCTTGGATTTAGTGAAGCCTATATCACCTCTGTGCTCAAAGGACTCTTTTTGCAAGGGGAGTATGGCAAGATGTTTGACGAAAGCGGTTTGATTCGGGTAAAAATCCAAGATATCGCCAAAGACAGCATAGATACACTTGATAGCATCAAACTCTCTACCCCTGATGGTATGGCAGTTGTGAGACTTAAAGATATTGCTGATTTTTATTACCAAGATAGCTTTGTGAAGATCTTTAAAGAGGATAGCCAGCGGGTTCGCTCTGTTTTTGCACGGGTCGATGCCAAAAAGATCATCGCTACCGAGGTGATGAAAGAGCTTGAACCTCTACTCGAAGAGATTGCAAAGAGTGGAGTCAAGGTGATTATCAAAGGGGAAGAGAAGGAGAATCGACGGCTCAAAAAAGAGATGAGTCAAGCCTTTATGATTGCACTGTTTTTGATCTTTATCTCACTCGTGTGGATGTTTAACTCTCTACTGCTTCCACTGCTTGTGATCTCTTCCATTCCCCTATCGGTCTTTGGTGCGTTGGTGGGAGCCAAGATTGTGGGCATTAACCTCACTATGCCTGGCGTAATGGGGCTTATAGGATTAGCAGGAGTTGTGGTCAATGATGGGCTGATTATGATTAGTTTTATACGCAAAAGTAAAAATATCTATGAGGTAGTCGAAAACGGAGCACAGAGACTGCGACCTATTTTGCTCACCTCCATTACGACCATTTTGGGGCTCTTTACGCTAATGTTCTTTGCCAGTGGTCAAGCGTTGATCATTCAACCTATGGCAGTCTCTCTTGGATTTGGTATTGCGTGGGCGACGATACTCAACCTCTACTATATCCCCCTGCTCTACTCAGTGATTTATCGGGTGAAAAAGGATTAGAGTTTAGATTCTTTGTAGGAGCAATCCCTTGTGGTTGCCATCTTGTGGATACCCATAAAGGGCATCTCTACGATTGGACAATCACTTCACTATCCATCCAATCAAATCTTTTTGCAATCTATCAAAAGCTTTTTGATTGGCTTGAATATAGCCTTGAAGATCGCTACTTTTGGTAGGCATATGGTACTCAAAGCGTTTGGTTTTAATCAATCGATAACTGTAGTTATCAAGGAGATTAAACTTGATCGATACTACCGCCGTTGAGCCACTCTTATGGATACGATGGTGCATCTGATGGATATAGATTTCAAGCAGATAATCACTCTTGATATACGAAGAGTAGTTGATTGTAGTCTTAAAGATACCACTACTCTCCAACACCTCAGTTATATACGACATAGTAAGACGATTGATATTCTCTGCCCAAAAGGATTGTGAGTAGATGCTTTGACGATTGGGTGCATATTTGATCACAATATCACGACTCATCATATCTTTGATGCTTTTTGGATAAGCAATTTTAATGGTTTTGTGTCTGTATTGCGAGTGTTTGATGCTTTGCGATGGAGATTTATCTATTGAGTAGATGGTAACGGGCTTGGAGCATGAACCCAAAAGCATTGTCATCACAACTATAATAGCGGGTTGCATCCACCCTACAGTTTTCATTGTATCTCGCATCCTCTACTCCTCAAACTTTTTATATTTATTTGATTTCCATATCACATCAGAGGGACTTCGTGAGAGTTTTTGTAGGTAGAACATCAACTCTTGAAAGTTGTAAGCACTCTCTTTAACATCAATTTTAATGGGTTCGATAATATCTTTGAAGTTATAATCCCCTCTTTTGATGGTGTATCTAAAGTCTTTCGTGGCACGGTTGAGGTTTTTGGCAAGCACTCCATAGTCTTGCAAGGCACTGTTTAGATTTACAATAGAGCGGTTAATATCGCCTTGGTCTAAAACAGTGTCAATCTTATTGGCTCCCTTTTCTATGGCTATAAGTGTAGCGTTCATCTGCTCTTCTACGGTAATTACTTTAGCCGTCATTGTCTCAATATTTTCCAAAATACTTGAAAAGGTTTCAATATTTTTGGGTGAAAGTGTTTGGTTAAACTTCTCAATAGCATTTTTAAGATTGTAGGTAATGGGGTCGATATTATTACTAAAGGACTCAATCAACGAGGGCTTGTTGTGAATGAGTGCCATCTCTCCATCTTTGGATAGCAGCTCTTTGGCTTCGTTGCTTCCTGCAGTAATCTCGATGTAAGATAGCCCCGTAACCCCGTGTGATTTGATAATGGTAATCATATCCTCTTTGATGGGGGTTTCACGTTTGATTTTAAGTGTGACAATCACCTTTTGAATATCATCATTATCAATATGCATATCGCTCACGCTTCCTACATTGATCCCTCTTAGCTTTACCGCCGAATCAATCGAGAGTCCACCCACAGACTCTTTGATATGGGTCTGATAGTATTTAAACTCCCCACTCATCCCCCGTTTGCTCAACCAAAAAGCAAAGAGTGTCATAGCAACGGTAAAGATCACAACAAAAGCTCCAACCAATGCATAATTTACTTTGCTATACAACTATTATCCCTCTTTTTTTATGTAATGATTATTATAATATTATATCATAAATTATGGATTATACTTTTGCGAAGCAAAATATTGATACAACTCTTTAAAAGCCTCTTTAATCTCTTCATCACTTATATTTTGTTTATCACTTTTGGAATAGATTGCAAAGAGATAGAGATGGTTTGAATATTAGAGTTCATCAAGGAGGTTGCTTACATCTCGTGCTTGAACTTTGCCTTGTAGCACATCTCTCATCTCAAGTGCAGCTTCATTGAGTGAATCTAAAATATACTCTTTGGAATCCTCTTGCATAGATTTTTTTATCAGCAAAAACTCTGTAAAGTCATTGATCTCTTGTACAATATCAAGAGGCAGTGTTTGGATATTATTAATCAGTTGCTCTCTTAGCTTTAATGCTTCCATCATTTTATCCTTTGCATCTCATTACAAACATTTCATGTAGATTACAACTCTAATCAAACTTCCCTTGCTCAAAATCTCTAAAGATATTGCTTACGAGCTCAAGACGCTCATCAAAGCTTGCCTTTGAGGCTCGTTCATGGATGGTGTGGTCTCCATCGCCATAAGGTCCCCAGCCATCTAGTGTGGCTACCCCATTGGAGGAGATAATATTGGCATCACTCACCCCACCGCGTCGCTCTGTAGGGAGTGTGATACTGTACAGAGCATTGATCTTGGCGATAAATGCCTCTTGTTCAGGCGAAGGCTCCATCACATCTCTTTGGATACCACCACTAAGCTCTGAAATTGTCCCTTCTACATATGAAACAGCTACAATGCGATCAATTGCTTCTAAAACTCTATCGCGTTCTTCTGCATTGGTATAACGAAGCTCAAAGGTGAGCTTGGCATGAGGTGAGATGGTATTAGCCCCTATTCCTCCCTCTATTTTACCTACATTTACAGTTGTTTGAGCTTGAAGATTGGTAAGCTTTTTAAGCTCCATCAGCTTCAAAGCTGCCTCGGCATTGGCATCAACTCCATCAACGTAGTGATTACCCGCATGTGCCGCCTTGCCTGTGATGTCGATAAAGAATGTTCCTACCCCTTTACGAGCCTCAACCACCTCGCCATTAACGCCTGCTGCTTCAAAGACCATACAGTAATCATAATCTGAAGCTAATTTGGCACTCAAAAACTTACTATCATCGCTCCCCGTCTCCTCATCACTCACAAGCAAAAAGTCGATATTATGAATCTCGCCAAACTCATTGTAGATATTTTGCAAGGCTTCATAGGCAATTACATTACCACCCTTCATATCGCAAACTCCAGGACCATAGATCCACTCCTCATCCTCTCTAAAGCCCTCAAAACTTTCAGGTGGAAAGACGGTATCCAAATGTCCTAAAAGCAAAAGCCTCTTGCCCTCTTTGGTAGAGGAGACAAAGTGCAGATGATCCCCAATATGCCCTCGTTCATGACGCTTAAGCTCATATCCAAGCTCATCCATCCACTGAGCCATAATATTACCGTTATGGTCTACACCCTCTTTGTTTTTTGTCCATGAGTTAATCTCAATCAGTTGTTGTAGTTTTGAAAAGTCAAACGTTTGCATAGAAGATACCTTAAAATTAAATATAGTACAACATTTTACAATAAAAGTGATGAATCAACACCTTAGAAAAAAAAGATGGCTAAAGCAAAGGTGTAATAATCTTTCAATTAGAATGATGAAAAAAAACAAACAATAATAACAAACCTAGCCCCAATATGGGATAAAAAGATAAACTGCTTAAGTATCAAATGGCAATTAATTAAAAGTGTTATCTCTAAAGAAGTCATCTTGGTTGAAGATGAGACTATTAAAGTTCAAAATACCAATAGAGCATTGTCGAAGCTGGAGCTTATCAATGAGAAAAAACTCCTCCCACTAAAATCTATCCAATCCTACTTTTGGATGTCTTCTTTGATGTTTGACGACAGTTATACGCAAAGTATTTTCATTGACAATACGAAAATAGATTACATAAGGAAAACGACTCATAAGTGAGCGTCTAATTGCCCCTTGAAGTTCTAGCCATTGATAGGGATTATCCGATATTTTCATAACTTGTGATTCAAATTCATCCAAAAACTCTTCTCCAAGTCCCAATGAACACCTATTGTAGTAATTTATTATCTCAAGCAATTCATCTTCAAGCTTAGGATGATATTCAATTTGCATTACTACGCAATCTACTTATTAGCTCATTATGTGAGATAGCTTTTACTTTGCCATTTTCAATCTCTTTATCTCGCTCTATTGCCAACTCTATCGCCTCTTCATCAGATACATCTTGAGAGGAGATATAAGGGTCTTCCAAACTCTCCCAAATACTCATGGCTAGAGTAGCTCTATCTTTGGGGTTGAGTTGTAGAGCTTCACTTGCAATTTGATTAATATGCATTATACGCTCCTTGTAGATTATTGATTCAATTATAGCATAAATTCAAGTAGATTTGGCAGACCAAACGCCTAAAGCAAACGAGGGATTTAAGAGAAGAGTGTTTTAACAAAACCATCTTTTGAGCTTGTAAAGTTTTAAACCCTATAGAATAGTTCTTGGCGTTTGGCAGTGCCAAACCTACAAAAATAAACTTCTATTAAAGTTCAAACCACCAATAGAGCATTGTCGAAGCTGGAGCTTCAAATGGGGAAGCTATGTGAATCGTAAGCTCATTTCACAGTAAGACTATACCACCTCTTGCAACTCTTTGCGTAAAAAAGCGTTGATGAGTGTTTGATAGGGTACTTTTTGCTCACTTGCCTTTTTTTTGAAATACAAAAGAATATCATCATCAAGACGCAGAGTTGTAGGTATCTTTTTGGGTTTGTAAAATCGCCCTCTTACACCTCCACTAAAATCATACTCATCTTGCATCTCATAATCATCAAACTTTTCTCTCTCTTTAGTGTTGCTCATAAAAACTCCTCTCTTTTGCGTTGGCTCTTCTAGCACTGATAATGCGTATAATCTCTTCACCGTTATCATCAAAAAACATATTAGCTACCACCAAAATTTTAGACTCATGAGTAGAGCCAATTGTAATCCATCGCTCTTCAAAATAGCTAAATCGATGGTCAAGTTTAGATATATGCAAAGGATCATCAAACACCTCTTTTGCCTCTTCAAACGAGACACCATGCTTTGCTTTGTTTGTACTGTTTTTGCTTTCATCCCATTCAAAGTGCAAAATCAAACCTTTTATTGGACTATTTTGATTATATCTAAATGTATGTACGATGTCAATATATGATTATGCGTAAGTCGAAGTCTCCCGACTCCGACATCTATTTAGGCATCAATCCTATCTTTGTAGCAAAACCAATTGTCGGAGTGAGGACACTCCGACCTACGGGTTTGGTTTTGATTCAACATTTCAGCTGAGATATACCCTATTGGAGTATAGACTTCTATTAAAGTTCAAAACACCAATAGAGCATTGTCGAGACTGGAGCTTCACAACGAGGGAAAATAAGGTCGTTTATTTTTGAGGCTTATTTCGATTAAAAATTTTTAAAATTGTAATTTTGTTTGTATAGACTTTATATTGAATGGTATATCCTTTGAATGTCATATCTCTTACATTCTCATCATCTGAGTAAAATGATGGTCGGTATTTGAATGGAAAATCAACAAGATTTTCGATCTGTGTATCTAAATCCTCATAAAATTTTTCACTTGCACTGATTTTATCTTTGGCGATATGTGTCAAAATTCTTAAAAGTTGATTGGTGTAGAGTTTGGTTCTATAGATTTTCATTTGCTCGTAAGTTCATAAAAAAGCTTTCCATCTCTTGAGTGTATTGATCTTGTGATAAAAGCTCCATTGTACCATTTTCTGAGGCTTCTATAATCTCCTCTAAATCTCTTTTTCTTTCATAAAAATATGGATCGTATTCTAAGTTTGTATCTTTGGTGAGAGTAATATACATACTATTTTGTTTGACATAGTTCAAAAAACTTTGCATATAGTCATCTTCAATCTGAATAGATAGAGTTTGCATTTTGACTCCTTATAGATTATTGATTCAATTATAGCATAAATTCAAGTAGATTTGGCAGACCAAACGCCTAAAGCAAACGAGGGATTTAAAAGAAGGGTGTTTTAACAAAAACCATTTTTTGAGATTGTAAAGTTTTAAACCCTATACAATAGTTCTTGACGTTTGGCAGTGCCAAACCTACAAAAATAAACTTCTATTAAAGTTCAAAACATCAATAGAGCATTGTCGAAGCTGGAGATTTGCAAATGAGGGAAAATTTAACTTACTATGGTAAAATTGCTACATAAAACCAGATAGTAGTCCGTTTTGGGCGTAAGTTTGGGGATTGCTTAGCAAGGCATCAAACCACAGCTATCACACTTCCAACAGTTTTTGGTCTGTTGGGCTTTGAATATCACATCTCAAAATCACTATTTTGATAATCTACTCGTGCATTTATAATTCTAGCGACTACAATACGCTCTTGTGTGACTTCATAAATAATCAAATAGTTTTGAAAAATCAATACACGGCAATCACTATCAATGTTTTTAGTGTGACAATCTACACCTAGATAGGGATTGATTGAGAGAAGTTCAATGGTTTGTTAAAGTTTGTCAATATATTCAAAAGCTTGTGTAGGATAATCACTAACCACTGCTTCAAATATAGCATCAAGATCAGCTTCTGCCAACTCTCTGTATTTAATTTTGAGCATACTTTGTTTTGAGTCTATCAAAGATTTCGTCGTGAGAGTTTTGAGAGATAGGTGACTCTAATCCCTTTTTTATCTCATCATTAAATTGTGAGAGGTCTTGATTATCTTTGGGCATAATGACAACTTCAACCTCTTTGTAATTAAAATCTTTTGGAAGATTAATGATAAGTTGATTATCGATTACTTGCATATATTCTCGCAGGGCTACCATATCTCTATCCTTTTTACATTATTAGGTTTATTATAGCATAAATTCAAGTAGGTTGGATTATAATATTATCGCATGATTTGATGGTGTTTGCAAGGGTGGATGGGTGTGGAGCTTGGGACAGCCCAAGAAGAAGGAACGCTGATGCGTTTAATCACCATCTTACTGCTTTTGATTATCCTCACAACTTTGTGTTGGTAGTCCCAAGTTAGTAGAGCAAGAGAGGTTGCAACTCTCTTGCTCCATGCTCAAAATTATAACATAAAATTTTAAATCATTGAAATATAGATAAATTCGATTCGTAGGTCGGAGTGCCCTCACTCCGACTTTTGTTATAGAGTCAATGATGTTTTATTAACAATACCAAGTGTCGGAGTCGGGGACTGCCGACCTACGGGTTTGGTTTTGATTCAATATTTCAGCAGTGGTATGACCTATTGGAGTATAGAGTTCTGTTAAAGTTCATAATAGAAAAATTTTTGTTATAATTTTTTATGAGCATATATTCAGAAAAACTCGCCAAACTCAAACGAGAGATAAAAACCATTAGTGAACGCAAGAAAAAGAAAAGATGGAAACCCAATCAAAAAATAATGGTTGATTTTATCAATGGTGTTACTCCAAAGGCTACTTTTAGCATCAAAGAACAAACAATCATCCTATTTAAAGGGGATGAGAAAAAGGGCTTTAGGCATATTTTAGAAAAGCATTATCAAAGTTATTTGGAAGCTATGGATATTGTTAATATCGCTGAGCCTATTGCACAGGGTATTAAGTTGGCTAATGAGGGTGTGAGTAATGAAGGCTTAGAGGTCTATATGCATCTCAAAAACAATAAAGAACTTCGATTGGTACTCAAACAGAGTGAAAAAAATTTGTGGATTGTGACCTTTTATCGAAAAGGTATCTAAGTGGAAACGAGACGATAACAGTATTCAGCCTTCATGGGCTTACTAAACGCTCTGTATCGTAACCCCGTTTCACGGTAAGCAACATTTCTGTTGGTTTAATTATAACGAGTTTTTACAAATAAATCAATGAAACTATTTGATTTGATAGTTGCCAATCCGCCCTATGGAGTATTGATATCTATTATTTCCGTAGGTCGGTAGTCCCCCGACTCCGACATCTGTTAAGGCATCAATCCTATCTTTGTAGCAAAACCAATTGTCGGAGTGAGGGCATCCCGACCTACGGGTTTGGTTTTGATTCCACATTTCAGCTATGGTATGCCCTATTAGAGTATAGAGCTCTATTAAAGTTCAAACCACCAATAGAACATTGTCGAAGCTGGAGCTTCGCAACAAGCAAAACTTTGTTTGGGAATACATAACTACAACATGATATTGTTTGATTGTTTTAACTCACATATACACTCCCAAACGCAGTTTGGGAGCGAGTAAACCACCAATAAAGCATTGTCTAAGCTGTAGATTTGCTATGAGAAAAAAATAGTATAACCATATTTATAGTATAATTATTTAAATTTTTTAGTATAAAAGTTTTATATTTAATAGCAAATGGAGTTAAGATATGAATAAAAATAAAAAAATTGCTTTATTTATTGATTGTGAAAACATAAGTTACAAATATATAGATAAGATAATAAAGGATTTATCAAATTTAGGTGATATACATATTAAAAAAGCTTACGGTGATTGGAAGAATCCTAGCCTAAAAAAATGGAGTGAACTAATACATGATTATTCACTTGAAGAAATTCATCAATCTCCTTATACATCATCAAAAAACTCAATAGATATAAAAATGACTGTTGATATAATGAGAGTCTTATACACAAGCAGAAAAATTGATTATATGGCATTGGTTACGAGTGACAGTGACTTTATACCTCTTATAACTGAAATAAAATCAAAAGAAATACAAGTCATTGGATTTGGAGAACAAAAAACAAACAATCCTTTAAGAAATGGTTACACAAAATTTATTGAGTTAAAACAAAAGGCAAGAAGAAATAATAATCTACAAAACCAAAATAAAAAATCAACTTTAGTCAATAATACAAAACTTATTAATAGGATTAAACACTCTATTAATAATGTAAAATATAATGATTCTTGGGCTAATGTATCTGATTTTGGTAAATTCTTCAAAGAAAACTATAATGATACAGCAAAAAAATACGGAAATTATAACAGTTGGACGCAACTTTTAAAAGAGATACCTTCTATAGTAGATATAGATTATAGAGAATCTGATAATAATAAAAAAATACCTGTAGTTAGTATTCGATAGCTAAGCCTATCACTCGTTACGCAATTATATAGTAGAGTGTTATATCTGTATATACTCCACAACTTAGTTGTGGAGTGATAAGAAAGGATAGAGACTACCCAACCATAGCCGAAAGTTCTTCTTTGCTTACTTGGTCGAAGTTGAGGTATTTGTATACGCTCTCTGTCATATCGGGTGTGATTTTTCCTGATACGATCTCTAGGTACTCTGCTGCTGTTGGGAGTTCACCTTTGAGTGCTACTACCGCTGCAAGCTCTGCACTTCCAAGATAAACTTGTGAACCTTTTCCAAGTCTGTTATCGAAGTTTCTTGTTGATGTTGAGAATACATAAGCATTTTGTGCTACTTGTGCTTGGTTACCCATACAGAGGCTACATCCTGGCATCTCTGTTCTAGCACCTGCCATACCAAATACAGAGTAGTAACCCTCTTCAGTCAGCTGCTTCTCATCCATTTTTGTTGGAGGACAGATCCATAGTTTGGATTTTACTTGACCTTCACCTCTTAGTACCTCACCTAATGCACGGAAAAGACCAATGTTTGTCATACAAGAACCAACGAATACTTCATCCATCTTAGTCTCTAATCCTTGCTCTCTGATTTCAGTCAATGTTTTAACATCATCTGGATCGTTTGGACACGCTAGGATTGGCTCTGTGATTTCGTTCATGTCGATTTCGATTACTGCAGCGTACTGAGCATCGCTATCGGCTCTCATTAGCTCACCGTTTTCGATCCAATCTTTCATCTTGTCTCGTCTTCTTGCTAATGTTGCAGCATCTTCGTACCCTTGCTCGATAAGCTCATCAATCAAAGTGATGTTAGAGTTTAGGTACTCTACTACTGGCTCACGGTTAAGGTTAACAGTACACGCCGCTGCTGAACGCTCTGCTGAAGCATCACTTAGCTCAAATGCTTGCTCAGCTTTAAGATCTTCAAGACCTTCAATCTCTAGTACACGACCCGCGAAGATGTTTTTCTTACCTTTTTTCTCTACTGTAAGCAGACCATCTTTGATCGCTTGGTATGGGATAGCATTTACAAGGTCTCTTAATGTGATACCTGGTTGCATCTCACCTTTGAATTTAACGAGTACTGATTCAGGCATAGTAAGTGGCATCATACCTGTAACACCTGCAAACGCTACTAATCCAGAACCACCAGGGAAAGAGATACCAATTGGGAATCTTGTATGAGAATCCGCACCTGTTCCTACAGTATCAGGCAAACACAATCTATTTAACCATGAGTGGATTACACCATCACCTGGTCTAAGAATAAATCCTTTTCTACTTGTCCAGAAATCAGGAAGTGTGTGCTGTAGGTTGATATCGGCTGGTTTTGGATAGGCTGCTGTGTGACAGAATGACTGCATTACCATATCTGCACCAAAGCTTAGAGCTGCAAGCTCTTTGATCTCGTCTCGTGTCATTGGACCTGTGGTATCTTGAGAACCAACGGTTGTTGCAACTGGCTCACAGTAAACACCTGGTTTAACACCATCCATACCACACGCTTTACCTACCATCTTTTGAGCAAGTGTGTAACCTTTACCATCATCAGCAGGATTTTCTGGAGCCAAGAATACATCGCTTGCACCTAGACCTAGAGCCTCTCTAGCTTTTGCTGTGAGACCTTTACCGATAATGAGTGGAATACGACCACCTGCTTGCATCTCATCTGTAAGAGTATTTGGGCTTAGTTTAAACTCCGATACTACTTCACCGTTTTTCTCGATTACACCCTCATAAGGCTTCACGGTAATGACATCACCCGTTTCAAGATTATCTACTGGAGCTTGGATTGGGAGACATCCACTATCTTCTGCTGTGTTGAAGAAGATTGGAGCAATGATAGAACCAATGACCACACCACCTGTTCTTTTGTTTGGTATTCCTGGAATATCGTTACCCATATGCCATTGAACAGAGTTGATACCTGATTTTCTACTTGAACCAGTACCTACAACATCACCAACGTATGCTAATGGGTGACCTTTTGCTTTAAGCTCTTCCATAGTTGGAAGTGGGTTATCCATTCTGCTTACTAGAAATGAGTTGGCATGCAAAGGAATATCAGCACGTGTAAACGCTTCAGATGCAGGTGAAAGGTCATCGGTGTTGGTCTCACCAGGGATTTTGTATACGGTTACTGTGATCTCTTTGTCAAGCTCTGGCTTGTTTGTAAACCACTCAGCATTTGCCCAAGACTCTACTACCTCTTTTGCTTTTGCATTCCCCTCATCCATAAGAGCTTTTACATCATTAAAGCTGTCATATACAAGGATGGTGTTTTTAAGCTGCTCAGCGGCAACTTCAGCTACCTCGTCATTTTTAAGTGCCTCTACAAGTGGAGCTACGTTAAATCCACCCAACATCATTCCAAGAATCTCACACGCTTTTGTCTTATCGATCGCTTCACAAGTTACGTTACCTTGAACGATGTCATTTAGAAATGCTGCTTTTACGTACGCTGCATCATCCACACCTGCTGGGATCTTGTTTTCAAACATATCCATTGCGTAATCAGCATCCGCAATTGGAGAAGCTTTTAATAACTCTACTAAATCTGCAACTTGCGCTGCTGTAAGTGCTAATGGTGGTACACCAAGAGCGGCTCTTTCTTGGGTATGTGCTTTATAATCTGCGATTAATGACATAAAGTCTCCTGTTTTTTAGAATTTTATATTATTGGTATGGTATCAAAAAGAGGTTCTTAAACGGGCAAAAAAGTATAATGATTTTCTATAGTAATTATAATCTGTAGCGTATGGTTACATCTTATTTTAGTCTGTAGCGTTTGGTTACAAAATGAGAGCTTTTAAGGAAAAAAGTTTTATTTGATGAGCTTATCTTCAATATCATCAATTACTTTATGAAGCTCGTGATAGAGCATAGTCAATTGATCATTCTCCTGCTCTTTTTCATAGACTACGGTTACGGTATAGAGCTCCATCGCACCAATATTTTTGGCATGCCCTTTGAGCGTATGAATGGTTCTTGCAAGCTCCTCTTGATCAAGAGCATGGAAATCAATACCCTCATATTGGGTTTTAAAATTACGCAAAACTTCTAAATAGAGCTCTTTATTGCTCGCACAATAACCAATGCCCATTTGGGTATCAAGTGTTTTAAAATCTGGAATGCTAATCTCTACTTTTTGATCGTGACTACCCTCCTCTACCCTTACCTTTTTGGAGATAAACTTTAAGAGTGTGCGATAGAGCTTTGCCACATCAATGGGTTTGTTAATATGATCATCCATCCCTGCTTGGTGCGTTTTTTCTATATCCTCTTTCATCACATTAGCGGTCAGTGCTACAATGGGTATCTTCGCTCCCAATTGACGAATTCTTTTAGAGGCTTCAATTCCATCCATCACAGGCATCTGCATATCCATAAGAATAAGCTCATATTTATGTGGATGTGCACGATACTCCTCAAGTGCCTCTTCACCATTTTCGACCCTAGTAATCTCAATACCACTATGAGCTAGAAAACCAAGTACAATCTCTTGGTTGATAAGGTTGTCTTCTACTAGCAAGATATGACTCCCTTTGAGAGACTTAATCTCCTCTTTGAGATCTGATAAGAGTGCTTCGTTATCACTCTCATCACTTGCAACCTCTTGCCCCTTCACAAGCCTAATTTCAAAAATAAAACTACTCCCCCTAGCGGGTTCACTCTCACACCAAATCCTGCCCTCCATCATCTCAACAAGCTGTTTTGAGATAGAGAGTCCAAGCCCCGTTCCCCCATATTTACGAGTAGTAGAGTTATCCGCTTGAGTAAAAGATTTAAAGAGCTTTTCAACCTGTTCTTGAGTCAATCCAATACCTGTATCACGCACCTCAAAATGTACTCGATCTTCATCTACAGGGTCGATATAGAGTTCAACACTACCATGCTCAGTAAACTTAACAGCATTCCCCATAAGATTGGTCAAGATTTGCGAAAGTCTTAAGGCATCTCCGTAATAGTATTTTTTGAGATCTTTATGGTAGTGTACTTTTAGCTCAAGCCCTTTTGACTGGGCTTGAAGCTCTACAAAGCTGATCACTTGATCGATTGTTTTAAAGAGATCAAAATTACCTTTATCGATAGAGAGTTTACCTGCCTCAATTTTACTAAGATCTAAAATATCGTTAATAATCTCTAAAAGTGATTTCGCACTGCTGTCTATCTTTTGAAGATACTCTCTCTGTTTTGGCTCCATCTCAGCTTCGAGTGCCAAATGAATCATACCAAGAATACCGTTCATCGGTGTACGTATATCGTGGCTCATATTGGCTAAAAAGCGTGACTTGATCTTAACCGCCTCTTCGGCATCCTCTTTGGCTGTTATCAGCTCTTTGGTCTTCTCCATCAATTTGGCATTGGCAAGACTTAGCTCACGTTCACGCTGTTCAAGCAATATTTTTTGTTTTTTAAGCTCTTGTTCGGATTTAATATCTTTGGTAATATCTTTATCCAACCCACGATAGCCCAAAAGCTTGTCTTGATCATTGAAAAAAGGAGAGGCATTGGTAAGTAGATAGACAGAGTGTCCATCTTGGTGATGCTTGACATTGAGCATATCAATAATCTTCTCACCCTTATTAAACGCTTCACGATAGAGTGGCAAGACGCGTTTAACTTCAAGCTTGGGCATGAGTTGAAACATTCTTTTACCCAATAACTCCTCTGCCTGATAACCCAAAAGTGATTCAACACGAGGATTAACATAAGTAAAATATCCCTCTTTATCAATCTCCCAGACCCAATAGTCACTGTGTTCTAAGAGCTGTTTAAATCGACTCTCTGAACTTTTGATATAATCATCACTCTGCTCTACAATCTGCTTACCTAAAAAGAGATTGCGTGTTTTAAGCCTCTCTTGAGCCTTTTTTATCTCATCAATATCTTTCCATGTGCAGTATAACACACTCTTTTGATTGACCACCACAAGAGTAAGTGTCATCTCTACCCAAAACTCCGATGCATTCTCTCTCAAACAGACCCATTCAAAGGTGTGTGTTCCCTTTTTGAGAGCGATCTCAATCATCTCATTGATCTTCTCATCACTGTACCTGCCATCGGGTTGAAAAGATGGAGAGATCTTCTCGGGATGAAGGTGTAACTGCTCTTTATCTCTATACCCAACCATCTCCAAAGCTTTGGGGTTGGCATCAATAAACTCATAGCTTGAAGTATCTAATAGTAATACACCATAGGGAGATTTTTCAAATGCCAGTTCATAAAGCTCCCGATACTCCTGCGTACTCTCGTAGATCATCTTTGCATCGGTCATATCCGCATGCGTACCAATAACCAAGAGAGGTTTACCCTCATCACTGTAGGCAAAAACGGCTCCACGTTCACGAAGCCAAATATAGCTTTTGTCTTTTTTGCGAATACGAAACTCTCGTGAGTAATTCTCTATCTCACCACGATTGAGCTTTTTGAAAAATACTTTGGTGGCTTGTTTATCATCAGGATGGATAAGGCCACCCCAATCCTTTTTCGTAAATACATCATCCGATGCATACCCCAAAATAGTCTTAAGTTTAGGAGAGAATGAGAATATATCATTTTGAATATTATACTCCCAATAGGATGCCCCATTGGCTTCTATAGCAAAACAGTACTTCTCTTGTTTATTATCTTTTAAATTACAACTATTCATACTATGGGAAACTTTATCTTAAACTTTTTAAATATCTTAACATAAATCAATATAGATTTTGGATATAAAATAGATTATATGCAGATTTTATAACTTCAACTATTTCATTATAGCATTTATTTGATTAGAAATAGCCGTAATCTTTTCAAATAGCTCTTCTCTACTAGGATAGCTAAAAGAGCTTTTCGTACCATCTTTGAGCTCCAAAAAGATTGCAAACTCAACAAGTTCAACCTTCCCTTTGCTCTCAACATCAAGCCATTCAAGACTCACTTGAGTAGTCTCATCTTGATAACCTGTCTTGACAATAGCTGCAGGGTAGAGCTGCTTGATATCCCCTAACTCTACGCTTTGATTTTCAATAATAATTGGCAAAGATTACTTCTTTGCCAACATATCTCTGGATTTTTGGTGAGCCAATCGACTCTCCATTCCATTCTCTTTCTCATAGGCATCGATAATCTCGACAACCTTTGAGCCCTCAATTACCTCTACATCAAGGAGTACTTGGGTCATATTTTCAATAGCACCACGATACTCTTCAAGTGTCTTTTTAACATAGGCATAGTGCTCATTAAGTGTCTTTTTAATAGAGCTATCGATCTGCTCTGCCATCTGATCACTGTAATCTTTTTGGCTAAAGCCACCACCCAAGAAGCTATGCTGTCGACTATCTAAGACCATCAATCCCGATACATCACTCATACCGTAAACCGTAATCATATCTTTAAGAATACTTGTTGCACGGTCAAGGTCGTTGCTTGCTCCTGTAGAGATTTCACCAATAAAGACCTCTTCAGCTGCTCGTCCACCAAGGAGTACATCAATCTCTGCCAAAAGCTCATGCTTTTGTTTGAGGAATCGATCTTCATCATCAGGTAGATGCAGGGTATACCCTAATGCTCCTAGTCCTCTAGGGATAATAGAGACTTTTGTTACACGCGTTGAACCTTTGGTAAGTTCTGCCATAAGAGCGTGTCCACTCTCATGATAGGCTACAATCTTCTTCTCAACATCACTGATCTTTCGATTTTTCTTCTCTAGTCCTACAAAGGTACGTTCAATGGATTCAAGGAGTTCGGCTTGTTCGATCTCTTTTTTATTGCGTCGTCCTGCAAGGAGTGCTGCTTCATTGATGATATTGGCTAGATCAGCTCCCGCAAGTCCTGCTGTCTGCTTAGCAATAATCTCCAAATCAACACTAGAGGCAAGTTTTACCCCTTTGCTATGAACTTTAAGAATCTGCAAACGTCCATCAAAGTCAGGCTTATCCACGAGTACTTGTCGATCAAATCGTCCTGCACGTAGCAATGCGGCATCAAGAGTCTCAGGTCGGTTGGTTGCAGCCAATACAATAATAGGTGTGTCCGTTCCAAACCCATCCATCTCAGCTAGTAGCTGGTTGAGTGTCTGCTCTCTCTCATCGTTTCCACCCATCTGTCCACCACTTGCACGGCTTTTACCAATGGCATCAATCTCATCGATAAAGATAATCGCAGGAGCCACCTTTTTGGCCTGTTCAAAGAGGTCACGCACTCTTGAAGCACCAACCCCAACAAACATCTCAATAAAGCCTGAACCGCTCACTGAAAAGAATGGAACAGAGGCTTCACCTGCAACGGCTTTGGCTAAGAGTGTTTTACCCGTTCCTGGAGGTCCTACTAAAAGCAGACCTTTTGGGATTTTAGCTCCAAGTTCAATGTATCGCTCTGGGTATTTAAGAAAATCAACAATCTCTTTAACCTCATCTTTGGCCTCTTCGACCCCTGCTACATCATCAAACTTTGTTTCAGGTTTTTCAGAGTTGACCAATGAGTTGGATTTACCCACTCCTAGGATGCCACCACCCATACCTTTTTGCATTCGCTTTGCCAAAAAGATCCAGATCGCAAAAAAGATAAAGATTGGTAAGAGCATGGAGATAAGCTCAGCAACAAACCCCTCTCCCATCACACCCTCATAGGGTACATCTTTCTCTTCAAGCAATTTAATCAGTGTCGTATCATTAGCTGGCACATTGCTTGCCATATAGCGTACACCCCCACCAATTGCCTCAAGACGGCTTGGTGTGATCTTAACACTGGTAATCTCTCCTGCCTTCACTTTGGCTTTAATATCAGAATATTTTACATGCTTGGTTGTGAGTACTTGATTACCACTTGTTGTGCTACCCATACCGCCCGCATCACCTACAATGACCTTAAAGATCACGATAGTGACAATCGAAAAGAGCATAAATGCTAATATAGGATTGTTATTAAAAAAGTTGTTATTGTCATTATTATTGTTGTTTTGGTTGTTGTCCATCTATTTCCTCTTAAATTTTTTGGTAGACAAGTGTGACCCACTCATCTTGAACTTTTCTATCCATCAGGTCAAGATCATCAAAAGCTTTGAGTACGATCTCCTCTTTTTTGTCCAAAATACCTGAAAGTAGAATTATACCACCTTTTCTTGTAGCTTTTTTGATATCTTTGGAAATCATCTTCAAAACATCGGCAATGATGTTGGCGATGACCATATCGTACTCACCTTGAGCCTTATTAGCTGAGCCTTCCCAAATGGCATTATACACAGCATTGTTTAATGTAAAGTTCTCTTTGGCACTCTCTACTGAGAGTGGATCGGTATCACACAGATCAACTTTAGCTCCAAGTTTATTGGCTCCAAGAGCTAATATACCACTTCCACACCCTACATCAAGCAGACTATTATCAGCCTTAGTATACTTCTCTACAAACTCCAAACAGCTCGCTGTGGTGGCATGATGTCCTGAGCCAAATGCCAATGCAGGATCAATCTTGATGTTGATTTTATCCTCTTTGCCTTCATACCAGCTTGGATAGATATAAAACTCTCCCACTTCGATAGGATCAATAGAGTTTTGATAATTGGCAATCCAATCCTCATTTTTTTTCACTTCCATTTTAAAGGTGATTTGCATACTACTATCAAGCTGAGTGACGAGTGCCTCAACTCCCTCTTTAACATAGCTAATATCATTTTCACTTCGGATAATAATACTATCACTTCCCATCTCAATGGCATCATTAAAGATATTTGCCACATAATCAGCCACAAACTCCACCATTACACTTGGCAAAGTAATGGTAAGTTCATTGTAAGTTTTATTTTCCATTAGCAGCCTCAAACGCTTCTTCTAAATCCAATGTACCTTCATAAAACGCCTTTCCTACAATCGTACCATCAATGTTGGCTTCAATCAAACCATGAATATCACTCATATCTTTAAGCCCTCCACTTGCAATGGTCTCTACTCCCGATGCCTCTTGAATCGCTTTGGTAAATTCAAGATTGACTCCTATCATCATCCCATCTCGACCCACATCCGTACAGATAATCGCCTCAACGCCTGCATTAGCAAACTCACGGGCTAGGTCAGTGGCTTTCATATCGCTCACCTCTCCCCAGCCCTCAACCGCTACCATACCATCAATGGCATCAATTCCTACTACGATTGGGTATTTTGCTGCCATATCCCGTACAAACTGAGGATCTTTGACGGCAATTGAGCCAAGGATAAGCCTATCAATCCCCAAATCCAAATACATCTTAATGGTCTCCTCATCACGAATCCCACCACCAAGTTCAAGTTTAAGATTACAATTAGCTCGAATCTGCTTAATTTGCTCTAGGTTCTTTGGCTCTCCTGCAAAGGCACCGTTTAGGTCGACCAAGTGTACCCACTTACTCCCAAGCTCTTCAAATCGCTTGGCTACTTGCCACGGCTCATCACTGTAAATCTTGGCACTATCCATTAGACCTTTACTCAGTCTCACAGCCTTTCCATCTTTTAAATCTATTGCGGGTAGTATTTCCATCTATTCTCCTAATTGTGTTAAAAATGTTTTTAAATCGTTTAATATTTCGTGATCAAAATTCCAGATATCTTTCTCTTTTAATGAAATTTCATTATTACATTTGATACCTGCTTGTTTTTGCTCTTTTTTCGTACAACAATCATATCGTTGATATACCTGTATCCAAAATTTATCAAAATCCTTTTGAGATACTTTTTTACCATCAGGTAAACACTCTTGCCATGACTCTAAACAATCTGCTATAGTAGAGTCAGACTTTTTAATCATTTTTAAAACACTCTCAAGTTCTCCATAGCCTTCATGATTTTGAATATAAATGAAAAAATCAATTAAACCATGAAACTCTTTAGGCAGTTCTTCAACCATCTCATTGATTTTTTCTTGAATTTGTTCTGTTCGTTTCGCTATGCCCACTTTATCAGCATCGAAGATTATACCAACTCGCTCTAATTCACCCTTGATAATTCTATGACTGAGTGCTTTTAGTCGTTCATCAAGTTTACCAATACCACCTAAACACTCATACTCATCAACTTGACAGATAGGCTGACCTACTTCAATATCTATATTCATATGAGCAATTAATGCTTCAATAAAGTATTGATCATTTTGGCTCTCGACAATTAAAAGATTACTCATCCTCTATACTCTCCACCATGAGTTAGCTCATACTCCAATTGTTTTGCATCCAATACACGCATATAGATATTTTTATTTTTAATATTTTTAATCATCTCAAAATAAGAAGTATCACTATCATTAAGTTTTTTTTGTACTCTATTAAATGACTCTATACACTCTTTGGAATGCGTAGTCGCAAAAACTTGGACATTTAATTTATCAGAAACTTCTAATATAATTTTCCATAACTCATCTAACTTTGTATAGTGAAATCCATTATCAACTTCATCTATAAATAAATAACCATCTTCACAAAAAAATAATGTAGTTATAATAGATACCAGATGTCTGACACCATCTCCAAACTCTGTAATCTCATAATATTTACCATTAATTTCACATTGTGGCTTATTATCGATAATTTTAAAAGACTCTATTCTACTGTCAAATTCTTTCAAAATTTCATCCAAAAAATACTCTTCATTTTTTTTCTGAACACTCGCATATAAACCTATAATTTGATTGTTTGACAAACCAAAGTTATCAATAAAAACAATACTTTTGGCTATACTGCGTTCGTAAGAAAATTGATTAACATTGACTTCTATATTTTCACCATTGAAATTAAAAATATATTTCTTGACACCGTTTATATCTTCTATTGTATATGATGCTAAATTTATATTTGATTTTGTAAAAATATTATTGAATTGTTCGATATTTTTTTTAACATCGTTCTCATAGCCTCCTAAGATATTTAAGTTCTCTCGCATAAACTTAATATCATCTAATGCGGCTACAAAGCTTTTTAAGTCAATTGCTTTTGTATTTACATAAACAGCCTCCATAAAAGCCGTCTTCCCCACATTGTTTTTACCACCAATCAAATTAACCCGTTTAAAACCCTCTGTTTTAAAATTATCAAAACATTTAAAGTTTTTAATCTCTATCTCGGTGATAAAATGTTGGTTCACGTCTTTCTCCTTTAATTAAATAAGTTTTGTAGTTTGGTTTTAAGTTCATCAAAATGAGGATGAGTAAAATCATAAGGTTTATCAAGTTTTGTCAATCGATGCAACTCTTCCATAATGGTTTTTTGATTATCTTTTGACTCTAAATTAGAGCATTTTAAAAAATCAATATAGCACCTCTTGATATCTTCCTCTACAGTAGAGAGCAATAAACTTTCAAAATACCCTTTTTGTGTCTCAGGGTCACAAGCAATATAGTAGTCTGACATCTCTTTGACTTCTAGCTTCTCTTGCAAATCTATTATCTTCTCAGTTGTATTTTGATAACCGCCTGATAGAGCATCACTGTTCTCATCATCTGAATCAATTATAAAAAGTAATTTTGCAACTATTTTATTGGCTATCTCATTGTTAAGATTTTTATAACCAATATAATTTGGGTTTAATAGATTACTTTTATTCCCCATTACAATAAAATCATCATCACTGGCTTCAATCTCTATAAAAGCTAATAAATTTTTGAGATTATTCCTATCCGTACGCCCTTCACAGATAATTTTTAACATCCACGAACCTCATGGTTTTGATCTAACTCAAATAAAAACATCTCTTTATCAAGTACTAATGCTTTTAGTTCATTATCTCTGTTTCGACATAACTCAACAAAAGCTATATCTTCATCTTCCAATTTCTTAGCTACTCGTGCATAAGACTCAATACACTCTTTAGAATGCGTGGTAGCAAAGACTTGAACTTTTTGTTTTTCTGCAATGGTTAATATGATTTTCCATAAATCATCAAGTTGTGTATAGTGTATGCCATTATCTATTTCATCAACTAATAAAATTCCATCCTTTGCACTATAAAGAGAGATAAAAGTATTAATAAGTTTCTTAGCACCGTCCCCCAGTTGTGTAGTAGAAATAAAATTATCTAAAGACTTACTAAACACTTTAGGTTCTCTATTAATAATCTGAAACTCTTCAAAGTCATTATCAAAACTCTGTAAAGCTTTATTAAGGTTTTGTGTTTCTCTTAATTCGATAACATTTCCATAAAGTTCATTGATATCATAATTTGTTAGTCCTATAGGTCGTAAAAAAATAATATTTTCAGCAGTTTTTAAAAAAGTTTTATGACTTTTAAAAAAGTCTTGTAGTGTGGATAAAGAGAGGTTTTTATTTTTATTTTCTCCATTAAAAGTATAACTCATTTTCAACCCAGTAAACTCTTCTAAAAAGCTAAATGCAACCTCATTTTTACGATTTGTAGTAATAGAGTTCATCCTATCTTTTTGTTGGTTTTGAACAGCTTTTGCTCTAATTGTAAAAAGTGCATGATAAAAATTAGAAATAGATTCATTAAAAACATTATTTGCTCCAAAAAAATTATCTCTACCTCGTAATGCTCTAAAAACTGCATTTAAAAACTCATTTTCATTTTCACCATTTGCATTAATATACAAAACCTCTAAAAGTGTTGTCTTCCCCACATTATTCTTACCACCAATCAAATTAACCCGTTTAAACCCTTTGGCTTCAAAGCTATCAAAACATTTAAAGTTTTTAATCTCTATCTCGGTGATAAAATGTGAGTTCATGTTTCCCCCGTAGGGTGGATGCAATCCACCGTCAAATTGATATTTTAATCTTAGATAGACTCTCCTACTTTATCTAAACGGTGGATTGTATCCACCCTACAGCAGTAGTAATCTAAATAACAAAGTATGCCAAAAATAGATAGCGTGAAAGCTTAGAGATCACGACCAAAATGGCAAAATAATAGAAATTATAACGTAAAACCCCTGCTACTAAAGTAATAGGATCACCAATAATAGGTACCCATGCCAAAAGCAGTGCATATCCACCGTATCTATCAAAATAGCTTTGGTACTTGATTCTCTGTGCTTGTGAGAGTATCTTTTTAGATTCCAAATACTCCTCACCCTTATAACCCAAATAGTAATTCACCATACTTCCCAATGAGTTACCCACTGTAGCAAAAAGTAAAAGTAGCAATACGTTAAAGTGTTCAGTAATATAGTATATAAAAAGGGCTTCACTCCCCAAAGGAAAGAGCGTGGCAGAGATAAATGCCGAAGCAAAGAGATAGAGATACTCCATTTTATCAGTGGTGGGCTAGAAAGCCCACCCTACACAATGATTCCCCCACCAAGCAATCTCTCCCCATCATAAAAAACAGCTACCTGCTCTTTGGCTACGCCATAAACGGGTTCGTGAAGTTCTATTTCACCTATATCTCCATTGATAGTTACGGTAGCAGGTACGGCTTTGGTACGGTAGCGGACTTTAACTTCACACTCAAACTCTGTTTGCTCTTCAAAAAGGTTAATATCACAAATTTTAATATCCGTAACGGCTAGTTCATCACGTTTACCCACTACAATCTGATTACTCTTGGGTTTGATGTCTAATACAAAGTGTGGATCGTGTGCCCCATGCACATAAAACCCTCGACGTTTGCCAATAGTGTAATGCATGTAGCCTTTGTGGTGACCGACTACTTCTCCTTGGGCATTTACCGTCTCACCCTCTTGGTCAATATCCATATACTTTTCCAAAATCTCCGTGTAGTCATTTTCCACAAAGCAGATTTCACTGCTCTCTTTTTGGGTGGCAATATCTTGGAGTATCTCAATATCTTTGGCTAGTGCTTTAACATCCTCTTTAAGCCACTCTCCTAGTGGAAATACCAAACGAGGCAGTACGCTCTTATCAATTTGAGCTAGAAAATAGCTCTGGTCTTTATTGTGATCTTTGGCTTTGGTGATCGCTTTGCCATCGCAACGGACATAATGCCCCGTTGCAACATACTCAATGCCCAAAGAGTCTGCAAACTCCACCATCTTGCCAAATTTAATCTCACGATTACAGATCACACAAGGGTTGGGAGTCAAACCATCTTTATAGCTTTGTACAAAATAGTCATAAACACTTTGGTTAAACTCTGCTTCAAGGTCTAAAAAATGAATTTTGATACCAAGAAACTTGGCTACCCTTTGAGCTTTTTCAAAATTCTCCTCATGATACCCCTCTTTGGTGTGAAGTTTCATATAGACTCCCTCTACAGCGTAGCCCTGCTTTTGGAGCAATATTGCTGTAACGGTAGAATCCACACCCCCACTCATGCCTACTAAAACTCGTTTCAATTTAAAGTTCCTACAAATTTATCCAAAATATACTTTTTACTTTCACTCAAAATATCTTCAGGTATATTTTGCCCTATTGATATATAGCTTAGAGGTGTTTGATTGTGTTTAAGCAAAAAGTTAATCACGTTACCAATATGACGCGTCTCATCAAATTTAGTAAAAAGAAGGTTATCAAGATCTAAAAATGAGAAGTTTTGATACATATCTTCCAAATCTTCCTCTTTTGAGAGTGCTGAGAGTGCCAAAGTGGTAGAGATTTTATATGTATGACTTGCTAATATATACTCTATGTTAGAGATCATTCGCTCAATATCAAAAGGAGAGATCCCTGCTGTATCAACAAGTAGCAGATCATAATCACTAACTTGACTCAATTGCTTGGCAAAATCATCAATCGTATCTACGACAATATGCTCAAGATTAAAGTTTTGAGCATGAATAGCAAGCTGTTCTCTTGCTCCTGCTTTATAACGATCAAGATTAAGCAAGACAACTTTTTTATCAAAATCCCTACTGTATCGTGATGCCAATTTTGCAATGTTTGTCGTTTTTCCTACCCCCGTAGGACCTACAAACATCATAATCTTTTTCTCTTCCAAGCTCTCATTGACTTCATTAATCGCATCGTAAATACCATTAAGTAAATAGGAAGTAAGCTTCTCCTGATCTTGCCTGATGGACTCCTCGTTGATACTACCAAGCATTTTTTCAAGCCAATCTTTTGATACGCCCCGTTTGATAAAAAGTTCACTGACACGCTTTACAATTTGATCCTCTCCTTGCTCCTGTGGTGTTTGTTGAGCTTGATTCTTTTCATTGTAGAGACTCTCAGAGACAGAAACTAAAATTTCACAAATGGTATCTTCACTTCCCTCAAGTGGAATTTGTCTTGCACTGATGACCTTAAACGAAAACCCGTACTTCTCTTTGGCTTTGAGGTAGGCTTCATCAGGAGATGAAGCGGTAAAAATATCTTGTTTCATCTATCCCCCTTCATCATGCTCAAAGGAATAAGCACCGAATCTCTCTTATGCCAGTGTGGATGAGGAAGCATAAGGCTTTTGCTATTTATCACTCTATCGTTATAAAATATCATATCAATATCAAGCGTACGGGGAGCATCTTTGAAGCTTCGTTTACGACCAAAGCGTTTTTCAACACGCAAAATATAATTAAGCAACCTTTGCGGAGTTAAAAATGTAGAGACTTTAATAACCGCATTATAAAAATCACTTTGATCAAGGTATCCAAAGGGTGGGTTTTTGAGTATGGGTGAGGTCTCTATAATATCCACCACTCTATCACGCTTTAAAAACCAAAAAAGCTTATCAAAAAGGCGTTTGGTATCCCCAATATTACCCCCTATTCCTAGATAGACGACATTGTTAAATTGATGCTTTTCAGATGAGCGAGGATAAAGTGTTGTTTTATAAAGAGAGTTACCTCTACCCATTGATTTACTATACATCTTTATTCACCTACAAAATATCCGCTCTGCCATTTTTCATCACCACCATATCCTCAATACGAATCCCAAACTCATCGGGAATATAGATACCTGGTTCAATGGTAAAGACCATCCCATCTTCAATAATGGCTTCAGACTTTTGTGAGATATAGGGCATCTCATGAATATCAAGCCCTACCCCATGACCTGTGCCATGCACAAAATACTCACCAAAACCAGCATGGGTAATAATATCCCGTGCCAAAGCATCCACCTCTTTGGCTTTCATACCGCTTCGTGCTCCTTGGATGGCTGTATCGTGAGCTTTGAGTACTGTATCGTAAGCTTTTTGAAACGTAGGTGAGCTAAAGTTTTGATCCAATGCAAAGTCCATTTGCGAAGCTACTTGAACAACACGCGTACGATCCGAACAGTACCCTTGATATTTAAGCCCTGCATCAATGAGCAACAACTCTCCCTCACTTAAAAGATGATCCGTTGGCATTGCATGAGGTTTGGCTGCATTGGCTCCAAGGGCTACAATAGGGTCAAAACTCAGCTCATAAAGCCCATCATAACTCAAAATTGATTTGGCTTTATGCTTAAGTCGATACTCATCAAGCCCTGCTCCCTCATTCATAATAAAATCTGAAAACTTATCAAAAGCATCCATCCCAAGTGTGGCTGCTCGCTTGATAAGCTTGATCTCCTCTGCACTTTTGATCATACGACGCTTATGCGAAAAATCCTCTTGAGGTTCAAATTTAACCCCATCGATTTGAGAGAGTTTATGAAATGCATAGACACTCCACTCTTTAGGATCAAAAGTGATGGTTTTTGGGTGATACTTTTTAATCATCTCCACTACTTGGCTAATAATATCACGATCAATGACCACTTCACCTTTTTTAAGTCCTTCTCGTGCCTCAATAGTGTAGCGACCATCGGTAAAGAGATAACGATCTCCCTCTATACTCAAAAAAATGCAATTATCGTTACTGTATCCGCACTCATAATAGATAGCATTTTCATTTTTTAAAATATAGTTCATTGCGTTTCTCTTATTTTGATTTATTTTGGGTGGTGCAACAAGTTGCACCGACAAGACTACTGAGCTTGAGCCATACCTTGTGCTGCTTGAGCTGCTGCTTGTTGTTCTTTCATTGCCTTAACTTCACTGAGAATCTGCATCATACCCATCATTGCTAAGTGGTAACTAAATGCACCCAAGCCTACAATTTGACCAGCACATACTGGAGCAATTAATGATTTTTGTCTAAACTCTTCTCTAGCGTGAATATTAGAAATATGTACTTCTAGTGTAGGAAGTTTTACCGCACTAAGTGCATCACGGATAGCAATAGATGTATGTGTGTAAGCTGCTGGGTTGATGATGATACCATCTGCATCCCCCATACACTCTTGGATTCTATCCACAATCTCACCCTCTAAGTTACTTTGAAAAAATTCAACCTCAAACCCATTTTGCTCTGCTACATTTTTCATCTGTGCATGAATATCTTCTAATTTCATTGGACCATAGATATTTTGTTCTCTAACACCCAACATATTTAAGTTTGGTCCTTGAATTACTGCAATTTTCATAGTTATTTTGCCTTTTATTGTTTGATTTTAAGTCGTATATTATATCTAAAAAAACTAAATGCTAGTTACCGTATCACAAAAAAGCAAAAGCTCTACATATTGTCTCTTAAATGTCCTTGCTTCTCCATATGCTCAATATAGGTGCGTTTATCTTCGATGAGCTCGCGGATAATGTCAATCTTTTGGGCTACATCCTCCATCAATGGAAAGGTAATGGTACTAAATTGAGGCTTATTGGTATGAAAAGTGATACGTCCCCTCCCCTTGCCATAGAGTTCGACTTCACTATCAAGAATTTCATAGTACTCTATATAATACACAAACGTCGCAAAGAGTCTAAACTCTTTGATTTTAAGCCGTTTGGTGGTAATCTCAAAGGTGTTGGTATAGAGCTTAAGGGTGGCAAAAATTGCAATCGCAATGCCAAAAAGCATCAAAAGTGTCAATACCTTCCACCCCTTATAGAGTCCATAAGATGCCAAAACAAAGAGAACCAAAGCAATAATATAGCAGTGTATTTTGGTCACATAACGATAACGACCACTCCAGATATACTCCTCATTGCCGTATTGACTTAGCAACCTATTACGTACCTGCTCTTCTAAATCTATCTTTGTATTTGGCATTTTTGATCTCCTTGACAATATTTTTTGTTCGATAAAATCGAACCTACGACGACTCTACAACCTATAGGGGCAATCCCTTGTGGTTGCCCTTGGGTGGATACCCATAAAGGGGTATTGGTACGACTTTTTTAATTTATAGAAAACAGTTCAATATTATCAATAGCTGCTCCTTGATTGTCTTCTGAGCCTGTCCCCAATAGAGTAAGCTTATTAATTTTTTCAGCCGTAACTATCATACTATATTGTTTATAGCTAGTATGATTTTCGACAATGTGCATTAACTCTTTCCCATTCCAAATAACCTTAACTCCACCAGATTCAGTAGCTAAATTACCATAAACTGCTTTGTTGGCATAATAGAGTGATAATTTATATTGTTTTCCTTCAACTAAATTATTCATAGTTTGAGAGATTTGTATATTACCTGGATTTTCATCCATATCAAGATAATATTTACCTTCACTACTACTAACCATGTGATTAATAGCATGGATTTCCATATAAGAACCTATATCAAGTGTCCAACCATTAAGCACTTGAAATGGTTTCCAATCTCCACTTTCAATGACTGTATCTCCAATATCTTCAAATCCTCCATTGACAATTAAGTTTTGATTTATTTGTTCTGTGATCGTTAGTATCACACCATCACTACTACTCGCCCCATCATCATCGGTTACGGTTAGCGTAAAATTCAAAGTACCTGCTAAAGTTGGAGTATATTCAAAGGATGCCGTTGTAGCGACCACTTCACCATTAAGCCTCCACTCATAGGCGATAATCTCTCCATCACTAAGTACCCCAAAACAATAAAACACTAGATATAATACTCAGTATGAAAAGAGTAAAAATAGAACTAAGTAATGAGATAAGAAAAGAGCTAGAAGAGATTGTAAAAAAAGATGATAGATATA